>Ga0065711_1038555_pt1 | contig 18643 bp, 13 predicted proteins | sample Hoacrofraction12_FD_59098 | JGI IMG/M metagenome (GOLD analysis project Ga0065711, IMG submission 59098) | Hoatzin crop microbial communities from Cojedes, Venezuela - Epithelial fraction 12 v2 (version 2) | ecosystem: Host-associated > Birds > Digestive system > Esophagus > Crop | place...
TGATAACCTTCTTTTCCTCCACTTGCTTGTTGATGGCCTCCAGGATAAGCTGCTCCATCACCTTTCCCGGGATGGAGGTGAGGCTGACCGGCCTGTAGTTCCCTGGGTCCTCCTTCTTGCCTTTTTTGAAGATTGGAGTGACATTGGCTTTTCTCCAGTCCTCGGGCACCTCTCCTGTCCTCCAGGACCTCTCAAAGATGATGGAGAGTGGCTCAACAATGACATCCACCAGCTCCCTCAGCACTCGTGGGTGCCTTCCATCAGGGCCCATGGATGTGTGGGTGTCCAGATCGCTTAAGCGATCCCTCACACAGTCTTCCTCGACCAAGGGAAAGTCATCCTCTCTGTAGGCTTCCTCTCTTACCTCCAGCGCCTGGGATTCCTGAGGGCCTGCCTTGGCACTGAAGATTGAAGCAAAGAAGGCATTCAGTAGCTCTGTCTTCTCTGCATCCTCTGTCACCAGAACACCCACCTCATTCAGCAGCGGCCCCACATTGTCCCTAGCCTTCCTTTTACTGCTGATGTAGTTGAAGAAGCCCTAAATCTGGCCCACTGGATCACACTGTATTACTACACACAGATCTCAGGAGCAAATTGTCCTTTCATTTTGGAGTGCTGCACGGAGCAGATTTGAATCCTGGACAAACTGTCACCAGAAAATTGGAAGGAATTCAGAGAAATCCATCAATGATGATTAAAGATTTAGATTTCATGAAGATATATTAAAAAACAATTATATAGAATTTATCTAAATAATAAAATAACAATATGCCAGTGCAGAATTATTCTTACAGCGGAAAGCTGAGAATCGCTAATGAAGAAAAGAGGATCGATTTCTATTCCTCAATAAAACTCCCCCAACCCTGTCTACTAGACCACAGCTTTGCTAGTCTACAGAAATAGTGGGCTAGAGGGCGGTGTGATTTGTAGCAGGTAGTGTCCTTGTCTACATTACTTTCCTATAATCAATTTAATTTTTCTTAATTTATATTTGTACTCTCATGCCGGTTGCTGTTTCACACTTCTCTCACAAATTCAAGTTCATGGTAGATTAGCCAGTCATTGTGTGCTGTGATTGCCCGCTGCATACTTCAGAAGGGTCAGATGACTAGACAATTTAGTAGAGTTTTAAGCAATCAGTTGTAAAGTGGAAGCTGGAGTATTGCAAACCTAGAAGTTGTCAACGAGGCGGAGGGCGGGGGGAGGAAAAGGTGTTAAACACCTTCAGCATAAAAGGGCGTGAGTCTGATTAAGTATCTGAGTGCTCTGATAGAAGTATTGTGCTTGTGCTGCTTTTTTGTCGATTAGCCCAAGTACATAGAATCTTGATGATAATAATAGTGTAACCACAAGCTCAGTAAATAACAGAATAATATTTGTTTTTGACAGAAAGAGCCTACAGAGAATAGATGGAAGGTCTTACAGGTTTTGCTTTTACAAACCAAGCTCCTTTTTTCCGCAGTGACATCCTGTGCTCTCAGTGTAGGTCTCTTCCAACCTGTGGATGAAGTGTATGATGGAAGGGTTCTCCATTCGTATTTGAGGATATACCTATGGCCCCAATCAGCACATAAGTAGTTTTTTTCTGTCCTACTTAATCAAAACTGAAATCCTTGAGTTTGTTTTAATTTCCAAGAAGTTTTTTGTTTTCATCGTGGATGGGTTGCATTGTAATATCTCAGTACTGGGGAAAAACCTGTATGGTTCTGCCCGTGTGAAAGCTCATTCCATTGTCATGCACATGCAGATCCACTTCCCCAGGGGTAACTCTTTTTAATAGTTACATTACAGTGTTGATCACAAGCCCTAGCCAGGATCAGGGACGTGGGGTTTTTGGTTTTTTTTTTTTAGGAACATGGTCTCAGGGAACATAGCAAATGAAAGATGGATGATGAAAATGGGTAGTTTAGATGTCTTTTTTGATGCGAGATTTGGCAAAAATAAAAAGTCTTAGGTTTGGAAAGGTAGTGTCTTACACTGTTGATAACAACTGCCATTGAAAATGAAGAGAGCAAATCTTTGTGTGCAGTAAGGAAGATTTCCAAGTTTCCTCTCTGGGTCATATTATATCCAGCCATCCTCCTCCAATGGTCATATTAGAAATGTGTATTTTTACTTCTTGTTTTTAAGATTATTAAATGTGAAGCAAGTTCTGTAAGAAACTGATAATCAAACAGCACACAGAAGTGAAAAATCTAAACATTGAATTTTATAATAGAACAAAAAATTGTTTTAAAAGGGAAAAATGCAATGAGGAAAGAACACAGTAACATGCTTTCTAGCTGTTTTACAGGCATTCTCAGAAGCCTGTTAAGAGTAGCGTAACTCCTGCATACACGTACCAAATTCCCTCTTGAGCACTGTGTAGATGCCCATGAAAACAAGCATGGCTGAAAAACAAAAGCCAATGAAGAGCTATAAAGGGAGCATGGAACGATCCAGTTTTTACTAGCTAAGTGAGTTAAAGCATGAAAGAGCGAGCTGAAACTATAATAAGGTGAAAAACCTTATTATTTGCTATATTATGAAATAGGAAATAAGATTTTGGAACACTAACAGTGATGAGTATGCTAAACGTTTGAATAGTTCAAGCAACAAAAGAAATAACCTTTAGAAATCCTCCTGTTTAACATAGTTTGCTGTAATTTTTTTAATCTGACCAAGATAATCCACTCAGCAAGTGTTCACCAAATTACTGTTAAAATAATGTCGAAGAACATTTAAATATGAAGCTTGAGTCATGACTGTTTTGACACTTTTTGCTATAGAAATGCAGTGAGATACTTTGAGTTTTGGATTTTCTGGCTGTCATGATAGTCATTCAGTAGCTCTGGAAATTCATTAATTTTTTACTCAAATTTTGTAGTGCTTCACAAAGAGGGTTTGTTACAAGCTCTGGAAACTGTTTTGGCAACATATAGTTATACAAAACCAGTAGCCACTGACTTGAATTTGCATAATTGAAGAAAAATGAATCAAAAATCGTAAATCACACCTAAAAACTTGCTTTCTTTTGGCCTCTTATAATTTTCCAAAGACAAAGAAGCAGCCTCCACCAAGCCAAACCATTCTCTTGCACTGACTAGACACCTGATTACAACCTTAATATCTAATTCACTTTGTGAGAGAGGGAGAAACTAACAAATAAGCCTGGTTTCTAAGTCTTTAGATCTCCAGATCAGTGCTTAGCTGTCACTGTGAGCTGCATCTTAAACAGACAGGGAAGAATTGATCTGTCTACAGTGTCTGCTTTGTATGATAAAAGAGATCATTTGACCTAGCTGGAATGCATTCCTGAGCCACAGAAGATGAATATTGTTTTAATGGCCTTCAAATTTGAAAATGAAATACAAGTGAAGTGAAAAGTACTATAGTCTTTGCTGTAGTAATCTCTCAGTATTGTTACATTAACTGGCTTTATTTAAAAAGAAGAGAAGCTAAGGTCACAATGACAGTGAGGGAATTTACAAGTCCAGCATCTGATAGTGGAGATCTCAACTGCAGCATTTGAAGATTTAGTTGGTGGTGCAGGCTAATGAAAGGGCCGTTTTTCAGAAACTTAAAACATTAAATATAAGGAATTCCAAGTGGAAGTTTTGCGCAGTTAAATCGTTTAGCTTTGTATGTGATATATTTTAAAAACTTGGAGACTGGCATAACCTCTTTCTGACGATCTTTGTGTTCAAAAATCTCTCTCGTGTGGGAAAACTGACACAGAAATGTTCCTGACTTTTCCTCTGCGCCATGTTTCTGCTGCCTTGTTCTTCTGGGGAGATGCGTTCTCACCCTCCTTTCAGGAGAGACAGCAGGTTTGTTAAAGAAAGATGTGCAGAGGTGTTGAGCCTCTTGGCCACTTCCAACCCTCACAGACCTGTAAGTATACCATACTTGGGTCAGTCTTTCTCTTCTTGGCTCAAATTAATTTACCAGAGGTATGGTCCTTAAACATAGGCACTCCAGTACAAATGGGTTTCATTTGTTCAAATTGGCATAGGTAGTGACAAGGGAGATGTTCTAGTATATTATGTTGGTACTTCTTAGCCTGTATCTTACCTTAGCTGATTCAGAATTGTTTGTATTTCACCACAATACGTAGTGGGACATGATACCCTTCTATGCCTTGTTCATTAAAGAACTTCAGTGATAGGATGGGCTTGACAGACATGGAAATAATGCTTAGATCTGTTAGAGCTGTTGAACTTATGGTTAATTTTAAATGCTTTCTCTCTGTGAAGAATTTGCTTTTTATTATGTGCCCACTGTATTTTACTTTCACAGTTGCCCTCTGTTATAGTTTGGCTGTGGCCGGCAACAGAAGGGCCACGCGGCTGTTCTGCTGTCCCTCCCCCCACTAGGGTGCGGAGGAGAATGGAAAGAAACAGGCAGAAACTGGTGGGTCGGGATAAGGGCAGTTTAACAGAACAGCAAACAACGGGAACGGGAACAACAACGATACCAGTAAGGAGAATACACAACACGAACAGCAGAAGGCACTGAGCCGCCCTCACTGTCTGCCGCCACCGAGCGCTCCTGAGCCACGACTACCCTCCCCCCAACCCGAACCCAGCACAGCGCACATGGTATGGAATACCCTGCTCTGTTTGGCCAGGTGGGGTCAGCCCGCCTGGCTGTGTCCCCTGCTGGCTCCTGGTGAAAATTAACCCTGTCCTGGCCAAACCCAGGACACTCTCTTTTTCCACCTCTGCTGTAAATTGGTAACTCCACGTTTATATTTTCCTGCCCTGTATTTTCCCTGTTTTCTCATTCTGTCCCCTTATATTTAAAGCATATAACAGTTCCAGCAACTCAGAACATAACTGCAGGCAGCATACTTGAATGTTTAAAATGTGATGGAGCTTCTGGGAACTGACTCACTTTTAGCTCGCTCCTCTGTTTATGAACTTAGATTACAAAACTTAATTTGGTAGTTTTGTCTTTTCCCTTTCTTCTTCTTACATCTTGTCCCAACAGCTGTCATAGTTTACCATCATGATGAGTCCTCCTTCTCCTCAGTCATAGACTGATGGTCAGCAGTCACCATGTTCACTTTCAGATATAAGACTGGAAAAGTGAATTCTAGCTGGCCAGTGGGTAGATTGTGCTAAGAATTTCAACTGTCCTAATGATTTCTCTTTTAGCACTTCAAGGGCTTAACTCAACTTCTTCCACTGCAAAAGTCTGGGCAGTGTCTCACTATTGCCTAGTGCCTTAATATGAGAGAAAGGAGATACTGTGTGTGATATTTTTATTAATACTGTTGATTAGGCCTGGTTTCAGACTACAAGCCAAGAGTGCTGTAACAGCAGAAAACAATGTGAGATACTTGAAAAATCAGGTTAGTAAGGCTTTTTTTGTTCTATATATTCAGTTCTAATGTAGAAATTAAATAGTGGATAGATCTCTAACTATGGCTTTAGATTATAGATGTGGCTGTGGGGAAACTGTCCCTCCAAAACATGGATAATTGGGATAAAATGCCTTCCTTCTCCAAGCTCATTATTCTAACATTAAAAAAAAATCTCACTGACACAGCATTGCTGTAATGTATTTCATTTTGTGAAGAGAGCATTGATTAATCCGCAAATGTAGAACTTAATTATTGGGGTGTCAGCTGCATATGTCTTCTTAGCTTTACTTTGCTTCTCTTTGAGTGTCATTTTAAACTTTAAGAGGTTGAGACATTTTTATTGACTTAAGCTCATTTACAACATTACAGTGATACAACATTCAAATACAAACCTCTGGGCAGAGAGATGCTGTGCTTTGCTTTGCCAGTGTCTGCATTTTTATGTTCTACAGGGGGTGCTCAGCCAGGCTGCCCACTTTCCATTTCCTAACAAATGATTTAGTGTTTGTGTTGCACAAAATATTTTTGACATCTACAGTCAGTGTCAACCAATATGAATGAAACAAAGGAGGAGAACAAAATAATGGGTGCCTCCTTGGACCTTGCAGGTGCTAGAAGTGTAGTTGCTTGTATGACCTTTCTGCGTACTCCAAAGGTCCTGTGCAGGTACACACTTAAGAACACAAGTAGGTGGCCATCTACTCAAGTGGTGACAAAGCAGAGGTGAGAAAGGACTTTGTAGGCCAAAAATACTTATTTTTCTGTGGCAATATTTTTTTCTTGTTAAAACTGGTGAGACTGATGAATCTCGCTCCCCTAACAGTTTAGTGTTGACTGAGGAAGATTATTTGGGCACTAGGGCAGAAAGGATTTGTGCCACAGTCAGCTGAAGTGAGGTTTTGTTATCTGTAATTTTCAGTTGAATCTGCAGAACAGTACTTGGATTAATTGCAGAATCACATAAAGTTTTGAAAACAGTAAATAAATAACAGAAGAAAAAAGTTAGCTGAAACAGTTTTAATGAACAGACATTGGCCTAATAAATATTACTTAGACAGAACACCCATTGGTTTTCTTGTCTAAGACCAAATAAAAGCTTAAGTTCAATGTGTTTTTTTTATTATTTGTCATGAAGGTGTGCAGTCATGTTCTGATCAAAGTAGATACATATTGGTATACGAAGAAATTAGGTTATACATACCTTGTGCTTTATCAGGTACTGTGGTGAATGTGGATGAAACTAAAATATTGATTCACAGTGAAAAATATTAACCTAGGTAATGTGTTGATAACGTCTTATGGTACAGTGATCCACAAATTCATGTTCCAAGTTAGAGTCAAACTGGCAGGAGAGTCCAGAGAGAAGACAGAAGTCCAGTCTGAAAGTGTGAGAGTTGTGGGTTACATTGGAAGATCAATAATCAAAAGAAATAGGCGGCAGGGCTCAAGACAAGGAGAACCAAGAGCAGGAATGGTGTTTCAGGCTATAGATACTGTTTAGGGCTTCTAAAGGCAAGAAGGACTTAGGCGGAACCGCAGCACTGAAAAGCAGATAAAACTAATGTCATCTCCCAAGAGACCGAACATAAATAAACAGGTTTTTCTTCCAGCCTCTAATTTAGCTGGCAAATCGCTGTCCCACACCTGTCACAGCTTTTGCAACTCATCTCGCATACTTAGACTTTCACTGCATGATCTTATTGCATAACTGCCTAGCCCTTCTGCAGGGTATCAGAAATGAAAATACAGGTTAAAAATGTGAAGGCTAAATATGGGGTTTAACCCATTGTGTTCACTGAGAGGTTTTAAAAATACATTTTTTTAATGGAATGTGTGAGGGTCTATCTTCAAGTTAGGCTAAGAACACTTTGCAAGCAAACAAAAATGGCTTTTGCCTTTTCTCTTATATAGACGATTCTTGCCTAGTGTTGTTCTTTGGCCTGTTACTGCTCTTCATATTTCATTCCTGTTTTTGAGTACTGTAAAATGCAAAGTGATACACATTTTCACTAAATGTGTGGCAGTGCTATAAACACATCCTTTACTGTGTACGAGTCACTAACCAGTAGTATTGATTGAACTGGGGGGGAATTATCGCTTAATTTATAGATGTAAATGCTGTAGTTTGACCTGATGACTATAAAATTCTGACTCAAGTGTCAGACATATTACTAATGAGATAAAATGCCCCACAGGAAGACTGTCATGATAGTCACAATTTAATATGCTCTTGCAAATGAATTCTTAGACTGTGGAGTAATTAACTTGTCAATATATAAGCCTTTACATTTACTACTTAGACTATTATCTAGAATTACGAAATAAAATCCTGTTATTGTAGGGCAGGAATTCTGCATATTGGAGATATTGCCTAGATGGATTCAAAGTTTTATGTCTTTGAAGTACAACATTGTAAGGTCACAAACGAATTCAACACCTCAAGAGTAACTTCAGATTTAAAAAAAGGGTTAGACTGCTAAGGCTAAGAAATTTACTAGCATACAACTACCTTTCTTCTTATTCTCATTTAAGATGTCTTAATCAGTCTGATATGAACAACTCAGAAACTATGCTGAATTTTTTTTCTGTCTTTCGGGGACATCTCCGTTAAATAATAATAATTTCCCTGTATATTAAATGTGCCGATAATATGCAATACTTCATTATATATTAAGATAAAATAAAACCTAAACACTTGGTAGTAAATTAGGTATGTATGTACTCTATAATGGTCTTTGTAATGTAACAGGTATGTTTTCCCTTATACAAGTTTGAGAAACTCAGTTTCTGCCTGAAGATGTCTTCATATTTACATGAAATGCAATGTATTTTTCCATACACAACTGGATAGCATTGCTTAAGCAATATTTAATTATGGAAACATGTTCACCAGCTTAGTAGTGTCTCTATTTTCTCTTGCCTGCTTGGTTTGTTTTCTTCCCTCCCACCCCTCCTCCCCCCAAATTGTAAAAATAAAAAAAGGATGAGCTTCTGGTGTTTTCTGGTGTTTTCTATATAAAGTTAAGCTTCGCTGACATTGAGTAATTTCTCTTACAGCTCACACACACTGTGAATTTAAAATTTAATCTGTTCAAATCAGCTTGCATTACCAGAGAATTGTGCTTAGCATGTTCCATGAAAGATTCAGTAGATCTTAATAGCTACTTTAGTAATTTCTTATGAATCATTGAAAGACATCACATTAGTAAATGTTAGTGGTAAGTACTAAGCACATTTTTCATGAAATTGTATTTCTTCAATATTGTTGATTCAAAAATCTGTTGTGTACGTGTCTTATGAAGAATTGTATGTTGCGTCTTACATTTATTGTGTTTGAGGAAAAGGGTAGATGGTTTTGTTTTGTTTTTTTTTTTTTTTAACTCTCTGCAACTGATATGAGCAGTATGCCAGCACAGCCACCATGGCACAATCCAGTGTGGTTGCCAGCTCACACAGAGCGCAATACTCCGTAGACCAACCGTAAAAGTGATATAAATATACCCCGGCTTCCACATAAAGCTTTCCTTACATTATACTCACTTATCACATATGCTAGTTTTGAATTTCTAGGAAGGCAAATAGTGTTGATAGCAATTGGAAGAATCAAAATAGCTCATGAAAGTAACAATTATTAAGGGAGGTGGATGTTTCATAAACTTTGTCCCAAGGACCTTGAAGTAGCTCTTAATTCAGCAGTGAGAAAGTGGAGTGCTTTTTCTTAATTATGATTCCCTTGAATATTTAAATTATGAATGAAGATTAGCATTGTTCCTTGAAAGATGTAATACTTATTTAAATTCAGTTCCATTAAAAAAAAAAAGGATCAATATCTTCACATTTAAAAGCTTTGTTAAACTGTGTATTTGCAGTTATTACCTGTTACTTGTACTTACAATCTTCCCTTTTATTTTGAAAATGTAACAATCTTAATACAGGAAACTTTTAAAGGTTGTGTTTATTTAAGAAAGGTATATGCCACGAAGAAAAAATCTGTAGGCTTTGATATCATCCAGAATTTGTATGTTTTCAGTGAACTGTTTCAAGGGTGATTGCTATTTTAACATTGTTATTACTGTAACTGAATACGTAGGCCATAAAGCTACAAGAATAAAGGGTGGATAATTATAATTTTAAACTTATGAGTGTCAGTATAACTACTTACTTACCTTTTGCACATTTTTTACTCAGAATAATTGCAATATAAGTTAAGTGAATAAACCAGGAACATTTATCTTTCAAGTGTGAGGTGGAGGGACAGTAATCCCTAACCCCTCAGCTGAGGAAGGAGCTTGTCAGGGGAGCTGCTGGGCACTCGGAATTATGTGAGGTCAGCAGTGAGCAGGATCAGAAGATTTCTATAGAGCGCATTGAACATCTATCTGCTGTACTACATAGCAACAATATATATGAATATATATTGCTATTTTTGCAGTCGCATAAATATCCATTATTCAAAACTATCCCGTTTTGCATCTTTATAGTTCTTTTAATTTCATAGCATACCAGAATGCAGTGCGAACAATGTGTACAGAAACAGGTGCATAAATGATTCCGATACATAGGCACCTCTTTTATACAACAACCCGCACAAATAGAAAGAGGAAAGAAAATATGTCAAGCAGTTCTCCTTAACTTCCAAAGAAACAGCAGGCACATACGTTGTGAACTGTGATTCCCTCTTTCTCTCTGTGGAAGGTTGTTTTGTGGGTAGAGATTGCACAGTTCTGTGGTTGTCGTGTTCCACATGACACTCACTGAAGTTTTGCTTGTATAAAAGTGTTGGGTTTGTCCTTGTGATAGTGACTGTGTTTTCGGGCTTGTTCATGGGACTACATCCTGGTAATAAGTACTATGCCTATGGCTTATGGTTTGGAAGATCTTGCTCTGTGCATGACGATGCATTGACTCCTAAGAGTACACATAAGCAAGGTGAATTACTGGAGGGCAAAAAGGCATTATTCTGATATTTCCTAAAAATTTTAGTGTTTGGCTTTGCAACTATAACACTTTTTATTAGTTTAGCCTTTGGCATGTCATATTATGAACAGCCTAAACAAAAAAAAATCTTCTTTGAAAATGTTTAGAAGCTGTTAATTTGACATGTCAGGTGCAAACTTTCCTCATGAGTGGGAACTCAAAGTAAATTACAAGCATCAAATTTGGCCATAATTTTGAGGTGTAAATAGCGATTTGAGTAAGATGAACCATGTATCAGTTGACATTCAAGCAAGTCTGTCCTATTCTAAAACTGATCCACTGTGCTAAGCTTGTGAACAGGTGCTATATTTCATCCTTATTCAAGAATTTCCTAATTTGTTAGCTTCTATTATAATTCCAGTATTAATAAACGTAGCATGCTTTTCAAGTAAAACTTACCATGTAGGTATATAAACATGATTATATTTAACTTTTTCTTCGGAATGGTTATGTTGGTGACCATTTATTTATACAAGCATAATAAAGGTTAATGTAAGCAGCAATAAGATTTATCTTTGACCTCAAGGAGTCATCAATTTTTTAAAAAACACAGTATTCACCCTGTATCATTGAAATAGTAATAAATCAAAGACTTCAGTAAGGATTGGATTGGAAGGGAGAACTGTTACTGAAGTTAATATGGTATTTTACCATAATGATGAGGTTTAATAAGCATACCAGAGCAAAATTGGTATTTTTGGAGGGCCATATCTTTTGTTTTCTGTTCCTATTTCATTAGCCATTGCAAGAGTGTTCCTGTATAGAAGAGTACAAATTATAAGTGTTTTGATTTTGGAAAAAGAGTGTATCATTTGTTTTAGTTGAACAAAACTGATCTTAGTTCAATAATATTTCCTACACCTTTTTTTACAAAATAGGTCGATCTCAGAATGAAAATCCCCTTTCGAAACTAAAGGTTGAAACAATTTGTTTAGAAAATTGTTTCTAGAAAGTCCAAAAAGCTGTCCCAGGATTTTCATCCAGCCAGAATTCTTTGCCAAATCTGGCTTGAAACTGTGGGTAATTTGGCTTTGTCCAAAAAGGGCATTTTTAGTCAGACTTACTCTCTGCCAATGAACTCTTTCCAGCTCTGGCATTCTGTCACGACTCTTAGCAGAATGAAGACCTTTAAGGCCAAGAAAAATGTCTCTTACTGTATTCTTCTAGGCCATTTAAAACATATGGGGCACCACAGCCTGCAAAAATAACTTAATAATGTTGTTTAAGGAACAGTTACAATTAGTTTTGATTACTGTGTATAAAACTAATCAGAAGTAGTGCCAAGTGAGAGCTCATACATACACAAACCTTTTGAGCGTTTCAAATATGCTGAAGTAGGCATGAAAAGCATGAAAGATAAAGGAGAATTTGGGACATTTTAAAATCATGTTAAAATTTTCAGAACAGATGCAGGGGTTTTCTGTTTGTTTTTCTTGAAGATGTTTCATCTACAATAAAAGAGCTGATTTTGCAAATGACACTTTTGCAGATAATTAGTCTGATATTTCTATAGTTCTTGTTCATATTTTGGAAATATTTTGAAATAATTCAGCATTTCTTGTTTTCAAAGTGCTAAGTGTAGGTTTTTACCTATATCTATTTCACAGTAATAATTTACAGGTGTTATATTGTCACCATATAAATTCCAATTCATTTAATTGGGATGATTACAAACAATGTAGAATTGAATGCACCTGCTGATTTTTCTCTCTCACAGTCCATGGCATGTGCATTCATAATTTGCGCATTGTTCTGATTCATTGTTCATAATATCAGGAGTAACCCGTACCCTAAACTGGTCCTAAATTTTCAGTTCAGACTGCCATGTAGTATGGTATGAGAATGGGATAACAGTGCTACAGCATTCATATTGTAGTGATTGAAAGACTGTAGTAATAGGAATCAAACAGAAGGGAAATGTGTAATCCTTGTTTCTCATTACCCTGACCCATTAGCTAAATACTTCATCATGGCCAGTGTGGCTGCTGCACTGCTTGGAGGCAGGTTGGAGTCATGCCCCACTGTGTGGGCCAAATACAGCACCCACATTTGGGGTGTTTGTCAGGCTGCGGGGTGCCAGAGAAGCACGAGGGGCGTCTAACTGTACAGACCACATGTTACCTGAGCATTTCTGCATGTACTTGCTTTTTTTAAATAGAGCAGAATGAGAGTCTTTCTGTCTGCTGATGCCTTGCGTCATAATCCCTTCATCTTTAGGCTCCTGGTGGCGTGGGGAGAGCCCGCTTTGCCCAGATGGGTAGTGATGCAGAAGGAGCTCCTCCTCACAGGGTCTGTGGTACCGAGCCCCTTGGTGCTCCACTTCAGTCGTGGGTGCTGGTGTCATGTAGTTTGGCAACCAGAATGTGTCTCTAACATTTTTATCTTATATTTTTATCTTCTAGCCTTGTGTTTTGTCCAGCCTGTTCTTCCCCTTTTTAGTCAGATAGCTTGAGGATTACTGTAGCAAGAGCAGCAGCACACTCTATATTTCAATTAATTTCTTTCTTTTAGAGGAGTGTATGCAGCTATGAGCCTGAGCTGCACTTTGGGGGAAAATGTTACAAAGAGTCTGACCTTGGGAAAGTAAATTCTCACATACTGTGTCTGAGATTGATGTTACTTAGAGGTAATGAGCTGTGTTCTGCGCTTTCAAAGGAATAAGTCTCAATGTAGACATTTACTTAAAAGATGTTACATGTCATTTCTTTCCCAGCTCACAGAGTTCAGAAATGGAGAGGAGGTCTAAGGCTCGGTGAACTGTAGTTTAATTGTGATTGTCACCTCTTCCCTTTTTGTTGGGAGGAACACCAAGTTGTTAGCAACTGAAAATTAGTTATTATCTTGCCAACAGTTTGTCATGTATGAAACAAGTTGGCAACTATACTTCAGTTCTCAGTGGTTAGGTATCCATACGCCATGTGTCATGATGCCAGTTGGTACAAATTGTCAATATAATTTGAACTTTCAGAGAGGAGAAAACATAGGGAAAGAACCGACCTAGCCACAAAGTTACGGGTCTGACATCTGTGCACAGAAGGTACAAGATGCTGTTGAGGAGTACTAAGCCATTGCTCTCTTTTGATCTCTTTGAACTGATCAGCGAAGAGCTTCTTAGTTTTCATAATTTCTTAAACAATTTTGATTATATTCCTTGACTACTCCTATTTATTAAAAAAAATGTTTTTTGCTTGCGATACTAGATGTTTATGAAATGTCAGTTCCCCAGAAGGTGCTATGCTACTTTGTTGTTGGGCTAATTATTTACAGTCATGTTGAAAATAAGGAGTCTTACTTATTAAAAATAAATGAGATTTATCACTGGCTTCTGTTTGCTGAGCAAAGACATCCTATCATCATATTTTTCACTAAGGAAAACACATGCTTTATTCAAACTTTACTTTTATTAGCCTGTAGCAGCTAAGCAAGATCAAAAGCTCCATTCTTAAAATGGGGAAAGTTGTTTCTTTAAAACACAGTTTTATGTTAGTCTGAAAGAATATTTAGCAGCAGAAAGAAGGGGGGGGAGATTCAATCAATTTTGGGCCTTCCTTTCAAAAACCTTCAGGCTTAAGGAAGTCTAATGTATTTTTACTCTTTCATCACCTGTATGCACAACAGTTCTTTCATTTCATAGATTCAGAGGTGAGCTTCTACAGAGTAGCACATAATTTCTCATTTCAAGCCCTGTTAAGAGTTATGAATTTTGTATTCTGATACATAAAAGTAGATTTTTGAAGAATCTTGATGACAGTATTAGAAACCTAACGCATAATCTGATCTATGCAAATGCATAGATTAAAGACCAATTTTGCTCTGCTGAAGGACAAACAGGCTCAGTAGGGTAATTTAAGCTAGAGTAATTGCATTGGTGTAAATAGAAGCCATATACTACAATAGCTGGAAAAAGGTAAAAAACCTGTTTCTTAGTGCTGACTAGTTAGGTATTTTTTCCTCAAGAATAATTTTGCTTATGTTAATATGGGCTGAGAAACACTGACAAATCAGTTCATTAACTACAATCTGATAATTAGATACACATGCAGAAATTCAGAATTCAAAAGTGCTTTATTTTCTAACATATAGTAAGACGGACTTCATCCCCCCTTTCTGGTTGTGAATACGGACAGGTGGTAAGAAGAGTCAAGTGGGATTTGAGAATTATGAAGCCTGATCACAAAAGGCCATTAAAAACTCAATTAATGTCATGAGTCATGGCTGGACAATTCAGTTACAGTCTGTGACCTTCCCCTCTTAATTTCATCACTTACTTTCACCCACATTAGCAGAGTCTACGTCTCCAGCTGTTAAAGAATGGTTACGTTTCCACTTTAAATGGAAAAAAATTGTGACAAACATCCGATTTTGGCACATTCCAAAAGATTGTGCTCCTATTTTTACAAAACCAGCTGCATAAAATATTAAAGGTAATTTTTATACTCATATATCCTTGGAACTAAGTGAATTTATAATTTGAATGAAACTTCAGGGTTTATTTCTTAACAGTCTCTGTGTTTCATTATGCTTTTGTAAAAGTTACAAAGTCCTGAAAATGAGTATCATGTTTCATAAAATGATTATAATGTCAAATATTTTTTTTACTTGAATGCTTCTTTGATACCAAGAAGGCCCATGATGAACTGTGACTTGTACTGAAGGCAGTTCTATTTTAAGAGAACACAAGAAAAATGGTTTCCATTGTTTGAAACAACATTTAGGTTTGTGTTTCAGCTTTGCATGATAATCACTTTGAGATTCTTACTTCAGTACTTTACATAATTAGGAATTATATATGAGGACATGTTAACTTTTCTTAAATATTATCAGTAATTTTCAGAGGGCCTTTTTGCACTTGTGTAATTTCACTTTATTGCATGTGACACTCGCCATCTTCTGGATGTTATTTGAATTGCCAGTTGTTTAAATGATCTTTAAAATAACTGGAAAGTGGTTTCGTCATCTATGTATCTGTTACAGAAAATAAATACAGCTGATGTCCATGCCCAAGTCAACGTATCAGTGGACATAGCTCACCATTCTCAGCCAGACACTTTAGTGGTGTACAGTGATTTTAGTCTGAGGTCTGGTTGAGTCTTAAGCAGTGTTTCTGTGTCCTACGTCATCTTAACAGATTGGTTATTGGTCTAAAATACCTATGCATTTTGACCAGACAGTGAAAAGCAACATTAGAAATAAAAGTAGTTCAGCTATCAGAAAAAAAAAACAATCGAGAAACATATTCAGAGCTGTTTAGGGGCATAAATAAGCCCACCTTTCAGAAGAACCGGAGGTGTGGGGTGAAATCTTTTTGAAGTTAGGTATTTGGAAACAATTAAATATTCTGGAAAGAATTCTTGGGTGTTACATGTAGCTGGTGATAAAAAAGGAAGTGGGGTTTGATTTACTGTGTCTAAAAAGGAGTTAGAGTGCCTTGTCAAGGCCCTATGATGTCAGTGCCCTTTAGTCCCTGCCACGGTTCAGTCTCTTTTCTCTATATCTCAATTTGCGGTAACCTTTTCCCAATTAGAAATATACCCAGGCTTGTACACCGCCTGTCACAGTCCTCTGTTGCCATTGGAGGAGTCTTGCTACTCTCACTCTGCCACTCTGGCTCATGCCTACAGAATGACCATATGCTGCCTTGTTGGCTTAAAATGGCAAACAGGAACGATTTCTTATGTGCAAGAATACTTGGACCTGCTTTTGAAATTAAGCTGCTACCTAGTTATGGCTTGCAGTTTAGAAAATTAAAATTCCAGCTTTCCGAGTCCACTGGACTCCATCAATATTTCACTTGATGTGAACGAGCTCTCTTGCTACTTCATTTTTTTGCTAATTTTCATTTCTTGTTATTAACAGGCTTAATTTTGTCTTTTGTCTTTTTCCTGTTATGAGCTGTTCTCTAATAAGATTTGAGTTTTAAATAGGATTTTAGATTTTATACAAGAATTATATACAAGCTTAAAGATAATTGGAAGATGAGCTTCTTCAAGTCTGACGGGTAGTGAGGGGGCAGTCTGGAGGTTATAGTAAAGCTTGCAGCTTGACATGACACAGCAGAAATTTCAAGCAGTAATGCATGAAAATGAAGTCAAATTTCAAAGCTGTCCCTTCAGATGTTCTTTCTCTAACTGCTGTTTCTCTGCAAGAGGTGCTCTGTGCAGGCTGTCAAAGTCCTCATGGCAGCCAGCAACTACTTTTAAATCTTTTCCAAAATGTCTTCCCTGGGGAATTTCAGCTTCCAGTTCAGAAAGGCGAAATGTTAGCTTTTTTTTTTCAGTTCCCTGGTGGCAGTGTGCTGGCTGATGAGCTGAAGGATTTTTACACCCTATTAACTGCAAAAAAAGGGAAAAATCCTCTGCCCTTGAGATTTGCCTAAGTGAACTCAGCTTAAATTTTTTTTTTTAAATGCAAAATAGGAAGCTAATGAAAGAGCAAGTGCCTTAAAGCCAAGCTAGATGTGTCTCTGTTAGTTTAACCTTTTAAAGCTTATAGATGAACATTCTGAATGAAGCATGAGATTGAAGGAGAAAGATGAAAAAATGTATTACAAAGAATAGTAGCTTTAAAATGATTTGTGTGTAATTGGAGCAGAAGTAGTAAAATCTATGTAAAAGCTGTACTTGATACTCAGCAGTTCATTTCAGGCCACGCAGTCATTCCTGCACTTGGAGAGATTCTAACCTGAGTCTACAAGAAAATTAAGCACTGTTCTGTGAACATGCAATTGAAGTAAATATCGTAAGGCAAAACAACGTTCAGGTCAAGTTGCAAAGCACATTCTAGACTAAATATTCCTGTAAGTTTCTGCAGTACAGCTTCAAGGGTGTGTTCCCTAGGGAAGGTCATCCCTGCTTGTTCTTTGGGCAGAGTTCTTAACTTTAAGCTAGCTAGAAGGTAACAGATCCTTACACAAGTGAAAAGTCTGCAGGACATCTCCACTTTCTAACATGTGATTTATTTATATGGCAGCTTCTCAAATGTGAGAGTTGGTTTGAGTCTGTGTTTTCCAGGAGGTTCAGTTGCATTCTTCACTCAAATGCAAAACAGAATTCATCCCAAAACATTGTTAGTCCTAAGATGCACAACCGTGAAATGCAAACAGTATAAAACACAGAAGTTAGGGGGAGAAACCAGTGACATGTCATTTCCCAAGCCACAGAAATTGTTTTCCCATCTCAGGGAGGTGAAACAATCTCTGGTTTGTATTTTGAAATCCTCTGAAATAAAAAAGCAACTTCAGAAAAAACAAAAACACACCCCAAAACTTGTTCTCAGAGGAGTAGTCAGCAAATATATTTTCATATACAGTCAACTCACTTGCCATTAACACTTTTGATATACCACATTAAAGCAAGCATATGGAATTAGATTCACTTTCATGTTATATTTAACTGGTATTTGCTTTTATGGGAATGTTTTCCCTCGAACCCTTTCAAACTTACAGGAATCCCTACTTGTATCCACTTTAACTCTTTCTCCATGTTGCAAACAACAAATACAATGACTAAAAGAGGTTTGATTCACACCCCAAAATCATATAATAAAGCATTTACAATTAACTCTTTTGTAAATATTTGGTAGACTATAAGTTGTTTTTGTTCAAAGCCTTGATGGAAGGGACTGCTGTGATTTTATCTGTGGAAAGGGGCACTGGGAGAGGTATTGAAGACAAGGTACAGAACTGTACCGCTAGTAGAGCACTAGCATTTGTTTCTAAAACTTGCTGTTTTGTTTTGTGTCATCTGATTTAGAGGACTAGTTTGCATCTGATGTAGCTCAGATGAAAACGTCAAGGTAATGTCAGTAGAAATTTGTTTATGTAATGACCGTAGTATGTGCGTGATTGCCAGTTGTACAAGCTTAGATTGCTTTCACAGAAATAGGTCTCTTCACTGTGGATAGACTAAAATACCAGCTTTGGCATGAATAATAAGAAAAGCTTTAAAACAAAGTTAGGGACAGAACTCATGTAGTCTCCTTACCTATTTTTAAGAAGTAGAAAGGTGACAATTAGACAAAAGAGCAGTAGGTTTGACAGCAAGCAGCAGCAAAGGTAAAGAAAACAAATATTTATGACTTTCCAGGTAATCACAGAAACACAGAATGGTAGGGGTTGGAAGGGACCTCTGTGGGTCATCTAGTCCAACCCTCCTGCTGAAGCAGGGTCACCTACAGAAGGCTGCAGAGGACCTTGTCCAGGCGGGTCTTGAATATCTCCAGAGAAGGAGATTCCACAACCTCCCTGGGCAGCCTGTTCCAGTGCTCCGTCACCCTCAGAGGGAAGAAGTTCTTCCTCATGTTCAGACGGAACTTCCTGTG
>Ga0065711_1038554_pt1 | contig 18642 bp, 11 predicted proteins | sample Hoacrofraction12_FD_59098 | JGI IMG/M metagenome (GOLD analysis project Ga0065711, IMG submission 59098) | Hoatzin crop microbial communities from Cojedes, Venezuela - Epithelial fraction 12 v2 (version 2) | ecosystem: Host-associated > Birds > Digestive system > Esophagus > Crop | place...
AAGCAATCTCTGGCTGCGCAGCCTCCGCGGCGCCCCACAGATCACTGAGTTTACAGTGATGGGCTATCCCCCCTTACTTTTGTCTGATAAGATAAGCACCAGTTATTTACTTCCTTTGTTAGCTCTTCTGCTCTTGACAACCTCAGCCCCTTTGTCTTTTGTCTTGCATTGGACAAGTCCAGCAAGGCCATCGATTACACCAGATTGCTCAAAGCCCCATCCAACCTGGCCTTGAACACTTCCAGGGAGGTGACATCCACAACTACTCTGGGCAACCTCTTCCAGTGCTTCACCACCCTCATAGTAAAGACTTTCTCCCTTATATCTAATCTAAATCTAACCTTTTTCAGTTTTAAGCCACTACCCCTTGTCTTATCCCTACATACCCTTGTAAAGTGTCCCTTTCCAGCTTTCCGTGATAATAAAAACACCAATAGATAGAGGTCAGAGTAGAAAAGAAAATATAATTGTTGCTATTTGAAACTTTTGTGTAAGAAACAATCTGTCTAGACAGAAGAAATGTAACAAGAATTATAAGTGCTGTTGCTATTTCAGAATTATAGTAAATTTTTTATATTTCAAATTTGAAATATAAGAGACGTCACTAGGATGTCTCTCAAAAGATTCCGAATGAGGCATTTTAAGCTGTTATTATGTAGCAAATTTCCTGAATAAAACTAAAATAAAAAGAATGATTTTCTGATAATCAGTTACTTTGTGTCTTAGAGTCACAGAATCCTAGAAGGTTTGGGTTAGAAGGTTCCTTTAGAGGTCATCTAGCCCCTGCAGTGAGCAGGGATATCTTCAACCAGACCAGATTGCTCAGAGCCCTATACAACCTGACCCTGAATATTTCCAGGCATGGGGCCTCCACTACCCCTCTGGACAACCTGTTCCAGTGATTCACCAACCTCATGGTAGAAAATTTCTTCCTTATACCCAGTCTAAATCTACCCTCCCTTAGTTTAAAGCTATTAAACCTTGTCCTATGGCAACAGGCCCTGCTGAAAATATTTTCCCCATCTTTCCTACAAGCCCCCTTCAGGTACTGAAAGGCTGCTATGAGGTCACCCCGGAGCCTTCTCTTCTCCAGGCTGAACAGCCCCAACTCTCCCAGCCTTGCCTCACAGGAGAGGTGCTCTAGCTCTCAGATCATCTTTGTTGCCCTCCTCTGATTCTGCTCCAACAGCTCCATGTCCTTCTTATTTTGGGGGCTCCAGAGCTGTATACAGTACTCCAGGTGAGGTCTCACCACAGCAGAATAGAGGGGCAGAATCACCTCCCTCGACCTCCTGGCCATGCTTCTCTTGATGCAGCCCAGGATACAGTTTGCCTTCTGGGCTGCAAGCACACATTGGTGGCTCATGTCCAGCTTTTCATCCACCAGTACCCTTAAGTCCTTCTCTGCAGGGCTGCTCTCAATCCCTTCATCCCCTCACCTATATTGATGGCAGGGGTTACCCCGACCCATGTGCAGGACCTTACAATTGGCCTTGTTGAACCTTGTGAATCATAGAATCATAGAATCATTAAGGTTAGAAAAGACCTCTAAGATCATCAAGTCCAACCATCAACCCAACACCACCACGCCTACTAAAACATATCCTCGAGTGCCATATCTACACATTTTTTGAACGCCTCCAGGTACGGTGACTCTGCCACTTCCCTGGGCAGCCTATTCCAATGCCTGACCACTTTTTCAGTAAAGAATTTTTTCCTGATATCTAATCTAAACCTCCCCTGATGCAACTTCAGGCCATTGTCTCTCATCCTATCACCAGTTTCTTGGGAGGAGAGATTAACACCTGCCTCACTACAACCTCCTTTCAGGGAGTTGTAGAGAGCAATGTCTCCCTTCAGTCTCCTCTTCTCCATAATAAACAGCCCCAGCTCCCTCAGCCGGTCCTCGTAATACTTGTTCTCTAGACCCTTCACCAGCCTCATTGCCCTTCTCTGGACGAGCTCCAGCAACTCAGTGTCTTTCCTGTAGTGAGGGGCCCAAAACTGAACACAGTACTCGAGGTGCGGCCTTACCCGTGCCAAGTACAGGGGGACGATCACTTCCCTGCTCCTGCTGACCACACCATTCCTGATACAAGCCAGGATGCCTTTGGCCTTCTTGACCACGTGGGCACATTGCTGTCTCATGTTCAGAGGTCCACACAGGCCCACTTCTCAAGCTTGCCTTCACTCATACTAGCATTATAAGTAGAGGGAACCGTACCGACAGCTATGGTTTTTAACAATACAGCTACAGCAGAATAGGTTGCAACAAGATTTTCTTCTCTACAGAAACTGTAGAAATGGACATTAAAGTGGTCATATTGCTGGACTACTTCACGAAGTTTTTAAAAACTAGAATGTTGATTAGAGAATTACACAGAGGACACTAAAGAATATACCCTAGGATCTATGTCTATCGAGGCCTGATTTTACACTGACTTTACTGCATGCTATGATGTGGTGAGGGTGTGCATTATTCCTGTTCATTCCCAGGTTCCAGTGATGAAGGTAGAGACAAAGTGCAAGAAATACAGGTTCCAAAAAGGGAACAAGGATTGTAGAGTGCACAGAAGAAAACAGGTTTACTTACAAGTGTACCCAGCCTTCAATTCCTGATTAACAACATAGAAAATAAATAGAAAAAAAAAAAATTAACATAGAAAATTTCTCATGCAAGAACTGTGCAAGAACATATAATTTATATTTTAAATATGGAATTTTATCAATATACAATAAAAAAAGAAATCTGAAAGTCTGAGGTCTAATTATAATTTGCAGATAATAAATGAACAGATACGCCATGTTTTCTTTATTACTAATTTTCTTTAGAGAAAGATTCCAAAGGCATGATGGGGAAATGAAAAAAAAAAAAAAAAGGACAACTACTATCCATAAATCACGGAAAATTTCCAGCATGTCTGGACCTTCCATAACGTTCTTTGGACTGGGGATGTTCTCAGCTATCCATTTGAAACAGGAACTGACCGTAGACCAACAGTTCTTGCTTCTGGCTACTGTGTCTCCAAAGAGATGGCAGATGTGGAAGTTAGTCTTGATTAGACCAGATATTTTCAGAGATTGCAGACCCTTGACTTTGGTATAGTAATTCTGAAAATTCTGACATGTCTTCTTATTCCAAAACAATGGATACTTGAAGCACTGAGATTCTTGCCTCAGCAACAGTTTACATGACTCAGCAGGACACCTAAATTAGAATAGAACAGAACAGAACAGAGCAGAACAGAACAGTTCTGTTGGAAGGGATCTACACTGATAGCCTAGTCCAACTTCCTGATCACGTCAGGGCTGACCAAAAGTTAAAGCATGTTTTTAAGGGCACTGTCCAAATGCCTCTTAAACATTGACAGCTATGGGGCAACAACCACCTCTCTAGGAAGCCCATTCCAGTGTTTGATCGCTCTCTCTGTAAATAAATGTTTCCTAATATCTAGTCTGAACCTTCCCTGATGCAACTTTGAACCATTCCCACCTGTCTTGTCACTGGATCCCAGGGAGCAGAGGACCTCCCTCTCCACTTCCCTCCTCAGAAAGATGTAGAGAGTAATGAGGTCACCCCTCAGCCTCCTTCTCTATAATCTAGACAAACCCAGTGTCCACAGCCACTCCTCACAGGACATGCCTTCCAGTCCTTTCAACAGCTTTTCCTCCTCTGGACACAAAAAAGCACCTTAATACCCTTTTTAAATTGAGGAGCCTGGAACTGCACACTCCACCCCAGCTGCAGAATACAGCATTTGGACTTGTTAAATTTTATGCCTTAGATGACTGCCCAGTTCTCCAGTCTATCTAGATTCCTCTTCAAGGCCTCTTGTCCCTCAAGAGAGTCCACAGTGCCTCCTACTTTTGTATCATCAGCAAACTTGTTAATGGTGCATTCACCTACTGCATCCAGATCATTGATAAAATCTTGAACTGAACTGGCCCTAAAATTGAGCCCTGAGGAACACCACTGGTGACTGGTTGCCAGCAAGGTGTAATCCCATTTAGCACAATGCTTTGAGCTCTGCCATTCAGCCAGTTCTTCACGCATTACACTGTGAACCTGCTCATCTCACAGCTGGACAACTTATCCAAAAGGAATCTGTGAGGGGATATTTCGGTGAACAATTTTGAGGTGCAGTGAATTACTTGTGTTACCAAACCTATTTTGTCTTTTTCCCCTTCAAGTAAGATTTCTGACTTCAGATCTGCTAGGTACACCTCTTCATTCAAGTGTAGCATCAGTTGTGTCAGACTGTTATCAAGAGGAGATTTTCAAAGACAAATTTTGAAATCACTACATAAAACTTTTCATATAAGTGATAAAATGCTGGTAAAAATCAGGATTTTTTTTTTAAAAAAAGAAACTGTAACTTCATAGATATTATTAAATTGTAACAAATTTTATAACCAGCAATTTTTGTCACACAAAATTGAATTATTTTGTACTTTGCTGAACTAACTAATCAATTATGTATTATAGTGCCTGTTTTTATTTCATAAGCAGGAAATATAATCTAAAACATTTAAATAATCTTTTCTACAGATTCATATTATTCTGGTGAGCATTTCCATCATTAAATCCTTCTTTACTGATGGCTAATTGATTACACACAAGTCTTGTGCTCTGAATGCTTCAGCAGCTTTATTGCTCTTTTTTGGACTCACTCCAGCACCTTAGTGTCTTTTTTGTAGTGAGGGGGCCAAAACTGAACGCAGTATTCAAGGTGCGGCCTCACCAGTGCCAAGCATAGGGGGACAAGCATTTGCGTAGTCCTGCGGGCACACTATTTCTGACACAAGTCAGGATGCTATTGGCTTTATTGACCTCCTGGGCACTCTGACAGCTCATACTCAGGCAGCTGTTGACCAACAACCCCAGGTCCTTTTCCGGAAACTGTATGAAACAATACCAGCAAATTTAAATCAGTAAAGAGAAACAAGTACAGCTACTAATCTGTAATCAAATTTGATTGCACAAGATTAAAGACTTCACATATGGGATTTTTTTTTTCCAAAGTACAAGTTGGTATCTCTCACTCAAAGATTCTTAGAAATATTTAGAGAAAATCTGGTAGTGTAAGATAAAATGTATCCTAATTAAAACAGTGTTTGTTTGTTTGCGACAGTGTTCCAGAGACAATTTAGTATATGCAGTTAGGAACCTGAGGCTTTTGTTTGCTCTACAGCATTTAAGAGTGCCTTATGCCATGCATAACTTGCAAGTATCTTTTGAGTCAAGAAATATTTTACTGACATTGTGGGTTTTTTTTCCTTTGTGCATTTACAGACACCATCTCCTAGAAATGAATACATTCGCTTCATAAGTCTAACTTATTCCTATCAAGGAAAAACAAGGAAAACAAGAATTGATTAAGAATGTTTAAATACTTGTATGATAGCTACTATAACTTCTTGAAATCTTTATTAATACTCACACATATCTGTACCTTTAATTGCAAATTTCTGTGTGACCAGTATTCTTACAGAATGAAAACTGATACTGACTTTCATATTTTTCACATATAGACAAAAATACTCTATTAATAAGTTAGTTAATAACCAGCATTAAGAAGGTATCTTAAGAGAAGCTTAAAAATCTAAAACGTTTTCTAAATGATGAGAATTCTTGTAGACACTCCTGTTGTCTCAACTGTTGATTTCCACTTTTCTTTCGCTTTTGCCCTTCCAAAATGGCACATCAATACCCTTACTCCCAATTCTCATCGTTTGTGGAGTCTGGTTCATCAATATGGATAACTCTTAAACTTTTGTCTCTCCTTGCTTTTGATAGATACGTTGACTATCTCCACTTTGTCTCCATTTTCAACTGCAGTCAAAACATATTCTCCACAGCAGGATATACCCTGTAACTTTGACTATTTGCAGTACCTACTTGCTTCTGTTCCTTTTCAGGGTGTCTGATAAAAAACTCATGGACATATTGGTTTGCTTCTTAGAACCGTAGAATAATTTGGGTTGGATGGATCTTTCGATGTCTTGCAGTCCAAACCCATTCTCAAAGGAGACCCAACATGGAAGAAGTTACTCAGGGCCTTGTCCAGCAGGTTTTTAAGCATCTCCAAACACTGAGTGTCCATATCGTCTCTGGACAACCTGTTCCAGTGTCTGAACACACCCATGGTGGGAAAATAAAACAACCTTATATCAAATCTTTCCTTTTTTTGTAAGTTGTGCATGTTGGCACAACTATCACTATGTATCTCTGAGAAGACCCTGGCTCACGCCTCACTATGTCTTCCCATCAAATGGTTGTAGAAAACAATAAGATCCTCTCCTTAGTTTTCTCTCTGTGACACTGAATAAACCCAGATATCTCAGCTTCTTCTTGTGCATAGGATCATAGAATGATAGAATGGTTTGGACTGCAAGGGACCTTAAAGATCATCTAGTTCCTACCCCCTTGCTGTGGGCAGGGACACCTTCCACTAGACCAGGTTGCTCAAAGCCCCATCCAGCCTGGCCTGGAACACTTCCAGGGAGGGACAACCACAGCTTCTCTGGGCATCTTGTATCAGTGCCTCACAACCCTCATAGCATCCTGCACATCATGACATAATTACATCAGTGGCATCTGCAGGGCTAGTTCCATTATGTCGATGTCTTGTACTGGACATTCCAAAGCAGAATAGAATACTCCAAATGTAGCCAGGCCTACACTGCTACTAATACAGCCCAGCACATAGTTAGGCTTCTTTGCTGAGGTACACTGCTGACTTACGTTCCATACGATGTATACTGGGGCCCCACATCCTTTTCATCTGAATTTCTTGCCATCCAGATGAACTTCATCCCATTATTCCATCATCCCATTTCTCCAGCCTACATCAATTCTCCTAAACAGCGACCTTGCACATGAGTGTAGTGAATTACTTCCACCAATTTTGTATCATTCTCAAACTTGATAATTAATCCTTTTTCATTACCCAGATTATTAATAAAGAGATTACAAAGCTATACCAAGCTTTGAGGTATACGACTAATAACTGGACACTAACTGAACTTCATACTGCTGTTCACAAACCTTTAAGCCCGATAACTCACCCAGTTTTCTACATATCTTAATACCCACCTCTCCAGTCCATATATGACTAAGGGAATATCTTGCAAGACTGTGTCAAAGGCCTTGCTAAAGTGAAGTGTAATTACATTGATGACTCCCTCTTCTTTTACTGAGACACTCATTTCAGCATTGATGGTAATCAGATCTGTCAGGTATAAGTTGCCCTTGGTTAATCCATGTTAGCTAATGCTAATAATTTTCTTTTCTTTTCTATGCTTGGAAATGGCTTCTAGAGGATTTGCTCCAAAGCCTTTGACTGAATGGAGGCTGACCAACCTGCAGTTTCCCAGACCCTTCTTCTTGTCCTTCTGCAAGGTGAGCAAGATGTGTTCCTTTCTCCAGTCACCAGGTCATCAGGAAACTCCCCTGAACATCATGACCATTCAATAATGATAGAAAATGGCCTCAAAGCAACCCCTCCAAGCAGCTGTTGGATGCATTCTCTCTGCTCCCATGCAGCAAATTTATAATTTTCTGTAAGATACCCCTGACTTGATTTTCCTCTATTCTGGGTAATGCTCCACTCCCGCAGATTTGCACACTAGGATCTGGGATCTGTGAGGCCTTAGGGCAGACCTTACTAGTCAAAACTGAGGTAAAGAAGGCACTGAGTGTCTCAGCCACATCTTTGGTCACTAGATCCCTTGCCTTACAGAGCCATTGGGTTCATTTTCCTTATCTTTCCTCTCACTGATGACAGACATGAGACCCCTCTTGCTTTTCATATCCCTTGCTAGTTCCAATTTCAGATGAGTTCTGGCTTTTCTAATTCCATCCTTTCATGCACAACTAATGTTTATATATACCTCTTGAGTAGCTAATCTCCTCTGTCACCTCCCATGTACTTCCTTTCTGTGTCTGGGTTAACTCTCAGTTTTCTTTGTTCATCCATTCTGGTGTTCTCCGACACTTGTCTGAATTTTTACATTTTGGAATGGACCAATCTTGTGTTTTAAGCAGGTTATCCTTGAAGATCAAGCAGAAAATGCATAAATATTTTTCTCTGCCTTCAGTTTTGTCATTTGGCTAGTATACTTCTTCAGGTTACTCAAATTATATACTTGCAATGCCTGTTGCCTTTTCTTATCTTTCACATCTTAATCTTTCACCTCCTGCACCTCATTCTCTCTAATTACAAGATCTGAGATTCCTTCCGGAAAATAATGGACACATGATTTGATTTCCTCCCTTTCTGTCACTTTTCTTTTCCCTACAAGTGAATCTTTGTGTCCTATGTCTTTTCCTTTTTCTTTTTGTTCACAGTTTTGCTTTAGGATCTTTTCTTTGACAACAGAAGGATTTTTTCATGCTAAAAGAACAGAGGGTAATGACTACATTTGTTTAAGCCTGTTTAAAATTGCAAATGTTGCCACACTTCCTTTTCACTTGTAACATAATTGAATGTTGTGCCTAGTTTCTGTGTAGTTTTTGTTTTAGGTTAATTCTAGACAGTTCCACCTGACTACTTCTACTTTTCAGTTATTTCATCAAACCTATCATTACCTCCTGTTGGTCAAATTCCAGAACCATTATGACATCTTTATCTTACTTGATCTATGAACTTTTTTTGCAACTGAATAGAGATATTTTGAGAAACTGTATTCTGCTTTAGTTTCCATCATTCATACTTCAACCATTGTTGTTTCATCATTCTGAATCTCCCTCTATTCAGTATTCCAGGATCATATCTTGACAATCCTTCTCACTTTTTTCCTCAGTATTACTAGGGGGATTTTTTCTTCTTTTCTCTTCAGGCCTTCTCTTTTCTCACTCATCTGCAATTAATTTCATCCACAAAATTGCATTCAGTCACTATGTGTATGACTCGCAAATCTCTTTCTCTTTAGCATGGGCTTTTTTTCCTCAAATTCAAGTGTCAGCTTCTCTGACACCTTTTTTGAATATTTAACAACAGACTTTTAAATAATCTAATCTTCTCCAGCTAAACCAACCCTGCAATTTATTTATTTATTTATGTATTTTAAAAAAGGAATCGTTGTAGGCCATACCATAGTCTTATATGAGGCTTGGACATGTAAACTGGGTAACTGTTTTGACTCACTCTGTACTTCATTACACAGTGAGAGAAGTCTGATATTAAACTTTACAACTTTTACTCTTCTCTGATTTGTCTAAGGTAATTGTTACATTCACATTATCTTATCTAACCACTATCTATCCAGAATAACAGTGTTCATGCAGTATTCTTAGCATGTCACTTTCCCATGTCAGACTTCTCTTTACACATCTTCATATCACTTTCTCTTTAATAGTGAAACACCTATGTCCTTACTTTCAAAGACTCTGTCTAGTTTCCATCTCACAAATGCATACTCATTCTTTCTTCTGAAATCAGTGTTTCTTTTCAGACCAGGAAGGAAAAAAATTAGAGCAGAAGTAACTTTGACGTTCAGATACGTTCCCAGCTATTATTACAACACCTAGTCATATGGATTCTTATAATCAAAGGCCTTATTCAAATTTAGGGCATTAAACATAATTTCTTCATTGTCTGTCTGAACATGTTTTCTATTTAAGTGCATCCAAAACTTCTTTTAGCCATCAGTCTTGTGAGTGCTTTCATTGAGGAGAAGCTTAGCCAGACAGTCCCAAAGATCTGGTTTTCCTACAGGTCTGTTTTCTGTGGGGTATCTGCTGATAGGGAAATTTACACGGTGACCCACAAAAGCACTTATAAAATTGCAACTTACTGCAATTTCTGAACACAACAGTACAGTGCTACAAGTATTTTTTTTTAAGTCTCAAAAATGTCATGATATTTTTTTTTCTTCAAGCAAACAAAAAAAAAGGAAATTTGTAAAGCTCTTCATGGTGAAATTAAATTTATATTTTTTTTCTGACATCTGCACTGGTAAGGATTCAACCCCAGATTCAGACATCTACCTTTAGTTGCCCTTAGAGCAGATCCCATCACACTAAGTTAGAAATGTGTATTTGATCATCTGAATTATTCACAAAAAACTTTGTTTTCACTAAATACTAAGGAACCTAAAATGCAATTCCCTTTGAAATATCTATATTAGAGATGTTTAAAGTGGAATATTTGTATCTAAAACTGAATCTCACCCATTTTAGATAATTTCTACAATTTTAATGTGAAAGTTACCATGTATAGAGATGGACTTAATCCACTGGGAAGAAATAATCATCTTCAGAGAAATAATAATTCCTGTTTTCTTTCATGGGTGTCACAAGATTAAATTAATTACATTGTGGCACCTGATTATTAAAAAGACCACAAATTCAAACCAAAAAAACCCCCAAAATAAACAAAACAACAAAAAGTCAACAAAACAATCAACCAAAAAATACCCACTTAGATGATCTAGTTTACACTTGGATAACTAAAATTTAGAGAACTGGGGTCCAATTTGGTAGCCTTGGATATCCTGCCTGGCCTCAGCTGCTGCTGTTTATACAACTGGGTCTCCATAAGATCTTGCATCATATCTGCCAACCTTATGTGGATTTTTTAGTGATTATAGACTGTCTCAAATGGCAGCTGAATAAAATCCTGAAAATCGGTGACAAAAGAGTGATGGAAGAACAACAGACCAATCATTGTGAAATACACCTGACAACAGCCTTGTGCAAAGGCACATATGACAATGCAAATTACACACACACTGTTTTAATTATTTGAAAAATAATTTATGAAAGAGATGGTTCATTTATACATTTAAGGACAGTAAATGCAGATCTATACACAGAATCTAGAAGTCTTTCTAAAAAAACTTGCTGTTATTTAGAAATATTGTATTGCTCAAGTTCAGTTGCTGCAGAACAGAAACAAATTGAATAATTGACTTGTTAACATTTGACAAGTAGCTATGAAGAGGCATTTTTTATATCAGGTATAGCCATTGACAACTGGCAGTTCAATTCAAGACAAACTGCAGTTTTCAACTATCACTACTAGAAAGAACACATATTTATTTCAATTTTTTTTTTCTTCCTTAGGAGTGCAGGCAGCTTTTACCTTAATGTTTGATGACATATCTAGGTAACTTATAATACCCTGAGACTGTGACACGTCTTGATAGATAAGTTGTTTAAGGTCCCTGCAGGTGTAGGATAACTTTAGTTTTGACAAGTCTGATGCAGACATGAGCCTACATCATTTCTGTTTAAGAAAAGAAAACAATGACTTAGAAATAGCAATATTAAATTTAAACATATAATTGCCTAAAGACTATTTAGTAATTTAAAAGAAAAATTGAGCTATGTTTTCCTTTTTACCAGCTCTTTCAAGGTCTAGGGAAATATAACTTTGTTGTCATCAAGCTTTGAAGAGGAGTTCAAATAACTAAACAAACAAAAGTAACAACAAATTACAAAAAAATCCAACATTAATTTTTTTATTCATAACTCATAGTGTAAATAAGAAAATTTATTAACAGATATTATGCAACAACAGTATCATAGAAAAGCTGCAACTACCAAATTGTTTCAGAAAATTTTTGTTTGTTTGTTTGATTGTTTGTTTGTTTTATGTTGTATGCCATTATGACTTAACAATATTTTGCATTTCAGAATATAAATGGAATGAATGAAAATTGAATGTTCTATAGGGGAAAGAAAAAGTCCGAAGCTATTCTTCACCATTAGCTGGATTTTAGTAAAGGATGTTTATTTCAAAAAAAGGTCAAATACTATGTGTATGAAACCTTAAGCATTTGAAGTAGCCTTCTCCCCAGCCTGGCTTCATCAGGCCTGAGCTGGATTATCATGTCTAAATTCTGGACAGATACAGATGACTGGAAAGGGATTAAAAAAGAGCACCATAAATGAATGAAGTTTTTACAAAATGTGAATGAAAAGAGATTGAGTGAATCCATGCCATTCAGTCTAGAGGAAAGAGGCATTGGGAGGAACATAAAAGCAACTTTCAGATCTGTAAAGGGCCACTACAGAGAGGAAAGGAAGAATTTATTTTCAGTATCTCTGCTGGAAGCACAAAAAAGGAGTAAGTTTAAACCAAAGCAAGGCATATTCGTGCTAGAAATTATGAATATCTTTCGAACTGCATGATCAAACACAGTTGTTTCATTAGTGGTCTGGAGCATTAGACAACATGTAGGGGAAAAACTACTAGGACTGTTAAAAATGTGCTTTATTGATATTTCCATAAGGACCCTAAAACATTAGATGAATTCCTGAATTCCTTTCCACTATTATTCCTTGAAAGCTTGTTTTTAGAAACAACACATTCGTTTTTTTCAAAACAGATTTTTTCACAGAATTGTTGGTTTGGTTTGGGGTGTTCCATGTATAGTTGGGTTTTGTAAATAAAAATCCTTAGCATTTCTTCTGTCTCTGGTTATTTATTACGATGAGTGAGTCATAATGATACTTAGAGCAATCAACCTTGAGATTAAATAGTAAGGGACTTCCTAGGATGTAGAATTTTCTGCTGACATTTTAAAAGACAGTAAAAGATTTAAAATGTTTGTTAGTGGAAAAGTTAATGTTTAAAAAAAGCAAACACAATTTTTAAAATTTTCTAATGTTCTGAATATGATGTTCACAACTGTTACTTGCTATTTAATCAGATTTAACATGGATTTGCTGTTTTCCATTGCTCTGCCTATCTTTTATTATTTGATTTTTTTACTAAAGATAATAAATTGAATTTTCTGTACTATTATTTGTCTTCTGCATTTTTAACATGAAACCTTTATTAAAGGTTGTCCTGAAATCTTACAACAGAATAATATTTATTAGTATAGATCTCTTCATTAATTATGTGTGGGTTGAACTAAAGTAGTATTTTATAATATTCTGTAGAATTCACTAAGACTGTATCTTGCCACTTCTTCTTTTTTACAACACATGCTTTCACAAATAAAGATTTCTACTTTTCTCTTTCGTAACACATGTAAGAGACACTTCTTCACATTCTTCCTAACTGCACCATTCAGAATCTTCAGAACATAATCATGCTTAATTACACCTATTACTCTCAAGGTCAGCGTAGTGGCGAGAGGAATAAAAACTTCTCCCATTAAAATCTTCTAATGGCTTCCATCCATGTTGCCAAAATTAAAAGACCAAAGCATTTTAATCATGATATTTGTGCTAGCAGCATAAATAAATAAATATTGAAGAAGTACATACTGCATTTCTGAAATTATAGAGATACTCTGTTTGTCCAAATGACCATCAAAACAGTGATTGTTCCTGAAATAATACACTGTAGCTCCTCTTAATCAAGTTGCAGAGTGATTGAATTTCAGATCCTCTTAGCTTCTCAGTGATCTAAAAGTAAGTAAAATTAATCTGCAAACAGATGCTGATGCTTTTTATGCAGGTAAAGATATGGATACACAGTCCAGCCTCAAAGTTTTCCCATGGTTATATATCATAGCTTGATCATTCTTTCACTTACCTGCTACATTTGGAAAGGTGTACGGACATATCATAAATATGCCAAAGAGTGAGTGTAAATTAAATTAGTGAAAACAGATTAAAGTCATATACATCCCTTACCATTTTATTATGAGAATTTTCAAGTTGCTTTCATTTCTCCTTACCAAGCTCCTCTAACTTCAGCATATTCAGTGGTTAATATTTTGTGGGACTCTTTTCTGGACGCCAACCAATACTGGAATACTTTTTTTAATTCAAGGTCTATGTAAAATAAAATATTTTGCAATTATTCTTTCCCAAGGAATGGAAAGGTCTCTGATATTTTTCTTTTTTATTCCTTTAAATTCTGCTGTGTTGAAGATACGTTGCTGTCACTCGCAGGGCACTTCTCATATAATACGGTGGTAAAACCTCTGTGATATTTCATGTCCACATATACCTGGTCATGAGTCTAAAAGATGAATAGCACTGAACACACTACATGTAAATAGTTATCCACGCTCAGAATTCAGTCTTCTTGTATTGCAATTATGTTTCTGCTATCATGCCAAATCTCTTCATTCTCAAAAAATCTCTTCCAGAATTTTTCTGACAAAGAAACAGATGATAGCAGCAAAAAAAATCCCACCCTTACTATCAATGTCAAAGTCTTTGAGACGTTAAGCATGAATCATCTAATCAATAGAAAGTCATGAACCAGACATAGCAGTTAGCATGGAAGTCTATTTAACAATAATATTAGCATATGAAACATAGCTAACCTTGTAGGACAAAGGAGTAATTTAGTTATTAGAATAGAATATGTTTAAAAAAGCAGCCTGACAACCACTGTAAAACTTATGAATCTGTCCAGAAATTTCCAAAGGAGCAGACTATGAGCACTGGCAGACAGCTGTTAAGTGTTGAGAGAATATGAACAGGACAGTCAAAAATCAGGTGTTCTGTACTCCATTCTGTAACTGATGGTGCCTGGGGTCACCCAAGGAGAGAACTCAGGTCCTGGTTCAGAGGTCCAAACGGATTGGCTGGAGTCTTTACCTGAATCTGCCCAGCTTTCTTTGGCACTGAATCTTCTTTCCTACAGAACAGTGAAATGGTGTGATTCATAATATTGTGTACATCTATGATTAAAATGTTTTGGTATCTGAGCCTGTTTAGTCTCCCCACTGTCATTTGGCTTAAACTGTGACATCACCGTCTCTCAGAGAAGGGCCCTTGCTGTCAGACAACAGAAGTCAGATACTTATAACTAAGGACCCTTAAATATGACTGACACAAAGTGGAATAGTTCCAGCTGGAAAAAAACTATGTAAAACATGAACCTAGAGTTTCTCTCCAAACTGATGCACCTCTTAACTGTAGATTCACTTTTTCGTGTTGGATGAGTTCCATTTGCCCAGTGAATCTTTACATATTTGTACAGAGAGAAAATGGGGCAGAAGAAAAACAAATCTTATTTTAAACTCTTCTTGAGTAATTATGCAATCACGAAGCCAGTTTTTCTAACCAAATGATATACATTTCTACAGGAGACTGTCTTTAGGTCCAGCTATTGAGATATGTTATATGTCTGTTTGTCCTGGGTTCGGCCAGGACAGGGTTAATTTTCACCGAAATCCAGGAAGTGACACAGCCAGGCGGGCTGATCCCACCTGGCCAAACAGAGCAGGGTATTCCATACCATGTGCCATCACGCTGGGTTCCGGCCGGGGGGGGAGCGGGGCGGCGGGAACTCACTCGCAGCTCAGGAGCATACAGAGGCAGGAGTGGCTCTCTGGGTTGTGCGGTTTGTGTTGTGTTTTCTCCTTATCTGTATCGTTGCTGTTACTGTTTCCTTAATTTGCTGTTCTGTTAAACTGCCCTTATCCCAGCCCACCAGTTTGTGCCTGTTTGTTTCCATTCTCCTCCTCACCGCGGCGGGGGGAGGGGCGGCCGCGTGACGCTTTTGTTGCTGGCCACAGCCAAACCATAATAATGTTGAAAATGAAGTCTTAACAGCTAGAGTATTCTGGAAGCTCTCTCAAATTGTCTGATAACCTAGACAGAATTATTTCCTATAAGTGTTTTGACATACTGCGGTTCTGTGAGCAAAATAAAAATTGTCAGGAATTGAGTCAATTTTAGCAGGTAGACACACATGTGTTCTGTTGTGGTGGGTTGACTTTGGCTGGATGCGAGGTGGCCACAAAGCCGCTCTATCACTCCACCTCCTCCACTGGACAGGGAGAAAAAAATATGATGAAAGGCTTGTGAATCGAGATGAGGACAGGGAGATCACTCACCAATTACTGCCACAGGCAAAACTGACTCAACTTAGGGAAAATTAATTTAATTTATTGCCAATCAAATCAGAGTAGGTTCATGAGAAATAAACCCAAAACTTAACACACCTTCCTTCCACCCCTCCCTTCTTCCTGGGATCAACTTCACTCCCAAGTTTCTCTACCTCCTCTCTGCCAGCAGAACTGGGTGACAGGGAATCAGTGTTGCAGTCAGTTCATCACATGCGCAGCTCTGCCGCTCCTTCCTCCTCACTTTCTCCCCTTGCTCCAGTGTGGGGTCCGACCCATGGGAGACAGTCCTCCATGAACTGCTTCAATATAGGTCATTCCCACGGGCTACAGTTCTTCAAACTGCTCCAGCATGGGTCCCTTACATGGCGTACTGTCCTTCAGGAACAGACTGCTCCAGTACGAGTTCGCCCTGGGGTCACAAGTCCTGCCAGCAAACCTGCTCAAGGGTGTGCTCCTCTCTCCACAGGGTCACAGACTCCTCTGAGTGCATCCACTAGCTCTGGCGTGGGGTCCTCCATGGGCTGGACGTGGATACCTGCTCTGCCGTGGATCTCAGTGGGCTTCTGGGGGACAGCTGCCTCACCATGATGTTAACCATGGGCTGCAAGGAAATCTCTGGTTCAGGACCTGGAGCATCTCTTTCCTCTCCTTCTTCACTGACCCTGGTGTTTGTGGAGTGGTTTCTCTCACATGTTCTCATTCGTCTCTTTCAGCTGCTGTTGTGTAGTTTTTCCCCTTCTGAAGTGTTGCCACAGAGGCGCTACCACTGTCGCTGATGGGCTCAGCCTTGGCCAGCAGCAGGTCTGTCTTGGAGCCAACTGGCATTGGCTCTATTAGACACAGGGGAAACTTCTAGCACCTTTTCACAGATGCCACCTCCCTAGCCCTCCTGCTACCAAAACCTTGCCATAAAAATCTAGTACAGATGTGCATGAACTGCTCTTGTTTGCAAGTACACTATCAAATGATGTTTCTCAATGAGGGTAAGAGAGAATATCAAGTTTGTTCTCATAACAAGGTAAATCAATTTAAGGAATGATGCTACCTTGCAGAAGAAGTAAAAAACAAAGGTAAAGGTGCAAATGTTACACTAGCTTTGCGTGTTTTCTGGTCAGTCAAAACTGTCGCTTCCATTCAAAGACATGTTTTCTACATAAGGGTAATACCGTGAGGTCCTTTGGCAATGCGTGTTTTGAGGTATAAGAAGTTGTTTTTTTCCTGGTTTGCTCTTTTCAGGTAAGGTAATGGAAGATATATTTCCAAATACCTGAAAATTTGTTCAATCTTTAAAATAACCATAAAATAATTAAAACACAAGATATGTTTTGGTTAATTGCTTCTTTGATAAGTAATGCATACTTATCATTAATAACTATAGACAAAGTAAATCTTCAGAAGCATGTGACAGCAATATTGACCTTCTGTCTTGTGAAACCAAGTTGAACAATTCACTTGTACAGCCTTTATGGCACTTAGTCCGCAGTCTGTCTCTGACCTAACCTACCGTTTAATGACATAGCTGGAACAGAGACTATTATCCTTTAGTAACATCAACAAAGAACTTCAGAAAACGTTCAGGAAATCATGAGTTGTGTATGTCTTTGTAGGCTGACAGAATACTGGTTGTAACTGATGGTTTCCAGTTCTCTAAATAACTATGACCTAAAAATATCCCCTGATGTTATCTTACAAGTAGGTCTGGGTAGATTGATATATGTAGGAAACTAATTAAGTTGCTATATTTGTCACTTAGCAGCAACAGTCCTTAGCTACATATTTTGAGAATTGCATTTCTGAATGATGCAAGTATGTTGCGGCATCATCACTGGGAACAAGAAAAACCTTAAAGTGTAGGCACTGTTATGACCAGTGGGATATATTTCCCATTAAAAAAAATTAGTGACTACAAGTTTGCATGTCCTTTCTTTTCAATTTGTGGAAATAAGTAAAAGAATGAAAAACAACCTAGTGCATATTGTGAATCGTTTTGTTGACCAGGTCAGACTCACAGACCAGCAATGGATACTGGAAGATGTAGAGAAATATAGATGCAGCACAAACACATTGACATTCATTAAATGTGTTCCTGGTTTGCATAAATTAGATAAGGTTAGACTGAGTTATCATTTTAAAATTCCAGTTAATACTTAAGTTCTTGAAGAAATACTCTAAAACTCAGAAATAAAATCATGTTGTTTTGTTTGATTGGTTTTTGTTTGTTTGTTTTCTTCCAAAGGAAGTCTCAGTAGATGTCTTCTTACGAAAACAAAGATGCAGATAATTTTAGATCAGCTCAATTCATAGAGCTTTTTTCTTTCTCAGTCGGTATTGTTCAGTTCTACAGCACTGATCATTAGATACAATTTCTTTTGAATGTCGATGCCTTAATATCTATGGTCATTAAAGTTTCTGTGATATGTTCCATAAGAACAAGCTAATAAACTTTGATATTTGAGGATACTAGATTTGTTCAGCTTAGAGAAAAGGAGACTGAAGAGCAGCTTCATCACTGTCTAGACCTTCTTCATGAGAGGGAGCAGGGAAGGAGGTGCTGATCTCTTCTCTCTGGTGTCTAGTGAAAGGATGCAAGGAAATAATGTAAATATGTTTCAAGGAAAGTTCAGATAGGATATTAGGAAAAAGTTCTTCACTAAGAGGGTGGTCAAGCACTGGAACAAGCTAACCAGGGAAGTGGTCATGGCACAAGTCTGTTGAAGGTCAATAAGCATTTGGACAATGCTCTTAGGTATATAGCTTAACTTCAAAGTTTCCCTGTGTGGAGACGAGAGTTGGATTCAATGATTCTTGTGGGACCCTTCAAACTCCAGATATTCTATGACTCTGTGATTCTAAGAGAGAACCATGCACTTA
>Ga0065711_1038556_pt1 | contig 18642 bp, 22 predicted proteins | sample Hoacrofraction12_FD_59098 | JGI IMG/M metagenome (GOLD analysis project Ga0065711, IMG submission 59098) | Hoatzin crop microbial communities from Cojedes, Venezuela - Epithelial fraction 12 v2 (version 2) | ecosystem: Host-associated > Birds > Digestive system > Esophagus > Crop | place...
AGGCCGCCCCCCGCAGCGGGAGCGGGCTGCGGGCCCCGGGGCTCCCGCGCCCGGCGCCAGGGCTGCGGACACCGGACGCCGTCCGGAACCAGCTACAGGCGGGAGCCACGGGTCCCCGCATCTGCGCGCACCCACCGGGGCTCAGGGCTCAGCCGGGCACCTGGCTGGACCAGGGAGATGGGGCTGGCACAGCCTCCCTTGCCCCCGCAGCGGGCCCCGCACCGGGTGTCCGGGTGTGAGACGGGCAGGAGGTGGCTGCCCGACGCGGGACAAGGGTCCCTTGCATCCTCTGAGCAAACCCGCGCCGCCAGCCCTCGCGCGAAGGGGACCAGGTGGGAGGACACTGCCACGGGCACAGCCATTGCGCTCTGGGTTTGGGAGCACCGTTCCTGCGTGGGGCTACGTTGGCTGTGCCTGGCCCATGTCCAGAAGATGCCACCGCAACGCACCAGCCCGAAAGGCATCCAGCGGGACCACCTGCCCTGTGGCAGTACTTGTACCTCTGCTGAGGGCGGGCTGGAGAGGACACATGCTGCCAGAGTCCGGAGCACCAAACAGCCCGTCTCCTGCAGGCACCAGGAGGGGTTTTCAGCCCGGGGCTGCGCAGAGACGGAGCCATTTCCCTTCAACACTTGCAGGCTGCGACTCACGGGCCAGAGGCCCAAGCGCTCTGCTTTAACTTCATTGGGTGGTAGCCTAACCAAGTCCCCTGAAAAGAAAAGAAATGCCCTAAACTGAGCGGCAAAGCCCTCGGTGCTGACTGGCATGAGGCAAAAGGCTGCTTGGAGGATACGCAGGAGACTGGGCAAAAAGCTGCCGGGGCACCGCCCTGGCTCAGTGAGCTCCTGCCCCGGCCTTGGCTGGAGGAGCTGAGCATTAATCTGATGCAGATCCATCACTCTTCCGCTGCTGCCTTTGTGAGCTGCTTCTAGCGTGGTTTCAGAGGGTGCCTCGTACTTCTCCTTCACGCCAGCAGCTGTCACAGCAGGAGGTTTTACTGCGGTGTAGTCACTTGCCAGAGAAGGGCTGTCCCTGCGCCCGCGGCACTGCCAGTGCTGCCGAAAGGCGCGTGGCAGGTGGGCGAGAGTCCCCCCACAAAGAGATGAGCACACAGGCTCTCCAGGTGAGCAAAAAGCACAAGATGCCTGTGGCTGGACCACGTGATGTCCCACAGCGAGCTCCCGCTGACCACAGAGAGGAAACTGATACTCGCAGGAGCCTGGAAATTCATTACCATGTGCACTCTGCAGAGGGAAATAAAGTCCTGGAGAGAGCAGCAGGCGCAGAAAGGGCCCTGCATCCTTTCAGCAGAGCTTGATGAGAGTCATTGTGTTCCTCAAGATATGAAGATTGGCTCCTGAGAGCAGCTGAGCAATGGATCAGGTCTGAGCCACCGCTGCAGGGTCTGGGCAGAAGGAAGCACAGAGGGACAGCTGCCCAACTTCAAGGGCCACACAGCAGGCGGTGGGAGCCAGGCCAGACACTGCTTTTCTCCACCGGCTTTGTTTCAGGTCCTGTCCTTGCACATCCCTCCAGAGAACCTCAGCCAACAAGTCCTCCCAGGGCAAAAACTTCGCCTGTAACAGATCCAACATGCTTCACACGAAACAAGGCAACTGGCAGCATTTTGAGAGGTCCCAAAGACAGAAGTCATGGAAAGGGAGGGGAAATCCAGGAAGAAAGACAGGGAAAGGACTAGCGTCAGATATCCCTAGAGGTTAAGGATTTGAACAGGAGGTGACAGAGAGAGAAACACACACTACAGAAGCAGTTGTGCTCTGGGAAGGCCTCCTCCCATGCTGTTGTCACATTTATGTCAAGCTCATCTTCTCCTCAACACTGCTTCAGCACTCCTGGCTGGAGTGTGCATCTGTACCAGAGGCCAAAAGCTCCTTACAGTTTGGATCGAAGCAGCCTCATCCACACCGGTAACAGGTAGGACACCAACTAGGAGAAGACTTGGTGCACCACTGCTCCTCTGAGACAGCCCTCAGTGGTGCCCACACGTGAGATGGGGTCTGCCACAGTCCAGACCCAGGCACCTTCCCACTGCTTTCGTGTCCAAGAGTCACGAACACAGCAACACCATCAAGCGTAGGGCTTGGTTACTCATATGGGGATGCTAACTTTCAGTCCCAGCCTCTGAAGCACACCTGGCTGACTATCTTCAACCTCCACACCCCCGTGCTCAGCAGTGGCCAAAGCCCAGGGCAAGCTTTAGGAGCCTTCACAGCACATCAGTTAGGGGCCAGGCTAGGACCTGGCCGAGACCTAAAGCAACTGTTCTCCACGTCCTTCCATAAAGGGATCACCACCACAAGGACATTGTGATAGCTCCCCCTTCTCTTTCTCATCCCAGTCACCAGTTCAAGCTGCTGTATTCAGGCCTGAAACAAGAAGGACCAAATCAGGATGAGACGGTCTCCCAGTCTCACACCTCTGCCCTTCCAGCTGGCAAGCCATGCCCTGCCTGCCCTCTTCAGTGCAGCATTGAGCTACTTCTTGCTTGACAATGGTCAGAGCTGCCTCCAAGGTTCCCAGCTTCCCCAGCGTGAATTCCGCTAGCCCACAGCCGCTAGCACAGAGAACCACTACAGCCAGCTCTGGGATCAGCTCCACCATCTCACTCGGCCAGGAAGGCACTCAGCATGGTCAGATCTCACACATGCTGCCACCGTGCTGAGCTCTGGCCAGAGCCCACGGTGGCCTGACCCATACAGAGCACAGGAGGACGGCGTACGTAAAGGTAACATTTACTGAGAGATACAGAACTGAGTATTATGAAGGACATACATGGATGGAGAGGGTAGCGACACCACCGGGAAGGGTGGCTTGGACCCCCTTCCCAGCACCCCAGGGAAGGAGCCGGACACTACCGGACAAGTAACACAATGGAGATAACTGTGGCATATGCATTTGTAACAGACAGACCATCATAACATACATTTCTATGGGATCACATCTAGTGATTATATAAATCCATATAGAGATCGCTGTATAAAAACTTTGTAAAAAATATTTTTTAAAAAGTGTAAAAATGTGCATTCAAAAGCACGGCCGACACGGACAGCTGGGCTGTAAACATTATACTGAGAGTGTGCTTGTGGGGGGCGCCTGCGCCACCGAGCCCCGACAGGCCTGCCCACCAGACGGGGCCGCGTCAAGTGTTTGCGGTTCTTGGGTTCGGGGTTCCCTCCGGAGCGTGCACCGGGAGCGGCGGCAGCCTCTGGGCAGGGTGCCGGCAGGCACTGTGCGGCCACCGCTCCTCTGCCTGCGGCCCCTGGTCCTCACGGGACATGCTGCAGCACCGAGGGTCCCTGGGGCCACGAGCAGGCTGAAGGGCCGTGATGAGGTATCACAGGGAGGCTGCCCTCACCAGCACCGCCAGCCCTGCTCCCGGGCTCAGCCTCAGTTGACAGGTTCTTGATCTTCTCTGTCCCCGTATTGGTTTAGTCCATAGTTCCCAAGGAAGCCCACTGGGTCCTGGCTGCACCAGGCCTGGGTGCACAGTTCTTCATACAGTACATACATTAGAGACCCTGGAAGACCCTGCGCCACTGTCTCCTCCTCCTGGCCCAGTGCCATCTTCACTTCTTCTCTAGCTGCTCCAGCAGCGGATTGGCTTCGCTCTCGGGCGTCTTGACGCTGTCTGTCCGCACGATGCAGGTGGGACGGTGCCGGTTCAGCATCAGGATCAGCTGCTGCCTCTCCTGTTTCAGCTCTTCTATCTGGGCCTTCAGCTCAGCGTTCATGAGCTCCAGACGCTCGGACTCCTAGCAGGACAGGAACACAACCGCATGTGACTCCAGCCCAACAGGACAAGATACAAGGAGAAACAATCTGGCCAACAAGCCGTCTGTGGTCAGTGCTGCCTCTCAGCCCCTGCAGCACAGGAGCAGCCTGAAGACCTGCCAGGGCACCAGCTCCCTCCAGGCAGCGCGTCCCCATCCCCGCGTTACCTAGTGCCAGTGCAAGGAAATACACAGCCACCTCCCAGCACAGGTCTCTGCCGCGCCACAGCAAAACCCCTGCCTGGCTGCCTTCCACAGGCTGGAAGGGTGTTTGGAAACAAACCCACATTTAAGCATTCACCCCCCATCTGCAAGGATCTGCCCTTGTGAAAGGACAAGTGACACAGCAGGGGACAAGAAGCCAATGTCCCACCAGCCCTTGCAAAAAAGCAGCAAGGTGCTGCCAGAGTTGTTCTGGCCACAGGTGAGAGGGCATCTGACCTCTGAATGGGGAAACCTTCAGGAATCTAGGCAAGGGGCCAGCAGTGTGCTGGCCCCTGTCCTGTGCCACTCCCACGGGTGCTCCTGCTCCAGCCCTGAGGCAGGGACACCTCTCCCTCAGGCTCAGAGCCCACCTCCAGCCCTCTCCAGCTCGGTATCACAGGCACAGGGATGCCCGTCAGCTCTGCCTGGGCATGCACATGGCCACCGCCTTCACAGCCTCGTGGAAAGCGGGGCAACAGGCCTGTATTTTCCCAGATACGGGCACAGGAGCAAGGGGAGGCAGAGGGGCAGTGCAGGACGGAGCGCTGCCCACAGCTGGGGCACCAGAGGGAGATGCCCCTGCCAAGGTCCCCGCTGTGCCCTGGGACAGGTCAGGGCACTCACCCGCTGCAGGAACTCCGTTCTCTCCTTCTTCTTGTTACGACATCGTGCTGCTGCTACTTTGTTTTTCTCCCGGCGCCTTTTCCTCCTCTCCTCTTCCTCATCCAGCTGCAACAAGACAGAAACTCAGGTCAGAGCCAGCAGGTGTGGGCAGGGCAGCAGGTAGGGGCAAGCACCCAGCAGCCCCACCGGTGGCAGGGCAAGGAGAAGGGTGGCAGCCACCTGTGCCAGTAGCCACCAGCAACCTGGTCTAATCCGTAACAGGAACCAAGTGTGCTGCTGCCACGGCCTCTGACTCCGCTCTGTGGGGACACAGGGAGGGAGACCAGCGTGGCACCCACAGCTGGGGACCCGGCTGGCAGAGGACAGACTCTTTGCAGGGCTGCCCCGAGAGAGGGCAGAGGCAAGGGGAACAGAGCCCCATCCCACAGAGACGGGCACAGTTTGTCACATGGACATCTACAGGCACAGCTCTGTGAGCTCTGTCATTCAAAGAATCACCCATGCAGCCAAGGGCGAGAGGCAGAGAAACCGGGAAGACCCCCCAGCTGGGCCTGGCTGTTTCCCCCTTCCGGTACACAGGACTGTCTGCTGCAGCTATGGCACCAGTCAAGTCACAGGGCCACCACGGTCAGGTGGGGACAGGTCCCGCACCCCCTGTAGAGAAGCAGGACGCAGCAGTGCCTGCGCTGTTCACCATGACTCAGCTGCTCTGTGCTGCCTGACCCAAACCACACAGGCCAGGCCAATAAGCCCTACGGGTTGGAAACCCATAATCAAACTATTTGGAGATATTTACTACAAAGCCTGTGTAAATGGCCTATGGCATGCTTACATCCAAGCACCCCAACCAGCTCCTGCAAGAAAAATCCGAGTGCTGGAAATCCTTGCGAAGTCAGCATCCAGGTTATGCTTTGTAGCATGGCTAGAGAAGAGGAGGCCTCCAGTGCCTTCATCCACATCTGGTCTGGGACCCCGAAATGTGAGATGTCAGACTGAACTGCCTGGTTCCTATCAACTGATACCTGACAGCACAAACCCTTTACAAATGCAATGGCAGCAACATTTGCTTTATGAGCACTTCCACAGCCTATTAGCACCTTCTCTAAGGGTGGTTCCAGTCTGAGAAGGCAGCTTCTGCTTGATTTCAGTTCAGAAAGGTAACATGGCCCTGGCACTGGGGGTCAGAGGCACAAGGGACAGTGACAGTGTATCACCCGGTAGCACGTTTCAGAAGCTGATCTCCAGGGAAGCCCTGCGGGTAAGAAGTCTGGGGTTGCCTCCTGAGTTGCTTCAGTCAGCAGCATCAGGGACAGAGGTGACCAGCCTGAGGGGCAGGGCTCTGCCCCAGAGGGAGCACCCCAAGAAGGTTTCAATAGCAGAGGAGCCCAGCAGCACCTGTCTCCAGCTGCCCCAAGAGGAGGGCAGCCTGCCCACTGCGCAGAAGCCAGCACCTGCCATTCACCAGGCGGGTTTTGTGTGAACTGCCAGGGACAAACACCCCAGTGCCAGGAGATGCTGCTCCCCCCAGCACAGCAAAGAAATCTGCCCGTGCCCCAGCTCGCAGGGAGCTGCCTGCCCTCCCAGGCACCGTGCAGAGCATGGCATGCCGGTACCCAGCGTCCCCAGGCTCTGGCTCCTGTGAGAGGAAAGCAGCTGCAGGCTGCATTGCAAAATTATGCGTGGGCAGCTTCTTGGCTCCTCTTGGGATAAGCAGCTACTGCTTCAGCTCCCCCAGGCTTTTGCTGCAAAGCCTGTGCCAGGGGCAGCTCCATTTGCTGTCCTCAACTCCTCGGCTTCACAGGCCACGCAGGGGAGGAACCAGCCACAGGGAAGGCAGGCGCACAGGGGCTGCCAGTGGATCTCTCCTTATCTTTCCTCCACACGGTGTCTCAACAACTGGCTCAGAGGACACTCAGCACTCCCAGTACCTGCTGCAGGGCAGAACTGCCCTCTCCCTGTTATGCAAAGGCCAATGAGAGCACATCCCCATGCCCACTGAGCTGTTGTAGGGATAGCTCAGAGGTGCCCAAGACACCCCAGGAAAGGAGCTGTGCCCAGGAAGACAGCACAGCTACAGATTCCCTCTTTCTTCCCCAACCCACGAGCGAGGCGGTCACTGCACCCCGTTTGCTGCATGGTACCCAGGCCAAGAGCTTGGGACAGCATTTGGCTTCAGCTGCCAACCCATGACTGCTTTCCCCATAGAGGGACCAAAGCCATTAGCATCCCCGAGGCTTTTACGATGGCCTCATGCAGCATCCTAGCCTCAGCTCCTGCCACTGCGGAGCTGCCCTGTCCTTCCCCAGGTGAGCTCCAGGTGCTGCACGAGCTGATCGGACACCCCTTGGGCACAGAGTTCCTGTGCAAGGTGATCAGATGGACTCCACAGCAAGGGGCTGGGGGGAAGGAACAGGCACCCTCCCAGAGGTGGGCCTGGGTGCTGCTGAGCTTTTGCCATAACAGTTGGGCCAAACCAAGTGTCAGCACTGTTTGGAGAGTGAGCTGCTCCCTGGAACTGGTCTTCTACCCCTTTCAGCTCACAGCTCATCAAGGGCAGCTTTTCATATCTAGCACCTTCTCGCTGACATCTCCAGAGAATGCACATCACCTCATCCTCACACGGCATCATCTGAGGTATCCTCACGCAGGAGCAAATGCACCGTTCAGAAGGGTTGTTTACCAAACCTTCTGACAACAGCCACAACCCTCACCAACGCGGGGCCTTCAAACTCATGGGTTCCCAGCTCCATCTGCAGGCAGTGGGAGGTGCAAATGCTCACCACCAGTACAGCAAGTGTCAAGCAGTCCATCAAGTATCAAGCAGTCACAGACTGAACAACCAACACGAGACAACCACACAAGGAAAATGCTGTGCAAGTGTCTCCCAAGCCCCTGCAGCCCGGTTCTGACGTGTCAGCCTGTGATACCAAGCAGAAGCCACCCACCATCCTCAACCCAGGAGCCCCGAGGTGAAGCTAGGGTCCCCCCCAAGCAGCAAGGCAAGGGTAGCCCCAGCCAGCAGCACAAGTCAAGTCACTGCTGCCACTCAGCACCGCTCGCCCACGCGCCTCGTCCCTGTAGGAAACGCAGCACCAACACCAGCAGCACCAAGGGCTCGCTGGCACCAGAGATGGGATGAAAGCATCGCGCAAGCCCTCTGAAGGGCTGTACAGCTTCTCTTTCGGGTGCGTGCCCCAACCTAGGGACACATTGGCTGCATCAGACCCCACTCCACAGGCAGGGTTTGAGTTCAGCCAGATGCCAAAGGCTGTGTGGGACCGGTCAGGCCCGGGACACCAAGGCCACCACTCCTAGCCCATGCCCCAGGGACAGAAATTCAGGCACGGGGAAGATGCAGCCGGTGGAGCAGCTGCCAACACACGTGCACATCACCAAACAGGTAGTGTGACACGCTTATAAAACACGTTGCTGGCCACCCTGGCAGGAAACCCAAGCATGGGCAGGAGGGAAAGCCAGGCAGGTGCAGGCAACGGCCCTGCAGGGCGATCTGCAGCCAGCAGCCCTCGAGACTCACCTCACTTTTCACAGGCTGGGGTCTCTTTCCAAGCTTCACCTCCAGGAAATGGAGCGGTGAGATCATGGCCCCGATGTTGCGGATGTCGGCGTACTTCAGCTCCTCGGCGGTCAGGGCTGTGCCAGGCAGTCCCGTCAAGGGGCCAAGCCCAGGCAGCGTGCCGGCCGTCAGGGACGGGTCGGGGATCTGCCCTGGCATCATAGCAGGGGAAACAGCTTCGTAGGCTGGAGGGAGAGTGAGACACGGCCCGTTACAACCCAGTTACAGGGCCCCATGACACGACACAAGCCAAATTTGTTCTACAGTCCCATCACCTAATGAGGTGTGAACGAGGGAGAGCAGCTGCTCTTCCCCAAGGATGGCAAAGGCAAGGACTAAGCAGACCTGGGTAAAAGAAACCAAAATATACAAACCCTGCTAGGAAGGATGCACTATTGGTGTGTCGATCAGGAAGGGAAGAGACCTGAGATGCAAAGCACCAGAAGAACAGGAGCTGGCTGCAATGACAGTGATGTGGTCCCATGGACTACTGGTTTTGGCACATCTTTCTCTGGAGTGCAGAAGACCAAGGTTTGCCCTTAACTGAGTTTTGATTAATGTGTAGGTTAGTAGTACAAGAAGAAAATGGCACAAAGAGGACCATAATATGCCTTAGGCTGGATTTCTTCTGGGCAGGCTCAGCCTGCTGGTCATGGGTGGAACACGGCACACGGGGACCAGGGATAAAACTGTGAGAAAAACCTGCCACTGAACAAACACCTCCCAGCACAGACTAAGGGAAGGCTGGAGAGGAGAGGAAAGGTGCAAAAGGCTTATTCTATCAGGAAAGAAAAAATTGCAACACAAGTGATAATAGGATCGGGACAAGCTTTGGCAAGCCACTTGCAGGCAGAAGAAAGGGAGTTACCATGAAAGGCAAAGAACAACAGGCTAAGAAATAAAATTGTACCTAAAATGAGAAGCCCATAGAGCTGGAGCTGTTATGTCAGCCAAAAACGAAAGGGAGCAGGTGGTTGTTACCTACAGCACAAGTACATCCCTGCTTGTGTAACTGGCCTGGGACACTCACAAGTGACTGAGTTACAATATGCAGAGTCAACTTCTGTCCACACAGCAACCACCTTTTTCCCTCCCTCAACTCAATCACGTGTCCCACTGCTCGTGCACTGCTCTCCTTGCCTTGCCCAGGCAGTCCAGCCCCAGCACGCTCCAGGAGCCTCCAGCATCCACCTCACTCTGCCTCCACACCAGGTGGCACCCACACAGCGGGGAGAGGAACCAGCAATATCAGGAGAGAGAAACAGTCTAATGGAGTAGACCCAAAATCTCACTGAGCAGCTTCCTGCAACCACTAGAGCCAGTCACAAGGCAGGATTCAACAAGCAGTTGGGCAAACTCATGGCAGAGGGGTCTACAAAGGACCATCAGTCACATCAGTCTGCACAAACTCCTGGAAGCTCTGCCAGCACCAACTGCCAAAGCGAGGAGGTGCACTAAGCAAGGAATAACATGCACTTGCCCTGCTCTCTCCAAAGCATCCACTCAGAGACCTGGTAACAGGCGATGTAGACTTTTGGTCCAGGCAGTACAACTGTGCTAAGCAAAGGCACACACAGTCAGGTCAGCTGCCACAGCGCTCAGCACTTGCCATCCTAGGATGACAAATCTATGGCAGTACCAGGCTGAAAACTTTAGTAAAGCTGCATGTGAGATAGGACTGTTGGATCAGAGACACAGAACAGTTGAGGTGGGGAGGGACCTCTGGAGATTGCCAGGTGCAAGCTTCCTGCTCAAGCAGGGTCAGTGGGAGCAGGTTGAACAGGGTTAATCACGACAAGCAGAGAAGTTAAGGATTTCTTGGCACTGGTGCATCTCTTTACCCAGAAGATTATTTGGTGTATTTATTTGTTAATGCGAAGGAAGAGGAGATGAACAGCAGAAGGGAAGGAAAGTCAATCATAGAGGTTAGTCAAAGGTAGAGGGGTTAATGCAAGTTCCACAGCTCCCAGCACGGGTGCTATGCAAGCCATACTGGCATGACAGACGAGGGGATCTGCATCAGAGAGCAGCTACAAGCTGCAATGTGCTGTGAGCTGTCATACACTCTAATCTGCCACCAAAGAGGTCCAGGTGTTAGCATGAGACGTCCCCTGGCAGAGTTTGCTCAGACAACAGCAGCAGTGACCAACAGGACTTGAGAAAGGGCATGGAAAGCAAATGCAGCAAGACTGTGACCGTAAAGAGGAGGCCAGCAGGGATCAAGCCCTCTGCTCTGGTCATCCTTCAGGAGGAGAGACCAGAAAGGAGAGAGCAGACCAGCGCTCAGCAGTGCTGGTATGCAGGGGGGAAGAAGCTGGGCCCCAGGGAGGTCATCTGCACAAGGACATTAAAGCCGGAAAGGGAGAAGATGGGAAAAACAGGAGAGATTAATAACTTCTGAAGGGAAGTGATACTACCTGATCCTGCCCATTTAGTGACAGGAGAGAAAGAGAAAATAACTTGGTAATGATATTTAACCTCAGAAAAGACTGCTCATCAACTCATTGAGATTGCAAGGACCTAAACTGATCCAAAGAATTCATTCTTTCACAGCAAGCTCTAAACCAGACAGCTGCAATTCCACATCTGCAGTGGTTGCCTTGTACCGTGTCAGGAGATGCCTGCTCACAGCAGGGCTCTGAAGCTGCACGCTACCTCCCTCCCTCCCTTTCCTTGCAGGCCTATGCACAGCTAAGATGCTTCTCTCCTCCAGAAACCAGGCACCATCCCACCCTAGACTGCACTCCAGACGGAAAATTCCAAAAGTTATTTGGGGACTGTGCCTAAATCCCTACCATCTTCCTCAGAGACTGCCCCCTCCAGCAGGAAAGCACTGGGTTAGTGAGGTGGCACGGCAAAGGGGAGGTGACTCCAGAGGCTCTTCCCAGGACGTGCTGCCACAGGACACAGCTGCCTGGAGTTAAATTCAGTCTGCCATTTTGGGATAGCTGCACATGTTGCTGAGCTAGCCATTTCCCACCCACTGCCACTATGGTGACATGCTGCGGCACTGGGGAAGCGGCCTGCAAACAGCAGCACACACTGGGCCCGCTGCTGCACACCCCCTCACCAGCAACCCCATAGATGTCCATCCCCAGTTTGAAAAGTCTGGGCTTAAGTAAAAATAAAAACAAAAAAATAATGGTAGCTAAAGTATATGAACACCCTCTTGAAGTCTTCCTCCTGCAAACACCACGTGTGAGGTGCTATGGCACACACTGATGCGGGGCCCTGACCCACCCGGTCACAGGCTTCAGGCTGGGCACTGACTTGAGCCCAGCACTGGATGCCTAAATCTATTCTGGACTTGGGGGACCCAGTTTTAATTTGTTGTCTTCCATCACGACATGCAGCTGACAGCACCCAGGCACAGGACTGGACAGTCCAGGTCCTCAGTTAGACCAAATTCAGGGTCACTGCAATTTATAAAACAAGGAGAAATTCATTTTCCAGATTGTGGGACTACCTGGCCACCAAGCACCCCCCTGCACTCTTGAGCATGGAGCAGCTCCCCAGGGACAACTGGCTAAAGATCTAAGAAAACACGATGTTTTCTCTGGGCCACCTTTTCCCTCTATGTCTTTGATCTAGTAGCTTAATACACCTTGAAATAGCCTCTGTACCAGTGTGACATCAGGCACAGGTCTGAGTGAAGGAGCTGGTTCAGTACCTGACAGTTTAAAAAAAAAAAAAAAAAAACTTATCCTGGCTCCCAGGACTGCACTGCCTAAGCCCACATCACACCTGCATCAGTGTAAACTAAATCTAAAGCTGTTCAAACCAAAGCACCAGGAGCCACCTGGAAGAACATGAACCTGCACAATAAGATGAGCTGAGAACTGGGTGGGAAGGGGGAAGTGACTTTCACGAGCAAGATGTTGCTCAGGGGTCTGGACACTCAGGAGCACATTGAGAACTGCCAAGAGTCAAGCTGAGTTAGACCTTGGAGAAGAGTGTAAAACCATTCCCAGCAGGGCTACAACCACAGAAATCAGAAGGGAACAAGGAGAGGTGCCATCCTTCTCTGCAGAGCAGGGGTGCAGTGACAGATCATCCCACCCAGCCCTCGATGCCCCTCAGCCCCAGGCACTGTCACTCCCTGCTGACTGGAGGGACTCTCTTGTTGCACAACTTTTGCCTCTTCCTCCTGGAAGAGAGGCTTTCTTTTCATGCCAAGTCCCAGATACTTTCGCCTTCTTTCTCTGGTTAACGCTAGAGGTAAGAAGCTATACTTTGATCGTGTCAGAAAAGCCAAGGCATGTAGTTCTATTTAATACTTTGGTCTTCTTCCCAAGGCCATTACCCTGGAAGACACTGACATGCCTGCCTATAGCTCCAGCATATTTCTGCCATGTCTGCGTGGTAGGACAGCAATAACTTTGAAGTTCAAGATCCGAGTTTGACCTTTAAGTTGCAGTTTTTCAATAGCCATGTCTTGCTAGATGGGGTGAATACAGCTGGTGCCTTGCCAGTTCCTAATTTCTTTCTGGATAGTCCCCTGCAGTGTTTGTTATTTCTAAGGCACATGAACCAACTCACCTCTGTACTCCTTCCCTTTCTAACACAGTGCTTTAGCTGGGATTCTTATTAGATTTTTTTTCTTTTCATAACTGATTATTAACACAGTCTTTTTTCCCCCCTCAATGCCAGGCAGTCTTTCAATGCATACTCACACAAGCTGAGAAACATTATGTCTTCAGTAAAACCTAGCATTCTGGTGTCCTATGGCTGAACCACACAAATCCTGCATTGTATCAGCTATGCTTTTTCACAAAATGAAGCCAACAGCAAAGCAAAGCAGCGAGGGAAAAGAGAATGTGCAGTCTTACATCTGACACTGGGATCTGCATGACACCAGCGGCTCAAGTTTACATTCACCATAGCTGTGCCTTCTGCACTGATGCTATTCATCATTTCGTGCCATGACATCAAGATGCTCCAGGATGAATTAGGAGACAGAGAAGGCTTTCTTAAAACTTCAGTTCAGCGATGGGCAGCTTGTGTCATTCAATGCTCTCTTCAGCAACTATCCTTACAGCAAAAACCTGGTCAACATGTGATTTCATGGGTCAAAATTCAGTTTGCATTTCCTTAGCTTTCCCTCTACACCCCCCTTGTTCTGCTTAAAATGCTGTAACATAAGACTTGACCTCTTGCTGAAATGTCTGTAAACCTTCCTAATGACTGCAGTCACTTTTGAATCCTTGCTTTGGCACTGTTCGTGGTGTCCGTCAGCCTCAGTTCAAGCCCAGTTATTTTATCAGCAGTCTCATCCCCTAAAAGCTGACAACGGTACAGCTTCCTTTGCTCACCTTGGTTTTGCTGCATCTTTCCCATCAGTGGCAAGTGTTTCCGTGCTTTCTTTGTCCCCCAATTATGTCCTTATGGTCAACAGTCTGTGATGCTGGTTGATTTAATATTTCTTAAAGGCAGTGCCCATTACTCTTATTTTTCTCCTACTGCTGGTGTCTGTTATCTTCTGGAGCCCACAACGTAGTGGTAGGAAGCTTTACCAAGTTGTTACTGTCCTACACAGTTGCTCAGCTTCCTCAGTGACAGTGTCCCTGCATATCCTCCTATTCTTTCTCCTGCAGTTCTAATATTCATTTGCCTGGAGGTTTTTTTTTCCTTCCCATACTGGTTTTGCTGTTGCTTTTTCTGGGGACTCTTTTTGTTTGGTGGGTTTTTTTTTTTTGAAGGAGCTGATGTTTGTACAGCAGCTATGGCATAAATCTAACATGCGTAGGCATAGTCCAAGCAACCCAGTGACCCTGGGGGCTTGTACTCCAGTTGCCAGCCTGTATTCACACCCCTCCTGCCACCTCGTCAGTGCTATTCTTACCCACAAACTAAAACTGGCACAGGAATGCCTACCTGTGTTGAAGTCACACGTTCATTTCCCTGTGCAGAAACTGCCTTAGTTTGTATCCATTGTTCCCCCAGGACCATCCTATGCATCCTCGCTTATCCAGAGGTGCTGTTTGCTTCTTTATAAACCCAATGCAGCTACTGCTGCATCAACAGCATCATCATGCAGAGAGAACCATGACATCCCAAAGCAGGCTCCGACAGTCACACTTCAATTTAAATTGCTGTTACTGTCTTATCTTTTCTGTCAGCTTCCTTGGCAAGCGCAAGGGTTGTTTGTGACCTTATTTTCAATTTTGCTGTCTATAAATCATGGTTTCTTCCAACATAAGCTATTTTACATGCTCTGACAACTGCAATGATTGATCCAAGTACCCTACCAATGCTGAGAACACCAGTCTAGCACTCAATATTGCCAGCCAGTAGATTCTGACACTCTGTAAATACCAGCATGTTTCTCTTTTGCCCATGTTAAGCGCTGTACTAAGGAAGTCTGTCCTACCAGCCCTCCTCCACGCTGCCTGCAGAACCAAGGCTATGCTTGCCTGTTGTTCTCTCACTCCAGGCTCAACCTGGGTGCCTGCCATTACTTGTCAGCTGCCATGCATCGGAGCACTGCCAAAGTCTGCAAGCTACTATACAAGCAATCTTTGATCTCTTCATCAGTGTGTTAGCACTTAACATACTATCGCCATTTGTATGGACTGTCTTGGAGCACCTAAGTCACAGCAATCAGCTTTTCATCTGCTCCTGGCCAACAGGCAATAATTCTGCTGTGGAGGTCAGAAGTAGTGCTACCATTCATGAGAACAACTTCTGGTTCCTTAGATTTTACTATGGCTTTATTGTATTTTTTTTACTTTTTTAAGCTCCCGACTATCAAGTTCGCCCAGCCTGTATGTCATACATTGCATCGTTCCAGTTCCTTCTCTTGGTAGAACGATGATTTATATGAAAGCCCTTTCCTGACATGCCCAACTTCTCATGCCCCAAGAATGTAACTTCTTAAGCAAAGACAGGGCAGTTGGCTATCACTCCTTCTCTGAAGCAGTCACTTGCTTTTTTGCATCTGGATTCTTCTGGCTGGTAAGACTACAGGGTGCTGAGGGTCACCAGAGCCTACAGACCTTCTTCCGCTTCAAGGTTCAGCCCCCAGTGAACGCCAAGTTAAGCACAATGAAGTTGAAGGCAGAAAACCACTAACCCATATTCCCAGTGCCACAAGTACCTAGCCATGCAATTACAGTTTTCTTCTGAGGTTGAAAATGCAATATTCTCCCATTCCCGCACAACTACTATCTGCTGTCGATGCATCTAGTTCTGAGTAGTATCTTATAGCAGGTCACCCCATCTGCTGTCTCGCTGCTTCTGGTCTGCATTGCTAAAAGCAGTAACTTGCAGTGCCAGTGCCAAAGGCCACACGGATCAGTATCAAAGTTATTTGTCAACCATCAGACCAGAGCAGCAGCCAAGCCCTTTGCAGATACCCATGCAGTAGCGCTGGCAAACACAGACTTCAACAGCCGCTGTGCATTCATTCGTCTGCTGAACCTCTTGATGCCCAGGAACCCACCACCTGCAGTGTACTGAGGTGCTGCAGTGACCCCCACTGAGACAAAACTGTGCACGCCCTCTCTTTACCAAGGACCCAACATTACTTTCTGCTTCATAGTATCAGGGAGATTCTCCTTTGTTTGAAGCTCAGTTTAAGGCACTATCACAGGATGGCTTACCAAGTGCACGGAGCTGCAGCATGCCACCACAGTATGCTAGACACCACAGTACCTCACTATACCTCACTACCTCAACACTCCACTTCCACCCCAACAGGGAGAGACAGCTCCTACAACCAGACCCTGGGTTTTCAGGGCCAAAGAAGCATCTGTGCCCTTCCCACAGACACCCCCAGCTGCTGCCCTTGCTGTTCCCTTCCTCCCATGGGCAACCCCAGGTGGTGTGAGACAAGCTGCAGGGTTTGTGAAAACCCATACATGTGATGTCCCATCCCAAACTCCAGTGAGTGTACTGCAGGGCCACAATGCTAAAGAGAGGAAGGAGCTGTGAAGGACAGTTCCTCAGGAGGTGGAAGTCTAAACCCATTTTGTGAGTGGGAATGGTCTGGCTCAGTCCTGCACATCTAGTTTCACACAGATGGCAGGAGGAACATTTAAATCATTCACAGACAGAAGGCTATGAAAAGCTTTCTGAAAACAGGAACGCAGAGAGCCTTGCTGCCTCCCTCCTCCATCAGGGAGGCACGCAGCTCCCTGCGCTGTACCCACGGGGCAGCCCAGAGCGGACAGCCTCTCCTTGGCAGAAGCGCAGTTTTGCAGCCACCCGCCCAATGAGTTCCACCATTAGGTGTCCACGCCTGCCTGTCTGATGCTTTGACTCCTTATGCCCATTATGAGGAGAGGCGATACCGGTCCCCCAGTCCTCAGCTTCAGAAATAACATCCTCCCCGCCTCTGCCATTAGCAAAGCAGTCAGCTCACAGTCCTCCTCCTTCCCCAAGCGTTTTCCTCCACACCTCCACAGGGTAGTAAAAAGCTCTAGTTTAGCACTACACTGCCCCCACCACTGCAATGCAGTGACTGACTTGTAAGCAACCTGTGACAGCAGGGTTTTATACAGCACCTAGCATAGCAAGGCTCCTCTATCGCAATAATTAATTACAACAACTGCAAAAAATGCTATTAATTACCACAGTATTATAATTAGAGATTGCAATTAGATCTTGGTGGTAGACATTTAATAGTGCTGCACCACCCACAGGACGGCAGCACAGAGCAGGAAGGTAAAAGCTATCCTATTCCTGCCTGAAGCAGCTCAAAAGGATTTGAGGAGGAAAGAAAATCCTAGCCTGAGCTAGGCTGCAGCTCAGACACTGAGGTTAGCGACTGACTTGCTGAAATCCCCCAGGACCTTCCACGACCACATGTGGTCAAGGCTGGAATCTTCTTCAAGCAGACAACCCTACTCCAGCACAGAGCTCTGCCCTCGGGGGCCAAGGATGGCCTCAGAGCTGAGAGGCCCCCCTACAAACTCCACAAAATTGTGCCCTGAATGCCAGGGTCATCCACAAAGACCTCTAATCCATATAAAGACCAGCTCTGGCTAGTTTGCAACAGCCCTGCTCAGCTGAGAGGCCCATGTGGACCTTCAGCTCCCTGGCTGCACATTAAAATAGCCTGCAATGTTTGGATTTACTCTAAACAGTCCAAGAACCTGAGAAATCCATGCAAGCAGCCATAGACAGATGGCATCAGGTTTGCCACGTCCCCTCCTTACTGCGCTGACACTGCAGGACACATGCAGGCTGGCAACGGAGTCCCTGCCACACACCACAGCTCTGCCTCCCTTGCTCTTGGGGCCAGGTTCACCAGGAACAGCCTGCTGCAAGGAAAAGAGCCTCTCAAAGGCTTCACACTCAAGACCCTGCATGCTGCCAAGTACCTGGCCCAAGCAATGCAGCTGAAGTAGCAAACACCAGCACGAGGAAGGCGACCACAGAGCAGATGCTCAGCGCTGCCTGCGGTTGAGCAGCCTATTTGGACACACTGCTTAGATAGAGAGGGCAGGAGAAGCCAAGAGGTGTGAGGGAGTATCTACTCTTCCTTGGCAAGGACAGCAGCACAGAGACCTTTGCATCCTGTATAGAGGGAAACACTCAATGCTCCACCGTGAAGAGGAGGCAAAAGCACCCATAGGTGTCTCAGCGAGGAGACAGAGGCAGCAACCTGCACGTTAACTCTCAGCAGATCCTGTTAATCCCCTAGACCCCAGGAACCTGGGAAAACCAGTCACTGCTTGACACAGGAACAGTTTGAACGGTGGATTCTGCACCCACACAGTCATCTCCCAGATGGGCAGGTTTTTGCTTTTTTAGATCACTAGGAGTCATATTAAGAATTTGAACTCCAGTGACTGTCATTCCCAGATGTCCCCACGCAAGCAGTCACCAGCAAATTCCCAGTGCAGACCATGGCAACAGCCTCCAGATAAGAGTTTTTCACGCAAGCTTTCTCAAAACTAGCTAAAAAATCCTGGTCTGAGCTGCAGAAGCATTTGTTTCTGCTGAGCTCTCAGAGTCCAAACACACACGCACACACACGGTTTGGCAGTGGTTGTGTTCCAGGGCTGGTAACACAAGCCACGGAGCAGGCTGCCAAGACAAGCAAGAGAACGAGCCAGGCCCCGTTTCATTGGCCACCATACGCTGCATATGGCCCTGGAACCAGCCAGCACAGTGTTCTCACCCTCCTTGAAGGCATAGGAGACCCTGTGTTTTCAAATACACCTCCACAGGGCCTTCATTAAAGGAAAATGGAAACATAATGTGGCTCTTGCTCTCTTGGTATTTCTCCCTTTCCCCCAATTTGCTCTCAAACCTATTTCCCTCCCATGGAAAAAGAAAAATGCCTCCCTGAGCAGACCGTGCAAAAGAATGCAACTTCCATTCAACTCCATGCCTGACTGCTAAAGCGGACTTGGGACCGGGCAGCGGGTGAACCCCCAGGGCCCCTCTCCTCCCCCGGGCCCCGCGGGCTGGAGGCTCGGCTCACCCACCGCCCCGCCAGCC
>Ga0065711_1038557_pt1 | contig 18642 bp, 7 predicted proteins | sample Hoacrofraction12_FD_59098 | JGI IMG/M metagenome (GOLD analysis project Ga0065711, IMG submission 59098) | Hoatzin crop microbial communities from Cojedes, Venezuela - Epithelial fraction 12 v2 (version 2) | ecosystem: Host-associated > Birds > Digestive system > Esophagus > Crop | place...
AACAGGCTGCCCAGGGAGGTTGTGGAGTCTCCTTCTCTGGAGATATTCAAGACCCGCCTGGACAAGGTCCTGTGCAGCCTACTGTAGGTGACCCTGCTTCAGCAGGAGGGTTGGACTAGATGACTCACAGAGGTCCCTTCCAACCCCTACCATTCTGTGATTCTGTGATTCTGTATATCAAACTCTTAGGAAGCCATTTCATTAGCAGAGATAATACTGCTAGCTGTGTCTTGAGATTGTAGTATAAGGAATTTGGGTTAAATAATATTCAGTTTGGTAAGATATTATCACCAATGTTTCTTTATGTTAAACTGTACTTGGAAGAGAAAGACTTTCCTGTATAGTTCTGACTAAATTTAGTTCCGTTTGGCTGGATCTGACATAGAGAATATTATTGAAAACTGGAATCCTCAACCCCTATATTGTATCTCCAAAGCTAGAAAATAGATTAGGGGCGAGCCAGAACTGTCACTGTAAAAGCCAACTGGGAATTTGCCCAAACGTCGGGTCACGATTTGACTCAGGCCAGTATAGATTGGGACCAGACACAAATCTGGGTCAAAATCCAGATTTTCTCCAAGTGTCTGATGTGTTTTCAGTCAGGCTTTCATGTTTATATTAGTCACTCGTCTAATGGTGAAATTCATATCAAGCAGAACACTAGGAATACAGGCTGTTGGATTACTCATGTTTATGGAATTTTGGAATTCCAACTATCATGTCAATGTGACAACACTGGAAAACCAATGTACCTGATTGATTTTGTGTAATTAATCTGATCAGAGATTTTGTGTTTCAAAGCAAATGTATTCAGGATTTGGAGGAAAGACAGTGTGCCAGACAAAGAGAGGATTGCTTGTAAATGCGGCTGCCTCATTCTAGAGAACTGAGCCAGGGCTGCAAAAGTAGTCTGAGAATCAGGGGCTGATTCCATTTTTTTTCTGGGTGCTAACTCTGTGCTTGTGCTGAAGTAGCTGTAAGACTGCAATTAAGGTTTTAATGAAGATTTTAAATTTCACAACATAAGGATTTATTTTCACTTTCCAAATTGTTTGAGAATATTGAATCCCTGTATACAAGGATTATTGATTTGAAAGTGCTCGAATTTCTGTGCTAGATTTTTTTTTCCCTGCTGTTTACAACCCAGGCAGGCGATGATAGATATGTGTGAACCCTTTTGCTGAAAACATCATGAAAAATTTGAGGCCCCAAGTACTCAGCTAATCAGATACTGCTTCCAGTGTTCCCTGTAATTAAATACACTAGAATGATGTAGTCTTGAAATGCTGTTTTGATGTTTAAAGCAGTTTTTCTTTATCTCTTATGGCATTTTAAACCTGCTTTTTTAATACTTTTTTAGTTGTGCAACTGTATGTGCAAAATGCTTGAACAAGGAGACATCTGATTCAAGCAAACAGAGATGCAGGCACTGAATTCAAGCATTATATGCATAAATATGTCTGATCAGCCATTTGTATGAATGGTTACTTCATTTGTTTACAAATTGGCAATAATTCTATGTGCAGATTAAATGTATACTTTGCATATAACAGACAATGAATAATACCGATAGGCTGCAACTGAATGAAAGTTTATTGAGTTATTCATTGCTTTGGTCCATGCTCTGCTTGGTATGTGTATTATTTTGCCAGACCAAGATATGGAAGTGGCTGTGTATGGGTGAGTAATAGTGTCAGTGAAACTGTGGGTAGTCCCTGAGTGAGCAACCACCAAGTTCGATATTTTCAGGATAGGTGATCCCTTCACGTTACACCATACAGAGTTGTACTGGCCAGAAAGAATACTCTCCTTCAAATTCAAAAGCGTAAATGCTTTCTACCTTATAATTCACTGGGGAGCTGTGAAATTCAGAAAGGGTCACCGATCTAGTTTATAATTATTTGTTCTCATGCAATACATCAAGTCTTGTTTATTATTCTTGTAAAATATTTTTTTTTCTCATTCTGATTAGGAAGTTGAACTGGACGGCAGAATCAGATCTAAGCATCTAAGATCCCCATTATCTCTGGGAGCCAAGTAGCTCTTCTGAAATGGAATTCCAACAGGAAAAGGAGAACCTAGTGTGAAAAAGATTTTTGCACATCTGTCTGAAGATAATTTCAGCAAATAGGCATTTCTTGGATACAGGGTTGCAAAGCATCTGGATAAATGAGTAATAATTCAGAATCATGCTAGACAGATAGTGGCTGTGGAGAAGATCCTTTGTTTCACATCTATAAAAGAAGAGTAGAGATGTATCACAAATTCTTGTACTGAGGGACAAACCATGTATGCTAGACAAAAATCTGCAGACACAAAATCTGGGTCAAAATCCAGATTTTATGCGCATATACATTTTATTATGCGCATATACATAGCCAATTATGGCTCAGTTCCATTTCAGTTTTCTATACAGTCTCTTTCAGTAGCCTGTTTCTTTTTCTCCTTTTTTTTCAGGATAGGCACACTCTCAGAGCATCTCCAAATGTCTGTATGGTTTCAAGTTTAGCTTTCCATCACCCAGAAATACAAATGCTAGCTGCAAGCTCTAATCTGACTGCTGGGAGCTAAATTATCTTTAAAACTGAATAGACTCAGAGGCCTGAAATAATTCCCTTTCTTCTTTGTCAGCATCCACGCAATGCACTTAATACAAGTAATAACATCAGATATGTACAGCATGTTCCGAGTACAGTCACATGCTATAACTATGTCATGACTGTGTTCATTTATATTGTTTTAACAAACGCGATTGCCCCTCTATTCATTTTACACCTGGCTGCATCTTCTCACTTAGTCAAGGGGAGCTTGAGGCCCGAATCATTTTTAAAGTAAGTATTCATGCTTTTGGTCAGTTACCTTAGATTTCGCTAGCTGCCTGTAGTAGCATGCAATGTATAGCAGTTCAGGAGTTTGTGGTGAATTCATTATACTTGAAAATATTCCCAAGCATATTTGGTAGAGTGGTCTGAATATTAATGCATCTCTTGAGTCAGTACAATTCCTCACTGTTCTGTTGTTACTGCTTTCTTTGAAATTCAGTCAACATCCTGCAATACCAAAACAACAAAAATATGTGCACTTATCTTCAGGCCATTAAAATCCTACAGCTGTGTTTACCTTCCTTTTTGTGCAAGGAATGAGTAAAAAGCTTTCAATCATGTGTGTTTAAAAAAGAGGAAGGACAGAGGAACTCCCTAGCAGGGATTAAACGCTACAGCCTTCCTGGCACATGCTGCAGAAGAGAAACATCCTGTATAATGTTAGCTACCCTTTTCATTCCTGCTGAAGAAGTGGCAGAGTTGCTAGCACCCGCTGCTTAACGGGTAAGGGGCCCATGGGTACAATTCTGCAATCTGATCATTCCAGGTAATTTGCCGTATGGATGACTGGGTTAAGGCAAAGTGGTCTGGAGACTTGAATTCATTTCAATCCTGACTCGTCGTCACGACTGGAATGAGATTCATGTTTTAATCTTAAACTTTTGCCCGTGTAGACTAATGATTCTTCTGTCCTACCTGCCACACCCTGTGCAAAGGCAAATGATACATATTTGTTGTTTTAATTTCAATTTGTTTGGTGAAAGGAGGCAGTGATTCTAATGTGTGAATGGAAAGGGAGAGAGACAGCTCTCTAGACTGATCTGCTCTTTGGAGTTAATACTTGTAGAATCCTGAAAAAGTGTATGCATCCCATACTTGTATTTTTTAAGAGCTGTGATTATCTCGTATGGACACCTCACATCCTCCTTTCAGTACGTGAACTATTTTGATCTAGACATGGATTTTTTTTATTACCTTGCCTTTACTGAAACAAAAGCAAACTGAATCAAACACATATTGAAAACTGAAACAAACGAATTACATGTCTTCCCCCCACATCTCTTACTAGTGTAATTCACTACAGGAAAATTTTATTTATCAAAAATTATTTAGTCTTTCCCCCTCTCTCTCACTTCCCCCAGAAAACAGCAGTAAGGCCTAACTCCTCACTGAGCAATTTTTGGAAGGTAAAAAAGGTCACCCATTTCTCTTTTCATTTTAAAATCCCAAGAGGAGATTTTCAAGGATACTAAGGGCTGTTAAGCACCCAATTCCCACTGAGAATCAGAGAGAATTGGTCGACTGACTGCCCTTTGTGTCTTTGATTTATTTCCCTCTTTGGTCTTTACTAACAACAATTTTTTCTCATTTGGAACACAGTGATTGAAAACATCCAAGGTCAAATTCATTTTGCGGAATTCTACTGAAGTCAACAAAGACACGCACCGAGATGGAGTTGAGTCCATAGCTGTACTTTTAGCCTCTCATTAGTACCAAATATTCGTTTTTGATCTCCGTTGAAGCCACTTGGAGAAAGAGAGGAAAAGACAACTTAAAAAGTGGTCAAAATCAAAGTGGAATGAGAAAGAAATTGAAATATTGTTCACCAAGTTGATTTTTAAAAATCTGATCATGAATAATATTTTGCTGTGTGAAGGTTTATATATTTGTCAAATGTTTCCTCTGAAAACTTTACAAGAAAACAATATGGGCTTCTTGCTTAACTATTTTTTTCTTTTTATTCTCTTTTTCTGCTTAACTTCTGGTTGGTTGCTAGGAGTGGAATTCATCTCACATCACTTTAGAAGTCTGCAGTCTAGCTGTCTACATTTGAACTACTTTTCCTAGGCTCCATTTACAGTCTAAAGGAAGACAAAGACACTGCAGGACATAATTAATCTGACCTATCCTAAATAAGATGTGAGGAATAACACCCTATGTGTACTTGTTTTTTTCCACTAGCAAGAAGGGTAATCCAGCTGGCTAGATCAGATTTTCACTGTAGGAGTCTACATTTGATCAGATGAATTCTCCCCTGCTGTCATACATTTCTTCTTCCTTCCAAGGCTAACCTTGTTCAATCTGATATGGTTGCAGTTTGTTTGTATGATAAATTGCATTTGTGAATCTTCATATGTTCCACTCTTTTTGATGTTTGTGCATTAAAAAAGACAAATTCCAAATTCATGAATATGATGAATCTGATGATGTAAAATTTGATACATTTGTCTGTCTAACATATTATATTGGCCTCTGTCACAATAATATATGAGCACTTTAACCGTCCCTATTCATTTATATACTTCATTAAAAATCACTGCTCTTTATTCAAGTGTGGTAGCATTGTTCAGATGTAATATAGAGTTATCTAGGTCAAACCAAAATACATTTTCATTCCTATCAAGAATATGTAGAGAGTTAAGTGGAAGGATTATGGTTCAGGAACTTGCAGCATCTGTCATGGTGATGAGTACAGGTTCCAAGTGACTGGAGGCTGGTGGTTCACATCAGTCTCCTGAGATCTCCCTGAACAATTCCTTCAGAAATGCTGTTACCTGGGATTTGTTACTTCCTGGGGCAGTTTCCAAATTTCAAATGAGGTTACTAAAGGTACTGTTCAGCATTAAGAGCTTCTTCAGACAAAGGTCCATAGTTTCTGACAGCATATCAGAATGAAATCACACTGAGCTGATATTACCATTTCAGTTTAATTGTCCGTGATCTGTTGTTGCTGTGGTACCTTTGTGGTTGTAGCGTTTTCATACTTAATCCTTGTCTCACTATTTGAAAATACGGTTTTGTTCAGTAAGAGCCATTCTCCTTTGATCATAAGAGTAAGTATAGACAGATTAGGGAAATCTGTTTGTCTGGAGCTCTGGCACAACCAAATACAGTTTAGAAAGTTTAATTTTAATAACTTGGGCCTTGCTGAAATAACTGGACCACTAACACTTAAAACATTATCTGTGTTGACTGACCATAGTAACTGAATTACATCTGAAAATAAGAACTACCTACCTGGTTCATTTAATTTTCTGAGAATATCACTGCATGGCAGGAAAAATGGAAGACGTACGTGACTACCTTGCTGTTCACCTAATGTCGCTGTTAACTTTACAGTTACTGTTGAGCTGGAATTGAACAGTCTGGTTGGGTCTACAAAGCCACAAGGATAATTGAGAAGGACTTACTTTGTTTGAGAAGGACTAGAGCTTGAACAATTTAGTTTTAAACGCTGTTTCAATCACCTGTCACCTTAGGATATTTCCTAAGTAGAATAGTGGGAATGAAAGGTTGTTTCACGGAACTGTAGTCCTAGAAGGTACTTTGCCAGATCACCTCATCCACAACTCAAGCATTATCAATTTTACTTAACATCCTTCCTGATGATTCCTTGTTTATACTGTATTGAAGTCTTCCAATTAGGAAGATTCGACAGCTTCTCCAGCCAATCTCTTGCCATGCTTCAGTTTCTTTTACAATTATAAAGGCTTTTTTTCTTATTATCTAATCCATATCTTCTTTTCTGCCCTTTAAACACAATCCACCATAAGCTTAAAAACAGATAATTCTAATATTTTGTATTTTTGGGACCAAGTCATCATACTCTCACTTTGGTCTTCCTCAGTGTAAACAACTAAATGTATTCAATCTTTCCTCATAGGTACTATTTTCTAGATACCTGATGTTTCTTGTTGTTCTCTCCCAGTATCCACTTGGTCCACACCTTCCTTGAAGTGCAGGGCCCATAACTGGACACCAGCCAAGACTTACCAGTTCTAAATGGAGTTAAAGGACTGATTCTTCAAGATTTTGCAGGTTCCAATTCTATTTATATATCCTAGTATGGTACTTCCCTTTTTCTCCAGCAGGATGACGTTGTTGACACATGCTGAATGTATTACCCACTGTAAAGCCATCAAAGTTTTTTTTGAAGCATAGGCCAGCAGCCAGCATACAGAATGACTGTATGTTATGCATGGACACATAATATTTGTTTGGAGCCTACCTGATGTACAAGACAGCTATTTCGTACATTATCTCATAGTGCCAGGCCTTTTAGTATTCTTATGGTAGCCCTAAAACCTATATCCTTTTTCCATAGAACTCCTGGTTAGGTGTTATTCTAGCATCATGAACAGTTTGTGAAGTTGATTCTTTTTGATACTATTGTTATTGACACAGTGTTTTTTAGACTGTACCTCCGTTTTCTCAAGATGAGTTTTAATTCTTACCCTGTACTCCAAAGCCCGGACTGTCCTTCCTGTGTTGTTATCATCTTAACACATAACTATCTGCACATTTAATAAGTATACTTTCTATTCTCTCATCCAGGTCAATGGACACCAGAATAGGAGCAGACTCCCATGGATACTCACTCATATGTTTTTCTATTTTGACAATGAAACATTGATAACTAGTTTGAGTACAGTTACAGTACTGAGTACAAAGCAGTTCATTGAAAATGACACCATGAAATGAAATTGAAGTAGAAACAATTACTGATTAATATTTTGGCAGCTTCTGCTGCAAGTTAGTTTCTTATCTTCGCTCTTAGTATCATTTTTTTCTGTTTTTGTTTAAATAAAAGACCAAACAAAAGAACCGAACTGCTTGCTCTGTGAAAAGGGGCACTATTAACAGAGGAATCACTGTTATGATATGTGATATTTCCACTGTTTGCTTAAGGCAAGTTGCCAGACTCAGGGACGATATTTTATATATTGACCAGCAGAACTTACCACTTTGAGGAAGAGCATATTCCTTGCTAGAGATACAAAGTGAAGGACTCACAGAAACTCTGAATTAATAATGGTATGGTGTATAATGAAGATTCTGAGGAGAGTGATAGACCTGTTAGCTTCATGGCAGCACAGTGTTACTGAGATTATCTCTGGGATACACCATTGCCCAAGTATAAGACACAGTGTTTATGATCCTCCTGGCTTGCATTGTGAGCTTCTGGTTTTTTAATGCTTGACATTCTGGTTCAGTTCATGGTTTAGATGAAGATTTTCCTATGTGTTTATATACAGACTCAGAAGAAAGCGCACACACGCACACACACAGAGTTCTTCCCAAGACCCAAATTCTGCCTTTTATTGTATGGATAAAACCCCATTCAAATCTTTCTAGGGTTTACGATTGTAAAACTGAACTGAAGTTTACCTTTCAGTCTGTAAATAAATATGTTAGTCTACAAATAAACAAAATAGAAAGTAAAACCTATGAAAAATGGTCAGATGAAGCTGAGCAAAGAACCCTGTCTCTTCCATTGCTTATAGAAACCAGAGTGCAGATGTTCAGCACAGAGTGCTTATTTGCAGTGTTACTGTTCAGGTCATGGGTGACCATCTGTTTCCTTTCACTTTATGACACAGCACTTGGCCTCCATGAATCTTTCGGAGTTTTCTTCTGATATCATGGCAAAAGAGGAATGAAAGAAACACTTATTTGGACAAGAGGCAGAGAAGCTTGAATGAATAATATTATTGTAGTAAAACAGTGTGATTCTTCTCTTTAGTTTCCAAGCATCCCTAACAGTGCCATTAACTACTCTTCAAACAGGGAGAAGAGAGAGATAAGCAGCCCTATAGTTGACTTTAGCCCTCGTAGGTCTCTGTTTCTTCCCACTGACTAGATTGGCCACCTCTGGAAACTGAAGTAACTAAATTAGCTGCTGTAGTAACAGTACCCCTCTAAATATCCAGACTGGTGCTTAGAGGGAGCAAATGTTTGTCTAAACTTTGTAACAGTAAAACATTAGCTCTTTCAGAAGGCTGAGCTGGCGTTCAGTAGAGTTTCATGAACCAAAGGTCTTTTCTATAACACAGATGGGCATTTTTTAGATTAATTCTAACCCTGTATTATGAATAGTTCTCTTCATGAGTGGGCCTGGGTTTATTTCTACAGGGAAATAGTATCTTTTCTTTTTTGAACAAGATACTTCTAGGCATAAGGGGAGAGAACAATGAGACAATGTTGAAAAGAAAAAACAAAATGCAAAGTTAACCACAAATTTCCATAATGAGGAAACAAACCACAATGTACTCTGAGATGGTGCCAGCCAGTCCCTCATTGGTTTTCGATATAAAATAGAGGGCAAAATAAGAAAAATTAAGGGACTTTCAAATTATCTACATGTCCAGTTGACTATCCCTAACGCCCAACGTCTCTTATCAAATGTATGTATGCCATACTGTTACATGCAATCCCATTCACTTGAATAAAATGACAACAAAATTATGTCCAATGTATACAGTATGGAGGGAAGCTACCTTCTATGCCAGTATTCTGACTTTCAAAAGCCTGCTTAAAAATCCAAACACAGCAACTGACTAGAAAAATGGGGTTTATTTTTTATATCTTTAGTAATTGTATTGCAAAATATTAAGTTTATAGCACACCCACTATCCTTAAAAGCTTCGTATTTTTAATGTTTTGAGTCATATTTTTATCAGTATAACTACTTTAATTCTGGCTGTGTGTACAGAGAAGAATTTAACCTATTCTTTCCTAAAAATACTTGTTCTAACTGAAAATGGTTCAGATATGAAGTATACAATTGAAGTATGTGTCTGCAAACTCTCAGATCTCTTCTAGCTTTAGCTGCAAGCAGTCTTGGGTCATTATTTGACTATACCCACTGTCAACTGAGTGAATGCACAGATTTGAAACCATTTCATTTCATTTCATTTCATTTCATTTCATTTCATTCCAAACCAAGTCTTACCATTTTTAAGTCTTACTATTTTTAAGTCAACTACAGAACATAGAGACCTAAACAAAATTAGGTCTTTGAGTTGATTTTGCCAATCTACACACACAATAGATCTAGGTAAATATCAAAATGGACTGTATATAACAGTGTGCTCTATCAGCATTTATTGGGACGATATACATAAACAATGATTTCTAAGTATATTGTTGCAAGAGAGAAGTCCAGCAGGGGCTTATATATTTCTGCACCCAGACTTTGACTACCACACACGACATTTATTTTAAATAAAGAAACAATTTAGAAGATTCAACAATCCCTTTGCTTTCCTAAAGACTTAAATATTCCTTTAATAGAAAAATATTTTATCTCAGATAGTTCCTGGATGCACAGGAAATATATTTTTCAGCTGAGATCTGAATCTCAAGAGACCTGCAATCAACAAACCCCCAAATGTTAAATATTTATCCACAACAGGAATGGAAGTTGATCAATATTTTTATTGGAAAAATTAATCTGAGAGAAACTGATACCTGGTGGAGACTTCCAAAGTTTTCAGCAGTTGTCTAGATCCAGTTGAACTTTCTCAAACTCTTCTATAGATCCCTGAATGTCACTGATTCTGTTCTATCTTTGCACTTTTTTGGTCACTTTTGCTAGAACTCACCCAGGAAATCAATATTAGTATTACACAATTGTGCACTGAACCCCTTTGAACTGTACTCCTAAGTGCAGCAAAGAACAGAAAAACTTCTTTATTTTTGGAATCTATGTATATGAACTTAGAGCTGGGGAGGAGGGTCTCAGCATCTTGCAAAACAGGGTACTGCGTCTTCTAAAGGTGATAGATTTCCTACAGATTTATGTCACTATAAATAACTTAAGTGAGTTGAGTTATTACTCAGAACACTGAAACCAGCAGTAGAGGCATACATCGAAAAGAAGTAGTCTTTAATTTAGGAACATTTGATACAGAACATTTGCATTTGACTGAACTTTTTATGAAAATGCAACAGAACACCCGTTACTTCCCCTGGGAAATTATTCAGCAGTCTCACGGCTCTAATGATCAGGGTGCTTTTCCTCTTAATTTTTGTTCTTCTTTGTTTCATTGTATTAATTCTCATTGCACAGGTAATGTATAAAATTATTCTTATATCCCTTTAATATTAATGTCATTGATACTAATGCTGCTATGTTTTGAGCTCTCTAGCCTAGTGCACAGAACCATCACATTATATTCCTCTTTTGCATTAGAAGAGACAATTATTCAAAAGTTAAAAATGCAGTTTAGGCTGCATATGCAGCTTTTTATTATCCACACTGTAGGTAGGATAAAGCACTTAATGACATGATCACATATATTTTTTCTAGACGTCCAGTCAGACCAACAGGGTTAATTTAAGTACGTGATCAGGAAACACTTTAGCTAGAACTGCGAGTTGAAGTTTAGGAAAACCTTATTCTTATGTCCTGGGGTGTAAGAGATACCCTAGATTTACACGTTGTTAGGCAGAATCGTATGTCAGATCCTGGAGATGAACAGCTAATTAGAATCACTGAGATCATATCTGACTGCATGGGTGCAGGGGGAAGCTGATGCTGCTGACCGTGTTTGCATGATAGCCTAATAATTCAACTGTTTGCCAAAGGACCTCTTTGATCTAGCTCCTCACTGTAAGAGGATTTTCACATCCAGCTTTTGTGTTCTAGGAGGGCATCTGGACCAACCGTCCCTGGAGTGATCTGACCATGACTTAGCTTCTCTTCCTGTTATCACTGAGATACATTACACCCAGAAAGGGAAAACTGATCAGAACAGATAGTAGGAGCCTTGCCCTGTAAATAGTTGTTTGAGCATTTGGCCAGGAAGGGTCGTATACGTTCTAGTCCTGCACAGTTTCTTTTTTCTCATTTTTGTCAAAGGGCAAATACTTAAACTACCCTGGGAGAAAACTGCTGTCTAAATGTAGGAAGTGATTTCAGGCACTTGGAACCTGGAAAACTGAACTGTGACCATGAAGCAGGTGTTTAAATCCAAGCAAGAGATTTTAGGCACACTGAAGCTGTCTGATAGAGTGGGAACATGCATCTTCATGTTCCACATAATGTCTGCTCTGAATACCAGTCTAGGGACTTAATTTTTCCTCCAGACAATGTAGGACAATGTTGGATGTCTGACTCAGCTTTGTGAATTGCTTTTTTTGAATATGTCGAGTGCAAAACTTTTAAGCATTGCAGCACTGAGAATTATTATGTCAAGAGCCTTTTGTTGAATGATTACCATGGTGAGCAATACTCTAAAATTATGCTTCTAGAATGACAGAAAAGTATTTTTATCATTTGGTTTAATACATAGCTCCAAGTATCTCAATACCTGCTCGTTATTTGCACCTTTGACATGCAGGGACTCTGTGGTACAGACAGAGAGAGCAGACAGTTTCCCAGCTTGTGGTCTCCACTGTCCAGGTTACTCACACTCATCTTGTGTCCCCTCTTGTGTTCTTTCCCAGTTTTCTTGTTAAAATCATTTCTAGTTCACTCCAGTATCTAATCCTCTGCTGTCCTTTGCTCTGATTCTTCCTTGCTTTTATTTTACCATTTCTTGTTATAAGCCTGTGAACCAGGCTACTTGCTCAGAGTCCTTAACCAGGCCTGGCACTCTAGCCCTGACCCAATGTTACTCCTAGTTTCCCACTCCCATAACCATCTAACCTCAAGTAGCATCCTACTCTTCATCTTCCAGAATTTGTTCTAATCTGCTGCAGCCAGTTCTCCTTCTCTCTTTCCTATGTCTTTAATTGACTCTTTTACACTGGGAGCATGTGGCTTCTTTCTCTGTGTTGCCAAGAGTGGGGAAAAAACAGATTTTATGCTCAGGTGGCACACACATACCAGAACAGTGAACTGGCATGGCCTGCATCTGGCTACAGACTGACTGAATTCACTGTTTCATCCCTGGTGGAAGCGTGTCTAGTGTAGAAGAAGTTTTCAGGGGTTGTATTCTCAAAGTCAAAGAAATGTTATTCCAATACATGTGAAGAGTGAGCAGTAATTTTTTCAGTGGATTTCAAGGTTAGAAGTCAAGTCCCCAAAACACCATTCAATGGCTCAGTGATAAGACCTTTGTCTCCTCTTACTTTACTCTTCTTCCAGCTTTTACAACAGTTGGATTAAGGATGTCCTATACCAAGACTTCCCTGTTTTCTTATGGTTGGCTATAATTCATGAGAACAATTCAGCTCCTTTTATTTAACTATTCCATGGCTCTTCCGCTCTTCTGGATGTACATTCATGCATTACCAAAATGAAAGCATCCCCTCCTATGTCATATGCAATACATGAACAACATCTGATCATGAAATCTGATCTGTGAGCCTCCTTGCTCCTATCTCCCTGATGTTGCAACATATGTTATGATCACATCACAGAAAAATTCTTTCTGTTTTTATGAGTGACATAATGTGGGAGAGAAGGGATGTGGCATATGAAGCATCTTGAGTGTCTCCTTGAGTATCTGTCTCCCCTCCACTTCCAAAAGGCTGGGAATGGCAGCTGTTCCTACAGCTGATGATTCCCCTGAGAGTGATTCCCCTTGCCTTGTAATCGGAAATGTCTGATATCTTGTGTTCCTACTCCTGTAAAAATACTAGCTTGAATCTGACCTGCGAAGTTAAGTCCAAGTGACTGGAATTTCTCCAAGCTGTAAATGTCTGAATCCAAAGACTTACACCAAGAAGGTAGCATTAGTAGTGCATAGATGCTAAATACATTTTTGCTTTTTGGGCTTTTCTTATAAATGAATTACTCTAAACTCAACACAAACAGCAAATGAAGCCCATTATTTTAATGTTAAGGATGTGACTACTATAAATATGTATACAAAATTTGTGATTTTCTTGCCAAAATATAATGTATGGTCTTGTTTAACTGTTTATTGAAAAGTTCCGCTGAAGTTATGTGTGTAAGTGTTTGAATACTTGAGAAGGTGTCTCTGAATAATGCAAGACTGATAATTCCAGTGAAGTCTCAAGTCTCTTTGCATTTTCATTCCATGAGCATGGGCAATGTGCTTGAGGGGAGCTTCTGAACCTGGAAATGGTTTTCTTCACTGATGTCCAGTGTTGTCTGGCAGCCCCTTGGGAACATTTTAAAGACTTGGAGAGGTGAACCAACTGTCTAATTTGCTTTGGGAGTCTGGGGTCTGGTCAGGGGTTTGTAGATCACAAATGATGATGATCCACTTTCCTTCTGCATTGTTTCCTAGCTGTGCAGTGTTCCAAAAGTGAGTATTTTCACTCCAAACTGAACGATCTTGTCTGCAGGTAACTAGGATGTATCATTCCTGTGGCCAATACTATATTCCAGAATTAAGATTCTACTCTTGCTCACCAGCAAATGCTTCTTCTTGCAGTATATACAATATTCTCATCCAACCAAAGCTCCTTCTTTTTTTTTTTTTTTTAAAGTCTCACTCAGCACATCCTTCTTAGTTTTTATATTTCAAATGTTTGTCTATTTTAGATAATGCTGATTCAATCTCTGGAGCAAACAGCCTCGAAAAGCCCTCTGTAAATAATCTATCCATATACAGTACAATACATGATTTACGGAAGCCGTTTTGTTCTTCCCCAGACAGCACAGCTCTACAACACAGTATAGTACCATGCAGGTGACTATCACTATTTATAGATCTAGTAAGTGGGCCATCACAGCACCCAAAGGTCCAGCAGATCTAGCCTTACCATCTCCCTGTTAGATTCATATTGGCTTTTCTTGTGGTGGTAGCAACGTAGATGAAAGCAGCAGCACAACAGTTGTGCATGGGCAGGATGAATTAATCTCTTCATTAAAATCAATGGAATTATTCCTCAGGACATACACAGGAAGCAGAACTGCAGGCACTAGAGGGCTCTAGAGCTCTGTAGACATGATGAATTGTATCTGCACAGTTAGTAGAAAACTTAATTACCTTCATAAATGAAACACAGCTAGCTTAGTTAGTAGGCAGAGGTAGGAAGTTTTCTCTGGACTTCAGAAGAAACCATCCAATCCCTGCAGGAAAACAGGGATTACTTCATGGTAAGCAGCCCCAATTTTTAGCCTTCTTAAAGCTATTCCAGCTCTTAAACAAATAAAAATTCAATTGTGTTGGAAACTCTGGAAAGTGCAAAAAAAAAAAAATCACTCAAAAAGCTAGAAATAACCTTGCACACAAACTAATGACTCACTTTTTCTTGCCAATCAACTCCGTAAATGAGATTTTATCATTGAAAACAGTTCACCTAAAAGTAATAAAATAATAACAACCTTATTGAAAAGTTCGCCCCCACACACCCTAACTTACAATTGGCTATTTATTTTCTTCCAGTTGTATTAGAAATTCCCATGAGAATATAGATCCCTTTTTGATTTCAGGCAGGAAAAATCATTCTGTCAATATGCTTGTCTAACATACACTAAGTCATTTTTTTCCGAATAGGTGACATTTTAACATCGCATTTCATTTACACAAAGACTACAATATTAAGAAAACTTAATGTAATCATTTTTCTTGTATGAGTAAGAATCCAGATACCAGTCTGGAATGTATTTTTTCCAGCAGTGTTAAAGGTAATAATGGTTAGCTTTCTAACTGCTGATGCTGCAGTTTTGGCCTTTACCACTTGCGGTTGTTCAGCTTCTCAAGTAGCTGTGAGTAGCTTTGTTTTTCTACTTGATATTGTAAGTTTAGCGAGGACTTAATCCAACAAAGCTTGTAAGTAAAACCTAAAGCAATAAAAACATCCAGCAAACCATTCACTTACACATATACATTGCCCTTTTTTTGGCAGAGGGCCCAAGTCCTTGTTGACTATCTTGTTTGTCAACTTCATCGGTGGGTCCCAGCCTGGGAACTGTGTATTCGGGAAAAAAGACAAATACGTAGGGTGTTCCTAAGCAAAAGCTAAACACAGAGAAGATATAATATGGTAGTTTATATCAGGATGCAGAATTGTGCCCTGCTGTTTATGGCCAATACAATCACTATGAAAACATATGACATTAATATGTGGTGTATCTGAGAGACAAATGATAAAAGAAATACAGTTTATATGCATTGTAGCTAGAAATTGGCATAACCTTTTGGTAAGCAAAGAGAGCAGTTTCTATGATGTGCTTTTGGGAGTTGTTGTCCATGTGGAGGCCATTTATGCGACTCAGATGTTCCTTTGGTCCTTTTAGATTTGTAGTGTCATAATGACCAAATTGCAAGCTCAGTGACTTCAAGTCATGTTTACGTTATGTCTAGTGTCAACAGTGTATTTTCTCTGTGAAAAAAACCCCACTACTTTTTTAGTCCCACTTTCTAACTTTCTAGCTAGAGATGGAAGTAAACTCAAAGTTAAGAATCTTACCTTTAAGTATCTTCATGTAAGTGTCTGTATGTGCACTGGGTGTCTAAGCTGCCGCTGCAGTCAGTGGAGCTTTAGCCAACATTACCAGCAGAGTCTGAAGGTTCTTTCAGTTGACATTTAATCAGGTATCAGCATCCTGTCAGCGAAATAGTGCTGTACACCCCATTGTCGAGGAGCTCAAGTCAGCAGCCTTCAGCCCCGAAAGGGACCCAGCATGCTCCCAGCCCAGGGATCTGGACTCCAGCCTGTAAAGAGTGAACGGTCTGGCTTGCTCCCAAACCGCTGCTCTACCTTCAACTTCCCTCTCAGAAATCTGTGGGTGTTAAATTAGTTGTTACTTCAAAAGGAATGGAATGAGGATTTCATACTATTTTTGTAACGTATATTTCAGTGCTACTAATGGTGGCCAGGAGTGATTTTTTTCCACGTTTCCAATGTTCAGTATCGTGTATGGGTTTTACATTTTCCACGTTTTTCTGGAGCACAAGTTGTTGCAACATGGGCAAGAAGTGCTTAAGGTCTTATTGACATTTGAGAAACTCTCAGAGGTCTGACTGATATGCGTCATTTAAGGCTAAACTAATCTCTAGGTTTTAAGAATGTTTTCAAGGTCAAATTCACACAGACCTATTGGAGTTTGCCTCTCACTTTAACTGTGGGCCAGAGTGCACTTGATAGAATTGCCTGGCCAGTTTTACTTATCAGGTTTTTCTATTACTGCAGTGATTCAGGACATCAGTGATGACTGTGACCAGTAATACTACAACAGCAACATATTTATAATGTCGTAACTGCTGGAATGGCTTCTGCATGGATCATAGCATGTGTTGCCTAAACACACTGCAATTAAAACACACTGTGTACAGCAGAAAGAGCCCAGAACTTCCTGCAATTCAGTTCCCTTTGTGTTATAGGAATTTGAATAAAAAAAAATCAAGTGTTCAAAATTATTGTTTGCTTTTGAAACTCTTGGCTCACGAGTAGTTTTTATTTTCTATTTGATCCACTGTCTTCCCACCCAAAGCAGCAAAATCTTGGAAAATTTACCTTTGGATACAAAATTTTAAGTACTGGGATAGTGCTTTTCATAAGGAATCATGTTTGTTATGGTGATAGATGTTTTTTATTAAACCCCAGCATCATATGCACAATATTCTCATACTCAGATGCATGGTGAAGAAGAAGCTGTTAGAGATATTTTTTTGCACAGAAAGGTTTTGTGACAGAAAAAACCACATATTGCAACTTTAGATTTCAAGTATTTGTTTACACTGAAAAGATAGATATGGAAACCAAAACAAAAGCAAACTCATCTACTTAAATAAGAAAACTTTGTTTTTCTCTGGGACTTGTCATTGTAGTCAGACCATGGGCAGTTTATACATCATGCTACCTTCAAGAGCAGTTAGTTTAAAAATACTTTATTTGTTAAGGTAGCTTCAGAGCACTATGCTGTATTACGTGATGCACCACATGAGCATTCATTTTGTGAATTGTAACATTATTTAAAAGCATTATAAAAAGATCAACTGCCTCCTTTTGTTCTCTCTTGACTGGTAATTTTGTACTGTGTGCTGAAATGTCAGCATTGGTGGCTGATTACAATGTTGATGTCAAAGAAAGAGATGTCAAAGAGATGCTGCATCCTGTTAAAAATGCTACCTTCATTAAATATCTGTTTGGTCATGTATATTGCACATTCTTTCTGAGCATTAAATAAAACTGCATGGCATTGTCCACAAATTGTGCTTTTTTCATTTATTTTTTTTTCCCCCAGTCATTTCTTCTTGTACAGAATGACTGAAGTATTTAAAAACTAATTATAATAATAAACATTTGATTCACAAAAAAAATTGTTATTCAAGTCTCTCAACAAGAAGTTAATTATGTTGAGCTTGAACTAGAAGCAACTGCATTAGTATATTCGTATTTTTCTCTCACCTCTCTTCTTAGAAAGCAACTGTTGAAATAAGCTCAGAATTTCAAAGGTCACATATTTCATTTATCACTTTATCATCCTTGAACATATTAAAACAATAGAAAAATTGCAAAATGGTGCTTTCTAGTCTAATGTCACTCTGTTGAGCCCAATAATTCTGTGCTGGTTATGGACGTTTAACTAAGATCACCTGTCCTCCAGTGGTGAATACCGTGAACAGCGCCTGAATAAAATAAAATCATTGAAACATTCACAGACAATATAAAGATATATGGACAAAAAGAAAGACAAATAAGAATTCTTGAATATTTTTGCTGTACTTAATGTGCTATATCATGTCTGTATTTTGAAGCAATCATTTAGAAAAGAATAGTTCTAACTATCGCCGTGGATGCTCTGGAGGTGCTTTGTCCTACATGCAGTAGGAGTGCTCAGTCTACAGACCTGAGAGTTTCAAACATTTAAGGAAGTGTATGCAGGTGCAGGGGTGAGAATAAGCAGACAGAGAGAAAAAGAGAGATCCGGTCAGCCTCACCTCCATCCCGGGAAAGGTGATGGAGCACCTTATCCTGGAGGTCATCATGAAGCAAGTGGAGGAAAAGAAGGTTATCAGGAGTAGTCAGCATGGATTCACCAAGGGGAAATCATGCCTGACCAATCCGATAGCTTTCTACGATGACATGACTGGCTGGGTAGATGAAGGGAGAGCCGTGGATGTTGTCTACCTAGACTTCAGCAAGGCTTTTGACACAGTCTCCCATAATA
>Ga0065711_1038558_pt1 | contig 18641 bp, 11 predicted proteins | sample Hoacrofraction12_FD_59098 | JGI IMG/M metagenome (GOLD analysis project Ga0065711, IMG submission 59098) | Hoatzin crop microbial communities from Cojedes, Venezuela - Epithelial fraction 12 v2 (version 2) | ecosystem: Host-associated > Birds > Digestive system > Esophagus > Crop | place...
GAGAAGGCTGAGAGGGGACCTAATATATACTTACAAATATCTGAAGGGTGGGTGTCAGGAGGATGGGGCCAAGCTCTTTTCAGTGGTGCCCAGTGACAGGACAAGGGGCAACGGCCACAAACTGAAGCACAGGAAGTTCCCTCTGAACATGAGGAAGAACTTCTTCCCTCTGAGGGTGATGGAGCACTGGAACAGGCTACCCAGGGAGGTTGTGGAGTCTCCTTCTCTGGAGATATTGAAGACCGACCTGGACAAGGTCCTCTACAGCCTACTGTAGGTGACCCTGCTTCGGCAGGAGGGTTGGACTAGATGACCCACAGAGGTCCCTTCCAACCCCTAGCATTCTGTGATTCTGTGATTCTGTGTGACTGAATATTGAGTGGGCTCAGTGCCTGCACTTTCATTTTTTCTACATCATAGGCACAGAAAACTGTCACTTGAGCAATTCTGTTTAGATTTGTGCTTATTTCTTGATAAACAATTACTTCATTCTCATTTATCTCATGAAATGTCTACAAAATAGTTTTGTACTAAAGCATTTTGAAAGTTTCTATTATGTCTTCTCCCACCCTGTTTATATCAGAAAGTGTTGGCTTAACCACAGTGAAAAACTATCTGGGAACAATTGATTACATCAAAATTTGTGACATAATAGCTTAACTACTTTTTTCAGTAATATTCAAGCATTTCATAATGATTTTATCATGACAAATGCTATGCTCTATTTCTATTTATTTAAATATTGTTAAGATTGAAGGAAATTTGGTCAGAGTATCTCATTTTTCAAATGTTTTCAAATTTTAAAATACTTGAATCACACAAAATAAACTAAAACAATATGCAACTTCCATTAAAGCACAGTCTTTTTCAACATACTGCTTTTGTGCTTCCTCTTTCTTAATACAATCTCTAGTTCTTCCCATACTTATTGCATCTGCATATAAATATAAAATATCAATATTGGTATATTTTTATTCTGATTTCTCCAATAAAACTGAGGGAAAGCATTCTGAAAGGAGAGAAAACAGATGAAATTGTGGGAATGAAAAGCTATAACACCATACACTGTGTTAGAATATAGAATATAGAATATAGATAATAGAATGATAAAAGGTAGCAAGATACAGAAAAGTAGAAGTGCAAAGATAACAGAGCCCAGAGAATTCTTCCACTGTTCCGCCTTTCTGTCAGTCAAAAATCTTGTCATGTTTGAAGTTCACATTGCTGCAGTTCAGTTGCCTTTCCATATCTCTTTACCACTGCCATGCCACTTACAGCTTCCTCTGGTGACTGATTTGCTTCAACTGTTTAAATAAACATCAGAATGTAAGCGGCAGGCTAACCTACAGAAACCAAACAGCCCCAACCCTTATACGACATTTTGATGTCAAACCTTATAATGTCATTTTGGCCATATAGCTATTACTTTTTTTGATCCTTATGAGTGCTAGTCTTTCAAGTCCTTCATTTCTCACAAGGAAACAGCAGCCTTTGCGTGAGCTGAGATACATTATCAACACAGGCACAGAATGATGGTTCTGGTGTACTGCTTTGTTGTAGCACCGACCACTCATATTTTTTGCCTCTTTGTTCTGTCTGGTATTGCCCACAGCATTTCCCACAGAGTGCTTAAGTAATAAAATGACCCTGCTTACTTTAACATGGGCAGAGTACCTAGAGCAGAACCGAATGGACTACTACTGGGTAACGATGTTTGCTTCTTCATATATCCTTGGTTATAAATTATACCCTATCTTCTCTCTGTTGTTCTCTGTGGTGGACTGAAGTCATTAAAAAGTGCTTCCACAGGACCTGTAGTGAGAGAACAAAGTGTCAGTCTATATCTATGTCTTCTACCTATGAACAATGATTAGCTCTCTGAAAGGCATTCACCCGTGACCCAAACCTCTGAGAGCTGACTGCAGTAATACAACCCCAGCAGGCAGGAAAATTGCTTTTCCACACTTCATAAAAATCCTCCTTAACCAAACATTCTGATCTAGAAGCAGCGAAGGTGTCTAGATGTTTTTCCCCTGCTTGATGCCAGTGTGCTCTAGCCAATGCACATGTAGAATGCTGCTATTAAATTCCTCTGTCTTCTGTCCTTCACTGTGTTTTATCAGTGGCATTAAGAGCCAGTAAGCATTGTACAGTACCTACTGCTACAAGGCCTCAAATAAGTACTTGTATTTAACATGTACATATAGAACAGTTCTGTTTAGAGAGAAAGGTAAAAGAAAAGAAATCAGTTCTAACCCTAGGTTTGCTCATATAAACCATATAAACCTCCACTGACATCACAGTACCGACACAGGAGAGGTATACAAGGGTGGGAAGCTGGTGGCACTCTGCACCACCAGTGATTCTACACATAAAATTATATGGTTAATACTGACCTCTCCAATTATAACAGATGTATTAGCATTTAAAAAAGCTACGCTAAGATATGCTCTTGTATCCACGAATGAGTTTCTTTCCATTGTGTCAGACAGTATCATCATCATCATTATCAAGAAGCACCATTCAGATAAAAGAGCACATTTTTGCTTTTGTCTCTTTATGTAACTATTCTACTAGTGTGTCCCTGACCTATTTATTTATCAGGAAAAAATAGGTAATAATTAGTGGAAAGCCACATATTTATACAATCACTATAAATAAAAAAAAAGTTTTTCCAGTAAATACTCCATCCAACAGTTAACAAAACTTTAAAGCTTTAAAAAAAAAAAAACTTTACTTACTTAAAATTACCTGGAAACCCAGCACCAGTCTCATTTGAGCCATGTGAGACAGAGGTTGGTATGAGATTCGGAGGTAGAAAATTTGAGGGGCAGCAGGTTTCTTCCGATTGTATACTGGAGAAAGTCAGGGTTCTAGTCAACTGACAGACGGTATGACGAAATTAAGACACATACTCAATGGAAACATTGAGAAAATGTTACAGTGTGATACGCATTTTATTGACTCATGATTCTTTCTTTGCTCATCATATCTACATAGTTTCAAGGTTTCAGATTGGTACTTCTTTTGCTGCAATAGTGACATGGAATTAAGATACCCTTCTGGATTCAGGATTTGCCCTGGCACTGAAAGCAAAGATTTTGTGGCAACTCAGATGAGTATATATCACAGTACGTATAATAAATTATGTCTGTAGTGGAAGGGACAGTTGTATCTGACCCACCTAATAATCATTGCATATATTTTCCTCTCTGGAATCTCTCATGAACAGATCAAGACTCTTCTTATTCTTTCACCTCCTTACTTATATTGAACTGATTAATAATTGAAAACACTTTAGAATATATATGTACACCAACAAGACACTGATACAATTAATGTAGGTACACTGATTTATAGATTATTAATTTTAGCTTAACAAAACTCATGTTGTCTCATGCTTCAATTAACCGATGCTTGTTTTCCTCTTACATATGTGGTTCTAGCTGTAAGCAGAAAAAAGTGTTTTTGAGAAAGAAAAATACAAAAATTTTAATTAGGAAGTGGTTATGGATTACGTAAAGTAGAGAATACACTACCAATAACTTCTTTCAAAATATAAGTGGTCTGAACTGTAGCAGCTTATGGGTCTAATTTGATAAATCTTTCTGAAACATGAAAGAAATAGCACATATGGACATACATAAAAAATGCCGACACACAGATGATGCTCACAATTTTTTTTAACCTTGCTGAAGGACAAGTATCAATTGTCTGGTCATCAGAATCTTTCCAGCTCATTATTTCTACAGGATTTGCAGCCAAACTTGGTCAAGCTAGTGTAAGACCTTTTTGCTCAGGTAAGTCTGTGCCAGTTTCTCCAAAAAATGTTTGATGTTTTTCTGTTTTCAGGGAAGCAGTGGGTGCATCAGCATCTTACAGACCCCACAGGTCTCACATACCAAATATTCTTAGACTCCTGATATGACACTTCCAAGCTGATGACAGCTACACACGTCCTACTCAACACTGATTACAATGGAACAGTTTGAAGGGAGCTCACAAACGAGCCATCTGACAGTCAAGGAGAAAAGCACTGCAAATCAGCATGAGTGTGCAAGTCATAAGCAAGGAGAACAGAGCTGACCCAGCAAGCTATAGGAGCGTAAATAATCCTCCCCAACTCCAAAGGTAATAGACAGCGTGGCAGTCCTGTGTGCCACTAACCACTCTTCCTCTCCAGCTAAAGGAAGGAAATACTGGTAGTGCACAAGAGCCACTTCTATGGATGTCCTCTAACATAGAACACCTCGCAGTATTAATTAATTTGGTATTACACAAAATAGTATATTGTATGTACTTTTTCTTTTGTCCTCACAGTATGCACTGCATTGCATACATTGTAGTTTCCACCTCTGCACCTTGTTTTGACAGAGGTAGTGAAACATGAATCGTATCTACTACCCTATCCCAACTGAGATACTCTGATGGTTAAAACCAGACAGTAAAACATGATCACTGCGGTTGCCTTATGTAGGGCTGGACATGGGGCAGCTGAAAAGACAGATGGGGTATTACAGTTGGGTATCTGGGGGTTATCCAGCTGCCTGCATCAACAAAAGCTTGCCATCGGTCACCATCTCATGGCTGTTCTTGTATTACCAACTCATGATCACCAAAAATGAGAGAAAAAGTAGTTACAGTGAGTCTACACTACATAAGTCTACGGGACCTGACGAGATGGAGATGCATCCCAGAGTCCTGAGGGAATTGGCTGATGTCATTGCCAAGCCACTCTCCATGATATTTGAAAGGTCATGGCAGTCAGGGGAAGTCCCTGGTGACTAGAAGAAGGGAAACATTGTGCCCATTTTTAAAAAGGGTAGCAAGAAGGACCCTGGGAACTACTGACCTGTCAGCCTCACGTCTGTGCCTGGGAGGATCATGGAACACAACCTCCTAGAAGCTATGCTAAGGCACATGGAGGCCAGGGAGGTGATTCGAGACAGCCAGCATGGCTTCACCAAGGGCAAGTCCTGCCTCACCAACCTAGTGGCTCTCTATGATGGCTGACTAGATCAGTGGACAAGGGAAGAGCTACGGCTGTGATCTGTCTGGACTTCTGTAAAGCCTTTGACACAGTCCCTCACAACACCCTTCTCTCTAAATTCAAGAGATATGGATTTGATGGGTGGGCTGTTTGGTGGCCAAGGAATTGGACAGAAGGTCGCAGCCAGAAGGTAGTGGTCAATGGTTCTATGTCCAAATGGACGCTGGTGACAAGCGGTGTCCCTCAAGGGCCCATACTGGGACTGGTGCTGTTTAACATTTTCATCAATGACTTAGTGAGATCGGGTGCGCCCTCAGCAAGTTTGCAGATGACATCCAGCTGAGTGGTGCAGCTGACACACCAGAAGGACAGGATGCCATCCAGAGGGACCTGGACAAGCTCAAGAAGTGGGCCTGTGTGAACTTCATGAGGTTCAACAAGGCCAAGTGCAAGGTCCTGAACATGAGTTGGGGCAACTCCCACTATCAATACAGGCTGGCGGATGAGGGGATTGAGAGCAGCCCTGAGGAGAAGGACTTGGGTGTACTGGTGGATGAAAAGCTTGGCATGAGCCACCAGTGTGTGCTCACAGCCCAGAAGGCCAACCGTATCCTGAGCTGCATCAAGAGAAGTGTGGCCAGCAGGTCGAGGGAGGTGAATCTGCCACTCTGCTCTGCTCAGGTGAGAACTCACCTGGAGTCCTGCATCCAGCTCTGGAGCCCCCAGCACAGGAAAGACATGGACCTGTTGGAGCGGGTCCAGAGGAGGGCCTCAAAAATTATCAGAGTGCTGGAACACCTCTGCTGTGGGGAAAGGCTGAGAGAGTCGGGGTTGTTCAGTCCGGAGAAGAGAAAGCTGCGGGGAGACCTTATAGAAGCCTTCCAGTAACTGAAGGAGGCCTACTATTCTGTGATACAGGAAAGATGGGGAAAATATTTTTAGCAGGACCTGTTGAGATAGGACAAGGGGTAATGGTTTTAAACTAAGGGAGGGTAGGTTCAGACTGGATAGAAGGAAGAAATTTTTCACAATGAGGGTGGTGAAACACTGGCACAGGTTGCCCAGAGAGGTAGGGGAAGCCCTATGCCTGGAAGGCCAGGCTGGACGGGGCTCTGAGCAACCTGATCTAGTTGAAGATAGCTCTGCTCGCTGCAGGGGGGTTGGGCTAGGTGACCTCTAAAGGTCCCTTCCAACCCAACGCATTCTGTGATTCTATGATTCTATGATTCTATCATCTGTCCTCATAGTGCCATACAAATTTATCCTGCCATTGAAAGCAACAGGAGTTTTAAAAATATTCTCCAGCCAGGACTGGATTATCAACACCTCTCATAAGCATCCACTAAAAAAGTTAAAATTCCACTTATTTGAAGACTTTGATATTGGTGGCAATAAAAGTAACTAATTAACATTCCATAGCATATTTCATATCTGATTGCTTGCTTAGTTGGGAAGAACAACTTACTAACTTTGAGCCATTTACACAGGCCACTATCAGAGTGTGTTGGACAATAAGTGTGTAACACCACACTCAGACTTTAACTCTGGCGAGAAGTATCTAGAATGCTTCCAGAATCACAGCTCCAATTCTTGCAATTTGCTATAAGTATTTGAAGCAAATCTTTCCTTGTAATGTAAGTCAGTAAATCTAAGATGAGTGCAAATCTTTTAATACTCCAACTGCAGTCACAGCAGCAGCTGTTCAGCCATGAGTATACTTGCTAGATATAAACTAGTAATCTAGAGCACCTCTGGCATCACTCACAGCACCAATCTTCATAGAGGAAAATGGGAAATTGCTTACAGTAGAGAGTCAGTCGAGCTAGAAAAATTCACTACTAGAAATCCCACACTATAAATCAATAAAATAATACAGAGGGCGTAACCTAATAGAAATACAGCCATCTCGAGATGAGAACAATACAGAAATGACAACACCTTGGTAACAGTGAAAATGTGATTATTGGGGAACAGAAACTCAACATTAAAAACCAAAAGATAATCTGCAGAAAGATCCCAAACTGTTTCTGAAAGCCGTGCAACAAAATCAGTGGGTAACATTAAATACAAAAGAAAGAACAAGGTGAAGACAGTTTTTTTAATCCTGGTACAGGTATAGTCAGGGAGGGAAAAATTAATTAAGAGTAGGACTTACCAGATAGCAATGAGGAAAGCTTTCTTTTTCAATCAAAGCATGGTTCATTTAATCATAACCAGTGTATTTGTGTTAAGCAAACGAATGACTAATGGCTAAAAGACCTTACCAGCATTGCTGGAAACTACCAGCTGCCACTCGGCCAAACGCAGAACACCTGCTAGCTCTAAAGCTGACAAACTTTGTAGAGAAAGGTATTACTTCTGGTTAGATTAGCTGGTGCTTAGCTTGAAAAAAAAACCAAAACAACAACTCCCCAGACCCCCAGAAACTGAGTTCAGTGAGATAATTCCACTTAATGTTTAGAGTGGGCTGTTTGCAAGGGTCCAGCAGAGGCCGTTAGCTGCTGTTGAGTGGAGGAGCGTGCCCCATTATTGCCTGTAAAGCAGCGAGAGGCCTGTAGGAACTGGATGCGAGGTTAATTGTACAGTACCAGAAAACCAGTGTTTCTACTGCACGGGTGCTTTTTAACATCCAGTACTTCTTTTTCTTCTTTTTTTTTTCTTTTTTTACTCTGGCCTGTGGGATTTTTTTTTGTTCAGTTTTGGGAGGGTTGTTTGGGGGCTGGAAGGGTGGGTTAGTAGGTGTTTGGTAGACTCAGCAAGCAGACAAAAAGAAGCAAAAAGATGTAAAGGGAAACTAAAATTGTGCTGCTCTGATTTTGTGTGACACTACTGAGTAAGTGGGTCTAATGTGTTTAATTTGCTCATAACTTCTCATGCAGAATTCTAAAGAAACTGTGATTCTTTCTGACAGCATCTCATGTCTCTAAAGGGGATTGCCACACCGCATTAGGAACTGTTTGCAGGGCACCTTCTTTGCTGACAGGAAACGCAACCCCAACCTCATCAGTATCTACTGATGAAGTAAGGGACTAAGTTAAATGATATTTATTCACACTACTGTAAAAACTACATAGATGAGGGCGGCTGTTCATAGCTGGAGAAATAAAAAATACATAATCTTCCAAGAAATGGGAAAGGTTAAATGCATATGTATCACAGACAATGGTTTCTGTCACGAGCTATGAGATTTTTCCAAGTTTGAAATCAGCTTGCTACACCACATCCAAGCCGTAATGAGTAAAATCAAATAGGCTAGAGTAGCTGTTAGACAACAAAAAATGCAGTAGCTACAAAACGCTCATTTCTCAGATACAAGAATACCATTTATTTCACTGTTAATAAAATGTGCCCGTTTTTTTTTTTCTTTTCACGTCGCGACGCAGTGTTTAATCACAGCTCTGCACTCCATGTTCAACATGCAGAGATATTGTCATACTCTCCTCAGTCACAGTCGTCATGAACATGACACCACCACAGCAAACGCTCGCGGGGCGGCAGGGAGGCCAACAGCAGCCCCAGGCCTGGCACCTCCGGGGAGGGTTCCCTCACTGCCAGGCCTCCCCTCGGCCATGCGGGTCCGGGCACTGAGCGTCAGCTGCCATCACCGTATCGACAGGACTTTGGAGGAGGTTCTTTCGTAAAACAAGCGTTTGAAAGTAGGCCTAACGCTGCAGCTGTGGCGGTATTTTCATTTCAAGCTCTAACAGGAAGAGTCAGGAGCGCTCCACCAGAAGCGCGGGCCAGGAAGAGTGGGAAAGGCTGAGCTCGCCACCGCTGCGACAAGCAGCTACCGCGAAGTAAAACACCTCAGGCTTTTATCTCCTCGTTTTGCTGTTGAATAGACAGCTGCTGCTCTGCCCGCCCGTCTTCCCACCGCGGCAGCCGAGGGGCTGCGGGCGAACAGCGGACTCGGGGAGAGGGTCCGGCCGGGGGAGCCACGGCGGGGCAGCCTTGAGCCCGGCACCGGGCGCAGCCGCAAGGCGAGGGCCGCCAGCACCTCTAACGGCCCCAACAGCCCCCGGAGCGCGACGCCTCCACTGCGGTCTAGGCCGCACCGCCACAGCACCGAGGGGTGGAGGCAGGGCCTCCACTGCCTCCCCAGAGGGGTGTGGCCAGGAGCGAGGCCCGGATGAGCGCGACGGCCGCGTCGTGACGTCACGCGGCGGTCCCACCAATGCGAGGGCGCGGCGGTGTTTTTTGAACGCCGGGGAGCGCAGCTAACCGTCTGGCCACAAGCGCTGGGAGAGGCTGGGGGGGGGACGCCCCGGCCGCCCTCCGAGGCCGAGCGCGCGGGCGGCAGTTGCTGCTGCTGTCAGGTGAGCGGGGGCTCTGCGGGGGAGGCCCGGCGAGAGCTGCCCGCTGCTGGCGGCCCGGGGGGGGTAGGCGCCCTGGTGAGGAGGGGAGGCGGGCCGGGCCGGGCCGGTGGGTTTCGTGAGGGCCGCTCTGCAGCGCTGGGGGAGCTGGGGGCCCGCTTCCCGCGCCTCGGGGGGACACGCGCACACACAGACTCTTCTTCCCCGGCCCGTGGTGCCGCCCCGATACCCGTGTTCGGAGGCCTCGGCCTGGCCCTCGCTGCGTTTCAGATAATCGGCGTCAGCAGCCGTTCTGCAAAGGCTGTGTTGGAAACGGCCACAGCTGTGCGTCTCTTCGCGTTTGTGGGTCTCTTCTCTGTGCGTACGTGCAACTTAAAAGCGCCGGAAGCTTTCTTCTTGTTTCTCGGTTTCTTTTGCTGTTGGGGAGCGCTGAGCAACGCCAGCTTAATGAGTTCTTCACCCCTTATATTTCTAAAGGTAGAAGATGGCTGAATACTTGAAAAAGCCCTTCAGAGACAGTCTGAGAGACATAAAAGAACGAATGAGAGAGAAAAGAAATCAGAAATGGACCAGAATGGGTAAAATTAGCCAGAACTCCACTGTAAAGTGCAAAATAGCAAGTAAGATGCTTAAATATCTCAACAGTTTTCATAATTTTTTTTTTTAAACCAAGTTGAAATACTCAGTGTTCTGTTACAGCCAACAGCTCCATGCAAATGAAGAGCATCCAAGCGAACAACAGAGCTCTAGCTCAGGCTTTGCAAGAAGAAAAGGTCAAACTGAGGGATGCCCAGGCTACCATTCTTCACTTACACAAAGAGTATCAAGACCTTAAGGTTCAGATGTTCGATTTGCAAAGAAATCTTGGGCTCAAGCAAGCACAAGGACTTGTTGAGGTATCATTGAAAATAACTTTATGATTTAGCAAAGTTGAACATCAGAATCTACACCAATCCACTGATACCTTTATCAACTTAAATGTTTCAAAAGAAGTGAACTCAATATATAGAACAAGTTTTTTCATATTTTCACCTAATCTGGTCATTTTATATTTTTTATGGTTACTCTAATTAAAATCTATCTTCTGTGAATTTTATTTTTTTTATTGTAGTTGAAGGTACCTGCCTCAGGTATCTTCAGGATTTAGTCATCTCATAAGACCGATGAGAAGTTATTACATTGGTAGCTGATACTGGAGTATGATAGTAATGGTGTTATTCTCATTTTGCCCATTAGAATCGACTGGCGGCCTTGAATGAGATAATTTCAAAAATTTCTCAGAATTTACTGGACACAATTGATCTCCTTGGCCCAGCAAAGAATTTGTGTTCCATAAGTGCGGTAAGTACCTTTTCTTCTTGAGAGGTGGGATTTCTAATAACTCTTCCCCTTACTCCTTCCTGTATAGACGCATGTAGTTTTTGAGATTTGAGCCTTAGCTTGGAGGTATGACTACTCCCACAGTTCCCAGTATGACATGGGACCCACACTGTGGGAGTGTGTTGTAGGTTATTAGTGGGACTGAGGCTCTGCTATGAGGTGGTAGGGGCACCCTGATTTTCTATGGCTTTGTGTCTTTTTCCCTGTACCATCCTCGCAGTTTCTTCCCCTGTCTGCTATCTGTATGATTGGGCTGGTGATGAATGTCTGGCTTGCAGGAGCTGAGTATGCGAGATCCCACAGCACTTTTTGTTGGCCAGACAGAAGGAAAAAGAGTCAAGAGCCTCTTTGGCCCTTCTGTGGGTAACTTGACTGCTGTCTAAAATTTGTATATAGTGCAAGCTTGTTTTGGCTGTTTAGTCACAGTAAGATTTGTTTTGTTGACAGAATCAGAGAGTGCTTTCTTCAGTTCTTCAAAATAGTTCCAATGTCTTAGGACAAATATGTTCAGTGTAAGTATCTTTTATTATTAGTATTTATTACGTTTGAAATTTCTGTTAGAGTAAGCTTCATTTTCTGACTGGAAAAAAAGGAAGAAATCTGATGTAATGAAGTAGTTCATTGTAATAAAATAGATTGCTATTCAGTAAATACTACCTTTGGTATTTTCTCTAGAGATGATCAAGTACTACCAAGTGGGATGGAGGCTGATAGTGATAGAAATGAGCTGGCTCATTCTGTGTCAGAGATCTGTGAGGAATCTGAGAATGCCATTTCTTTAATCGGAATGGTTCCAGACAAAGGTAACTAAATTAAAATATCAGACTCTGCTTTATTCTGAGTCAGGAAAAAAATGTGCGAGTATAAGTTTAAAAAGTAATTACTGCTTTTGAAGTAACTGTCAAGTAATTTTCCACATATCATAAAGGTTAGATATTAATTTTGGCAACTGGTAAACTTTTTGAATGAAGTTGCCTAGCAAAAAGGGAGACTGAATTGAAAATGCTTTTTCTATATACATGCAGTCCAGTTTCATTATCTACCACACAGTGTGACAGAGTAAAGTTATCTTTAGTCATGCGTTATCACTTATGAAATCAATAACTGTTAACAAAGCAAAATACTCAGAAATAAATGACCTGTAGGTAATCTTTCCAAACAGAATAGTCTAGAAGAAAATCATAATGTAGTATACTTAACTGCTTTCTGTCTGGAAGCTGTATTAAACAGAGCTTATCTTGATTGCCAAATACAGGTTTATACAAATCTGTGGAGAAAATCCTAAGAATAGTTTTGATCTTTGATAGGTTCAGAATTTGCATAAAAACTTAACAGGTTGCTACTATTTAGCTTTAATGTGACTTTTTCTCTTCAATTACAAGGACAAATATCTGATTTTCATACGGACAACATAGGGTCAGAGCTGGAAAATGTGTCTTCAAGTGGAGAGGATGGATTTGGTAACACGTTACCAAAAACCGTGTCCACCAGGCGTCGCTGTTCAAAGAGGAGAAATTACGATGAACTTCGCACTGGTGTTTTGGACCATCCCAAAGCATCCAATTCAACAAGAGAGCTTTCTAAACAGAATGAAATTAGACTTGAGGAAAGTCTAGAGAAGTGTATGGTAGAAAACATAAATTTAGATATTTCTCAGTCGAATGAAACCAAGGCAGATCCAGAGCTGGTGTTGAGGCGGGTAGACTCAGAAACTGCACAGTTCAACTTAAACAATAATTCTGACCTTAAACAACGTGAGTGTAAAAGCAAAGAAAACTCTCAAGTAAGGAAAGTGAACCGTCAGAAGGGAAGACTGGAATGGCCTAAAAATACTTCCAGACGAAGACCAGAACAAAGACAAGTTAAAGCGGCTTCCAAAGAAAAGTTGGATTTCTTGGGGGGCTCCAGTGATGCTTATGACTTCCATTTTGAAGAGTGTGTCCATGTTACGCCTTTTCGACAGCATAAGATGAATGGCACAGATACTGGTGTGGATAACAAAGCAGACTTATCTGAAGCTAATACCATCGAGTCGAGTGATATCGAAGAAGATTCAGATGATAGCCTCTATGAGCCTTACAAGAGTAAATCGAAAAAAAGGAAAAGTTCAGTGGACAAGAAAGATGCATTGCCAGTCCATGCAAGGCCAAGGTCTAAAAGATGTTTGGCACAGCGTGAGCAGGAACTGCATAATGAAAAAGAGACTGAAGGCAATCAATTAAGTGACAAGTCTATTAGTAAGTGTAGAAAGTGTTCTGTAATTGGTTTTGTTTCCTTCAGAGATAATGTTGTTTAAGGGATTTAGGCTTTTTGGGTTTTCTTAACAAATACAGAGAGAATAATGTTATAAAAATCATTAGATTCGTTCTTCTGTCTGCCTTTTTTCTCAGCAGATATTGGAATTAATGATGTTTTGTTTAAGAAATTAGTCAACAGTGAATTAATACTATAGGTGTGTTTAATGATGTATTAAAGCTGAGGAAAAAGGAGAATAAGAGTATAAATTGAGAGAGAAGTGGAATAACAAATCACACTTTGCCTGGTACTGCTTAGTATTAATCTATTTTTCCAAATGAAAATCCTGAATATTTGTTGATCCTCTTATGTATTCTTAAATGGAAAGATGAAGGTAATATTCTGGCTGAGAGTTACTTTGCATCTCGTATTTCATTGACATTCTCTTTTAAGCTAGCTTCCCTGAATTGTGTTAAGAGCGCCTAATTTCTCCCCAGGGCAGCCTTCTGAGCCATCTCGTGGTTATCTTTGTGATGTTACCAACACCACTTCATTGCTCCCCAGCGCTGGGAATATAACTACTGTCCCAGAAGGTGAAGGACCACGGTCTTCAAAACGCAAGCGAAGCTGTACTCTTACTGTGAGCTATAAAGAACCAAGTATTTCAGGGTAGGTGTTTTACTTTCCAGTTTCATATAAAGTTTGCGATATTCCATCAAATGGAAGATTTGAGGGGATTATTTAAATATTGGAAATAAGTTCTTAACAAGACATTCAAAGAGAGGTCTGATGTTAGTAATGTGAAATAGTTCATGTGAAATTGAACTTAATAGCTGGAAGTTAATGTTTTAAGTGACTTGAGGAACAAAACTCAATTTTGCCTCTTCTTTAACAGGAAACTCAGGAGAGGAGATCCATTTACGGATACAAAGTTTCTGCATTCCCCAATTTTCAAGCAGAAAAAAGATGCTAAATGCCATTCTCTTAAGGAATCTCTGTCAAAATACAATGAGAAATTTGTTGGTTGTTGTTGAGATTTCAAGTTGTGATAGAAATAATTGCACATTTATGTGAAATATTGTGCAACAATCTCCTGGATGAAAGACTTCCTTTCTTCAAGAAGCAAGCATGGTTTTACTAAGTGTCTAATATTAAGGATATAAAATGAAGGGGTTTTGCTTTTAATCCAGTGACTTGTTTTTAATGATATAGAAGACACAAGACTGCTTTTATAACTAAGGTGATTCCATTCAAACTTTTGAGAGGAGGCATCCCTACATCATGGATCTGTAAGTATATCAGAAATATCTGATCGAAAAGATGGTCAATGTAATTTCATGACATACCCTGCTTTGACCTCACAATGGTTGGAAAAGGTGAACTTTAGGCACTTCAGATTTAATGTTTTTGTCGGGGATTTTTTTAGTAGCAATGTTTGTACAGATCTTGTTTATGTAATAGTTGTAGTTTCATATTGAAGCTTGTAATAAATGTCTTGGTGTTTGGAAACGGCTTGGAGTTGGCTGATGTTCTTTTTGCACGGCTTCCGGAGCTCTCAAAAGTAGCAATTTAGGGTTGGTTGTTAATACTATGAATGCAAGTTATAAGCAACTTAGATTTGCTTTGTTCCTGTCTGGTTATCTGTGAAGGCTGGTGCACAGTGCTGTGCTTTGGTGGAATGTAAAGTAAACTGCTGTTACAGAACTTCATGCTGACTTTGGCCCTGCTTTGCCAAGTGCCTTTGCCAGGGGAAGATCTGCCACATCTGAACTGGTACCATTTGGTACCACACTAGGCAATATGCTAGAACACTGAGAGAAACTGTCCAGCAAGATTTCAAGGTTGCAGAGCACTCAGACTAGCTTGAGAAACATGTACAAGATATTAATGCATACATGAATACACAAACTACATTGAAAATAAATCCTAGAATTTAAAATTCTATTACACTTATCAAATATAATAGGAAGGTACAAAAACACAGGTTCTTTGTTAGGAACTTAAGCAGAATCTGTAACAGCTGTTTAGCAGAGACAGAAAAAGGTGGTGATAGCAGGTGTGGTGGGCCTGGTGGTTTTTTGGATTGAGTGAGCTTGAAGAATGGCTGCAGTTTCATCACAACTGCAGCAAGGAGGCTTGAGTCTAGCTTGCCTTACCTCTGCTGATCTTACATGAAAATGACTATTTGCTACTGTCTGAACAACACACTTTCACATGTGGCACAGGACTAAATTGTAATGCGGGGGGGGGAATCTCTTCACACTGTCTAATTGCCTGACAAGTATCAGGCAGGTGCAGGGTTTATAGTATGCATGATGTTACTCGGATGGTACGCTTATTTTGGTCATAGTAGGTGTGTACAAGCTTAACAGGGATGGCAGTTTGCTCCTATGTATATTGTGTCTTGTGAATAAAGGACTCTAACAGACAAAAATGAAAACAGCATGAAGATCAACAGCTCTGTCAAAGAACTGTTTGAGGAGTGGTGAGTAACAACACTGTGGCTCAGTTAGTAGGGAGCTGGGAATCCTACCTGGAATGGTCACAGCTTTCCCTACTGACTTCTCAGCTCAGCTTTGCATGCTGTGCTCCCACCGAACTTGGAGGCTTTTTTTTTATTTGCATATTTTTCTAGTGTACCTGGAAGATGTGCTGACTGCACTCTTCTAGATTCACTGTGCTTAGTTGTGAAATTGCTTCAGTGGGTATATTGTAGTGCAAGAATTAATTAATGAAAGAGACCAAAGTAGGGTTTTGTACATATATAATTTAAAACTATTCTGTACCAGTACAATATATTAATTTTACAAATGTAAAGTTCATCAGCTGTTAAAGCATTTGCAAAACCACATATCCTACCATAACTTTATTGCACAGTATCTATGAAAATATTAATTCTTAAATTAGAAAACAAATGTTTCAATATAGAAGAGACAATCTGATTGAAAGACAATAAGAAAATCTACTCTGAAAATAACAAAATTTCACAGGATACCAAGCTTAACAGGTGCATCTGTAGGCCCAATCTACTACAACTGAATTATAGCATCCAGTACTGGCTATTAAAAAAAAAAAAACCTCACTGTACCTTTGTTATAGATCCAAATGTAGGTCAGACTCATCTCATACAAAACACTATGGTAAGTCTAGCATTAACATTTTGAATACCTTGTGTACCACATCTACTACTTCCAGGTAGTTCCTGACATCTACTTGCTGAATCAGCTTGTGATTTAACATTGCACAGGCATTTTGCAGGAATATATTCTTTGACACAGCACAGGATTGGGTTTTTTTCAGTCTTATAACTATTGAATTTTACCAGTGTAACATCTGTAAATATAAAACACCAAGAATGAAAGTTAAATTTCTTTTTCAGAAAAGCAATTATAATTTAAACTTACAAACTCTAATTAGAAAATGTCAAGTGACAACTTTTTGTCTTGTACTGATCTCCATTAGGAAGTTAGGTGTACCTCTTAAATGTAGTGTAAGCAGCAAAATATATATAATATCTAAGTGCTCAATTTAAAGATATGCTAACACGAGTTGTAAAATGTTAATATGTTCCTGGGTCTAAATAATCACAGTTAATAAGCATTTACAATAAAGCTTGGTAGAAAATCCAGTTTACCAGAGCCAAGTGTATAAACTAGAAGCTGTCATCTGTTAACATCTTTTGTGTATGATAGTCTCATCTCTGCTGAATAATCTAAAGAATTCATCAGTGAAGAGTAGGAAATAGGGTGGATCAAGGAGTGCATCAAAACCTTAACTCTACTAAGCCAATTGAAATTGTCTAGTATAGGCAAATCGGATCATCTGAAGTTATTTTGGGGTACTTATGTCCTGCATAAGCCAAGTCACTATGACATTACACATCTAGCCAGATATCTTTTTTTTTTAAATAGTGGTTATGAGATTACAGTTTGCAGGTAAAGTATTTATCAAAACCCAAAATGAATAGAAAAACTTGCATCTAACAAAGATCACAGGCAGTGCTTTTTCAGAACTGGCTGCTCTTCTCTCACAGCTTCTCAACCAGTTGAGTGTTTATTTTAAAAAATAATATCTTATAAAAAGATTCTACAAAGACACAAGTGTTTCAGAAACCCCCCCAACTGTTGTTTTCCCTTACTGTTTTCTTTTTTTACTGGAAAAAAAGTAATAAAACTTTATCAAATAGGTACTGCATTAGGTAAGCTATAACATCTGTTGTCTGGGAATTTTCTTTACATTCCCAAACATGTGCAATTTCCCACGTGTTCTGTGGGGTTTCTGAGGCTGTAGCTGATAAACTTATTATGAACATACGGTAATGGGCACACAAAAGAAATTTTTCATAATTAATTACATTATAAAGCATTTTAATAAAATAATTTTTGTAACTTCAGTATAATACATGTTTGCAAAACTAAAAGGGTTTTCAAAAGTGCTAAATATTAAACAGAAGTTTCTTGAAACCTTAAAGTTCCACAACTCGGATAATATAATGCCTTCCCCTGCCCATAAAGTAGGCACACTGTTTGGTTGTAAAAAAGACAGTGTCACTTGTCAATTAATCCAGCTTCTTTAATTTTTGTGTAGAAGAATTTCTCCAGTATATTGGCACATTTGTAGTATTCACTCTCAGGGGGGTTGTACTCTCTGCAATTGGTAAAGACTCGCTGCAAGTCTGCCATGAATAATTTCTTAGACACGTAGTACCTATTCTTGAGTCGTTCGCTCATTGTTTTGAGATCTGTACAGGAGAAAAATAGATTAACAGCGTTCAATTCAAATACGTTTTGTATGCCACATCACTTCAGACTGATTTGCCATTTAATATGAACTGGCAAAGCTAGGATTTGGAATTCCTAATTGCCTTCATCTAAGGCTCAGTCCCTTTTTCAGTTTCAACAGCAATTGAACCCCTGGAACTAAGCAATATTTCACTATAAGAATGATTTTGTGTAGTTTATTTTTCTCTTTAAAAGCTTCAAGCATCGTTCTTTTGCATTCTCATACTTCTCTGAGCTTTCTGCAGGTATTAGGGTCCCTAACTCTCCTCGAACTGCTCTATGCTCTGCTGGAGGAGGCCTTTGGAGTGTATAAGCAAAGAATTCAAACAGCACAAAATGTGCATGTTAACCTAAAATCCTCACTTCTGTGCAAAGACAGCAGAGACATCTGTCTATACTACAAGCAGTACCTGTAGCTTTGAAAAAAGATTAAATTTGTTCCACACTCTACACATATTTGAAGCACATCTTCGAAGTTTATAGTCATATATCACTTTAAGAGTCATGTGTGAACAGATCTCTCCGGCTTTCCATGCATCATACAACACCTTTACTTATGGAACATTCTTTAAGAAATGTTTTCCTTTATACTAAAATCATTCATCCATAAGACATGTAAATCATTTCAGTGTTCTCAACATAGTCACTTTCCCAGGCCTCATCTGGAGTACTCTGTACAGTTCTGGGCTCCCCACTTCAAGAAAGATGAGGAGCTGCTGCAGAGAGTCCAGCAGAGGGCTACGAGGATGATGAGGGGACTGGAACATCTGTCCTATGAGGAAAGGCTGAGGGAGATGGGCTTGTTCAGCCTGAAGAAGAGAAGGCTGCGAGGGGACCTAATAAATGCTTATAAATATCTGAAGGGTGGGTGTCAGGAGGATGGGGCCAAGCTCTTTTCAGTGATGCCCAGTGACAGGACAAGGGGCAATGGGCACAAACTGA
>Ga0065711_1038559_pt1 | contig 18641 bp, 9 predicted proteins | sample Hoacrofraction12_FD_59098 | JGI IMG/M metagenome (GOLD analysis project Ga0065711, IMG submission 59098) | Hoatzin crop microbial communities from Cojedes, Venezuela - Epithelial fraction 12 v2 (version 2) | ecosystem: Host-associated > Birds > Digestive system > Esophagus > Crop | place...
TTAAAAAAAAAAAAAAAAAAAAAAAAAGAAAGAAAGAAAAAAAAGAAAAAATAGAGGAGAGGAATTAAAAAGAACAACAGAAGCTTTGGCTTCGCTGCCCCCACAGTTCAAAAGTGATAATGGCAGGTTGTTAAGGGTACTAGTCTCACATCAGGCATCAGCTGAAAAGTAGATTGGGCAAATAAAAATAGTGAATGATACACAAGAACTGTGAGTAGCTTTGATTCATTTATAAGAACATCAATTTTTTACTTTCACTACAAAAATCTTTATGTTGTGAACACTGCTAGTCGTCTTTGTAAATCAGATCAGTGTGCCAATGTACTTCTCCAATCAACAAATAGTAGTCTTTTGGAAAGGTTTTTTACAGGTATTTATGAATGTAGATGGAGTAATGACCAAGAAAGACAATTTCTGGATAGGTAACAAGCTTCCTTGGTTCTTAGAAAGTGTAAGTAATTCATCAGGAAGTCTGACTTTCTACATTTTCATGCAGTGTTGGGTGGGGTTGATTATCCCTTCTAGCCCTGCTGACTTGAGTTTGAACCAGCAGCACCTTTGTTTCTCAGTTCTTAGCAAAGAAGTACATGAGTTAAACAGGATTTAAGACCCTTAGTTTTACATGAGTGAGGTTATTAACATAAGAGAGAATGAGGCTCTTGTCAGACTTGCTAATGTGTAGTATCTCTCTATCTGCTAAGTAATACCTCCAACGGTGGCAAAAAAAAAAAATACAAGCGATTTTTTTTTGTTTGTTTTTTCCTGTTGACTTTTTTGAAAGAAGGTAGAAAGCATGAAAGCCCAGTGATCTGATCTCACCTCACTGTGAGTTCTCGTTCACCGAATACAGCTGAAATTAACTATGCACTTGATGTTACATGTCTGATTATTAAAACTGTGGTGTATGTTTGACAAATTTTGGCTGAGATGCAGGAGGAATCCAAAAAATCCTCTGTGTGTGTGGCTGGACTGACAACAAGACTCCAATCCAAATGTCACTGATACGCACAGAAATGTATATACACTTCCTTAAAAGCTAAGCATGTCAAGGGCAAGATTTGCAGGAACAAACATTTAGAGACTGAATATGTATGTTACGAGCCTACCGACTGCATAGGTAAAATTCTACAACTATCCACTCAAGGGATGGCTCACAAAGCTTGCAAGTCTTTGCACAAAGAGGCAAACTGATTTTTTTAATTGATGGGAAGAAGGGATCAGGTGCTTGGTTGTGTTTCCAGACAGATCTATGCCGCTATTCTTCATCTCTTGTACACATCTAATGCTAATAAAGCTTGGTGCTAAACATCCAAAACTAGGAGTTCACGCAAGCTCAGTATTTTGGAAGATTGGCCAGATTCCGGGTATTATGGTATGGATTTACGGGGCACAATATTTTGGAAAATTTGAGCCTAAGAGCCCAGAACCTACAGAAACTCCTTTCTTAATGATATATATATATGAAAATAAGAACAAAATTATGTTAATTATTACTTAATTATTAATTGATAAATTATTATTTAACACCTTCTCATCTTTTTCAAACAGCCATATAAAATTTCAGGAGGTTTTAAGAACATTGCTTCACAAATAATTTCACCCTTCCTACAAACTAATATTCCAAAATTGTAATGGTCATGTTCTTTTATGCCACACATAGCGCCATATGTTGCAGCCCACATTTATCATTCTCTTTTCATGCTGTCTTTCCTCACCAAAAGATATTTGCAGCCCCTTTTTCTAATGGCTGTGTCCCGGATGCAGAAAATTCCTTTTCCCCTAACTACTCCCTATATACCCGTTTCAGGTAAAAGCGTTTGCACTTCTGTGACAAAGGCTAGGCACCATTCTTGACCCTAGCAGTGGCTGTAAGTCAAGTATCATAGCCTTGTGATCACAGATTTCAAAATTAACTATAACTAATACTTTGTTCTACTAACAACAGTAGGGTTGGGGTTTTTTTCCTTTTCTTCTCTTTTTCTGTGTTCATCAAGAACCCCTGTTACATTTAGCATCCTACATATTACAAAGGAACAACAAAAGGTTCTTCTGCAAGAAGCACTGTGAGTAAAAATAATTACACAGCAGAAAATACTGGAGAATATATATAGTAGTATCATTCATTGCTAATGAGTTAAAAGGGTATCACAGTGCATTTATAAATCACTATACAGTGTTGCACAGTTTATTTAAATTCATTGTGCCTCATTATAATTGAGCTATGCACCTTTAGGTCTGAGTTGATTAGGAATGCTATAGCTCAGAATAGCTTTTAATTCAGCGAAACATGGTCTGACCTTTACCATAATCCTGTGTGAAACACACTATAGTTTAGACATTAATAATGATACTACCTCTTTTTTGTACTGGTAAGATGCTACTTAAAAAAAATTGTATTATTAGTTAACAGGCTCAGGATAATTTATCAAAACCAAATTATCCTTCTGTGTACAACTGCAGTACTTAATTCCAAGTTCCTCATCTCTCATAACTATTACCTACTCTTTAAAAATGCTAAAAACTAAAGCGTAATAGTGCCTTGTCAGAGTAATAAGTCACATGCACACACTTACTGACTCCCCACAGACTTACTCCTTACCCAGCTTAGGGATTTGAGCAACATGGTGTACATTATACAGGATAAGGCCTCTCTTTTGTTTGACCTTTTTCTTAATATTTAAGTATAACATTTCCTTAAACCACCTTTTGGTAACTCTGCAGTTTCCACGGCTCTTCTGTCATCATTGCTCAGCTTCAGACTGAAATTCCACAGATGACCGAAAAAAGCTGTGTACAGCCCACAGCTGACAATCAGTCCTGTAGGAGGTGAAGGTCCAGGTGAGTCTGAGAGAAATTAAACCTTGACCAGCAATCACACTTCGCCATCCGTGACCCCAGGGACTTCTTGTTCCCCCCAGTACTCCTCTACACCTCCATGCGTTTGCTGGCCACTGCGGCCCCTCGGGTTGCATTTCCGTGATGTACAGTTTCCACCCTTTCAAAGTCTTTGTTGCGGCTTGCATGAGTTGTCTTGTGGAAATGAATCTTTTCTTTCCATTACTGTTACTGATCTATTTTTAATGGCTGTCAGTGCTCCAATAACACCCTTCTTACAGCTACAGAAGATTCATAAAGCTTAATCCTGGAGGAAAAAGATATCGTCTTGCTTTGCTACAAGTGTGTTTTTGATCCTGTGGTCAATGAGAATATTCCTCACACAAGCACAAAATTCAGAATAAAAGGGATCAGTGAATTGGTTTTACCATTCCTAAATAAGAATCCTTAGGATTATAGGTCATTAATCAACTTGCTTATGAAACAAATGACGTCAAATAATTTGTTCATACTTTATCTGGATGGGAGTATATCGAGATCAAACTGATGTTAGCTAACACGTTAAGTAATCTAATCCTTTCCCCTAGCTGTAGCTGTAGGTTAATGTCCCAGTTTAGCAGACTGAGATCAACACAACTGGGTCAATTTCAATTCCCAGAGCTGAGCTGTGGGAAACACAGCTTGTGTCAAAACAAAAAAAAAAAATGTTTTTTAAGTTGAGATTTTGTAATTGCTGACCTAGACTCAATGTTCCTGTTTATAAAGTTTCTCTTCTCAAGGGAGCAGTGCTTCCTGAATACTTAATAGAAAACAAAGAAAAATACTTTTTTCTCTCCAAAACTAAAGAAGAAAATTTCCTTTGTTTTCAAGGCTTGTGCTCAGTTGTGCGGGAGAGGACAGTATAAGTGGTGATGCGAGCCAGGAACACAAAATCAGTTTAGCATGACATTTGCTTCTGAAAGGTGCATTCAAGAATAAACTATATTTGCAACCAAAGCAAATGATTACAGGCCTTCTCCCTCCTCCAGCATGGTCTGTTTCATCACTCCGAGCATCCAAGAAAGAAAGAGCCTGCATAATGCCAGCTGTGAAGCACAGTCTGAATAAAGAGAAGAAAATTACAAAGAAGTTTGACCTGGTAATTATTCACATAGATTCAAATAACAAATACCTATTAAAACACTTTCTGAAGGCCTGGAGCTTTCAGAAGAAAATATAAAGGCATATCTCCCCGGAAAACATTGTCTTTCATCTTTTCATTCTTTAGAAAACCTTTTCAAGTTTTCTGGCTAAGATGTTACTTTGTGATGTATCATGTGTTATATCTAAATGCATCTGTCATGAAGCTTTGAGCTGACACATGTTCCTATTTACACCTGTTCAGTCAAGCAGTATTCACTTGCACACAAGATGGTTAATACAACATCAACTTCTAGCACAGATATTCTAAATGTAAATTTTTATTACAATAGCCATATTCAAGACAAAGCTTCCCAGGTGAATACTGGGCAGGCAAATAGGTCAGAAGGGGTCAAACTATGTGTTACAGGTAATGCATGCTACATATATAAAATTTCTGCAGATATTAATATATTCTTTATTTAGCAATAGAAGGTTCATTTTTAGCACTCTGCAAAATTATGTCTGCAGAAATAAATAAGCAAAGATGTCTTTGTTCTCTCTGAATATCTATAGCTAATAAATAAATATTTGATAAAGAAAATTTTTTTCCTTAGGACTTATAGTAATATTTAGCATCACGTGAAAACTCTGGAAAAGATCGGTTGTGGCTTTGTAGGCATTGATGGAAGCAAACATCACTCTTTCTCCTTACCGGTGGTAACGTTGATCTGTACTTGCTTGGGAAAACATCAGAAGGCTCAGAGAAGAGTCTGCAGAAGGTAACAGCTCAGAAGCCTCATGGTGTTGTCCAGACATCCATCTGTGGTTGTTGGGGGCTGAGATACCTCAGAGCTACTCAGAAGGACTCGGTAGGAACATTGGCAGACTGCAAAATGAGACTGGTCGCTTATACCAAGAGATGACAGCACAGATTTGGCAAATTACAAGGCTTTAGAGACAATCCCTTTTAAAACCTATCTGGTCTTGTATTTTGCTTTGTTCTGTGATGTGAGATCTTACATAGCCACAGGTTACCAGAAGTATACGCGATATTACTTCACTCTGCCCAAGTGGACACTAAAGAGGAGAGCTCTGGCTGATGAACGAAAAAGAATTGCAGCCCAAGTGTACTGTGTGGGAACCAGTGGATATGGAAAAAACCCACATAATAATACTAGTCTTTGTTTCCAAAACTGTATATCTTTGTTATTATTTAAAGCTAAATGATTTCATTAATATGTTTTATATGCCCAAGTCAAATAAATAGATACAGAAAAAAAAAATTGTAATGTACATATCTGAAAACATTAAAAGTAACCTATGCGAAGCGTTAATCATCTGAACCAACCAGTTCTCATAAAACCAAAACCCAAAAGTCAACAGAAAAATTACAGGCGTGAAGGCTGAATTTGATGAATCGCATTTTCTATGAAAGCAACTGCAGCCAAACCTCAAGTACCAGAGTTTTCCAAGCAAATTCTTTTTAAAGAGAAAATCACCTGAAATAAATCAATTCTGATGCACAAGTTCAAAAGCTAGTGTCTTTAAACAGATTGGCATTGTGTCTAACACTTTACAACAGAAATCATAGGAGAATATTCCCAAAAATTGGATATTCATTAAGATATATTTAGTTCTGTTTTTTCTCCATTTTTTGTGAAATTTATAATGCTAAAACATTCATCAATTTCCAAAAGCTATATTTGGAAGTTTCTTTGATTTTTGAATCTATTTAGCTCTTAGAAAGCAGTGAGAATTGGCACTGCTGAAGACCACATAATTCTGATGTTTATCCAAAAAAAACGGGAGAGTAAAGCCAGTAGCGCTTCTGTCTTTCACACATGTATTTGAAGGGATCTCCTGCAAAAAAAAAAGTACTATCTTCCATGGGACTATAAGATTTTTTTACATCTGTGCAGAAAGTGCCAATGTAAATAAAAATCAGTGGTTACTTTAACTCTTGGTAGTGTGAAATAAACCTCAATTAAGGGGTCAAACCACCATACCGTTTCACATCGCTTAACAGACAGTTTTGATTCTGTATATATTTTTAAAGTAGTAATGTACAGCATGGTGGAATTAATGATATGAGAGTGGAAAAATTTGTCACTGTGTTACTTCTCAAAGATCACTATAAGAGTTATACATATTTAAACATAAAAGGCTCCTGAAATAAATATTTTACCAAACCTGTTGGGAAGTTGATTTATTTTTCTTGGGTTTTATGCTTAGCAAAACAAGTAGAAATCTGTCATACTCTTACAAGCCTAGTTTTTAATCTAGGTTTTATCTTGCACTAGTATAAACATTGCCAAAACTGTTTCTCTATTGTTGCTATTTCGGAAGCAATTTCAAAAATGCACAATGTTGTTACAACTCTGTCCTATTGAAACCAATGCAAATCAGCTAGTGAAGAAGATAGGAGGCCTCACGGGATATTTTTCAGTTGCTGTGGGCAAAAGTACGTCTGGTGTTCTCAAGGAATTGTTAAAAACAGGAAAGTAGGAGAATTCTTCAGTTGACATGAAGCAGTTGCATGTGACAGGGGAAAGAACGGCTGGCTGCAATCCCAGTGCGATGGTGGCAACCCTGCGGCTACCCCTGCTAGACATGTTGAAGACAATTAAAAGGATGCAAGAAGCACCCATCACAACCTCATTGTCAAAATGTATCCTTATTCCCCAGAGAAATCCCTCCCTGAGCAGACAGGTATTGTGATAGGTGTGTTATGAGGACAATTTCATAGTATATTCTTGAGTGGGAGAGGCCGTATTCATCCTGAACACTAAGGGGTGGAATCATCTCAGCGAAGAGAAAAGGTGCTTAAAAAACTCAACACAGGCCTTCATCAATTCTTTTGATACATTCTCCTTAACTAATAAGGCAAAGGAGAAAATCTGCACATAGTCGCTCCCTTTTTCAAAAATCTTTTCAAACAACAGAATAAAAACAGGTAAAAGATGGAATCATAGAATGATATAAGGTTTGGAAGGGACCTTCAAGATCATCTGATTCCAAACAGAGAGAGACGGAGTTAATAGGATATTTAAAAATTAAAATACAGGAAGAAGGGATTAAATTCTATAAAGTAAATTGCAATAGTATAGCTAAGGCTCAGGAAAGTCAAAGGCAATGTCATCCTTGAAATTCTACAGTGGTCTACTGTCCCATTGTGATTCTATATTTAATGGGCATGCTGATGGGTACTTGACTTCATCGTGGTTCTAATTGCATAGGAATACTTGCCTCCTGCTTGGAGAAATGTTCAGAGGGTATTAGGAGCTCAGTTCTGAAAGATGTCCTGTCCCCAAATTGTTCTGTTCAGTTACATTACAGAACAAAGAGTTTGGGTTTTTTTAAATCCCAGACTTCCATGTTTGTGATTTTTTTGTAATTTTTCCTTAAAAATTTGAGTATTTTTTAAATGGATTGGTATTTTTTTTTGTGGGATATGGTTAACAGCATGACTTGTCCCGCTGATCCATGATTACACATCTAATGGCAAGTTCTGTGTGTTTACTGAGTGAAATCTTAAAAAAAACATATCATTTCACTTACCAGCTAGCTTTGCTCCTTTCTTACTAATACTGTTGGTCACAGAATTCAGTGAAATGAAGTGAAATATATTTCAGGACTCTTCTGCATTGTTTGCAGGCTTTTCAGCATAAATGTAATATTGTTCATATTCCCATTACTTACTACACTTGTCAACTTTAATTCGTTTAGTTTCCAACTTGTGTATTAAGACTCTTTCAGTAAAAGTATATGTTTCTTCATATCCTGCATAGGTGTTTTTCAGTCTATTGTGATGCTGAGGAGGAGCACAGTAAAGGTAACAGACCCGTATAAAGTCTTAGCAGTACAGAAAAATATTTTCTTGAGAACTGAATTTCAAGAGTTAGAAAGGACCTAGGGAAAACCCTAGGCTCAAAAAAAACAGATAGCTCAGAATAAGCAGCACATCTCTGAAACTAATTAAAACTCTTGTGATTACAAACAAAAGTTAAGCAAAGTAAGACTGCTAAGAAGTGAAATTCAAATAAATAAAAGAGTCATATTAAACATGGTACACACATAGTCCTTATGCAAGAATTTCATGTGATAAGAATCAGACAGCCTTAAGTTTGTTCCCCTCCAAAATCATGTACCCACACTTTCCACAACTGAAAACATCATGAAGGCAATAGGTGGTACTGGAAAAAGCTGCAAGAACTCCAACAAAATGAATTACGACTCTCAAAATTTTTACAAAGTTATGTTGAGGACTACATAACGTGAATAAAGAGATTGGAAATAGTGCACTAGCTTAAAGGAAAATTTCCAGTCTGTGGGGATAATGCCCAACTGGAATTTCATGAAGTTCAACAAATTAAAAAGCCACTTCACCTGCTGGGAAGGAACAACCCCATGCATCAATACATGCTGGCAGCTGACCCACCAGAAAGCAGCTTTACAGAAAACAACCTGGGGTTCCCGGTGGATGCCAACTTGAACAGGAGAGTGTTGTGCCTTTGCTGCAAAGAAGGCCAACAGCATCCTGTAGTTGAATTAGGAAAGGTGGAAAACTATCACCAGCAACTGGGGAGAAGTAATGCTTGCCTTCTACTCAGCACTGAGATGCACAACTGGAATACAGTGTTCATTTCAAGGCTCCTCAGTACAAGAGAGCTACAGGTGTGTTGGAGAGAGTCCAGAAAAGGGCCAAAAAGATGACTAGGTCATTGGAGCATCTGACATGCCAGGAGAGGCTGAGACCTGAGACTGTTCTGCCTGGAGAAGAGGAGGCTCAGAGGGACCTAAGTGTATAAATAATTCATGGGGGAGTAAAGAAGGCAGACCCAGACTCTTCCCGGTGGTGTCCAGCAAAGGGACAGGAGGCAATGGGCACGATAGAGAAAACTTCTTTTAAAGAAAGGAAAAAAAAAATATCACCACAAACTGGGTCAAATACAGGAACAGATTGCTTGGAGAGGCTGTGAAGTCTCCACCTTTGGAGATACTCAAAGCGCAGGTGCACACAGCCCTGAGCCACCCGCTCTTGTTAACCCTCTCAGTGCTGGGAGGTCAGAGTAGATGATCTCCCTAAGTTCCTTCCAGCCTCAGCTATTCTGTGATTCTGTGAATATCAGACTAATCTCAAACCCCAGGCCTTGAAGGTAATATTTTTTGGAGTACCATAGAGCCTGAACAAAACAGGCAAAATCTGAAAACATTTGCAACAAGTAGAGAAATTCTCATCTGAGCACAAGATTTTGCCAACAGAAATTAACTATTGCCTTTAGAGTAATTCCTATTATTAGGATGCAAAAGGTGATTGATATCCTAGCTCAGTTATCCTATTAAAAGCAGAAGGAACAGAGGCAGGGTCTCACTAAGAAACCTTTAACTCTGCCTAAAAAGTGCAGAATTTTGATGTGATACATATTGGCATATTTTCTATATATGACGTGTGAGCACAGTTCTCACAGGTCTTAGAAAAATCAAAATATGCATTTATGTTCAACCTGTACTCTTCTTGAAAGTCATTCTGGAGACTGTTGTCTGGTTTCTGTTCAACACTCAAGATGTTTCGCAAGTAAATGCAATGACTTTTGAATAGTTTAAGGAACACAAAGGTCTGAATGAGATTCTGCTATGGAAAAAAACAGTATGAGAATATGACAAGAATTTTTGAGCAGTATGGAAAGCAGCAGAATTTCCATTCCAGAGCTAAACAAGCAGTGATGTAAATACTATGCAACAGGAAAAATGAAAACTGAAGGGAATTTACCACTACTGACACAAAGAGATCTCAATGAGTTTGTGGCCATACTTAACACAGTTACCTTGGTAATTACAAAGTACAACATTTCCTTAGGATAATAATTTATGTCAAGTTTATGACTAAGTGCTTATTCCAGCCACTTCGACTTGTGACAACTGTGGGATTATAAGCACACCGTCATATGCAAAAGCTATGAGATGCAAATCTTAATGATGAGGGGAAATGGAAGGCATTAACAGTGCCTGAGTGTTAGCTACAATGATGGTACACATTTAACCACATTTCCACTGATGACTCACAAGGAAGTCATAGCATACAATTGTCTCACAAGAATATGAGGCTGTTAGTCTGTATGCAACAAAATGTAATAACAGTTATATGTTAATCCATTTTAAAATAAAATTGTCTGGAGCCACAACCCAAAGGAGTAACATGTTTTGCACCATTAGTTATGGCATGTCTCTGCTAGTTTAAAGTGATCACGAATTATAGGTTATGATTGCTGAAAGAACCCTAAGAAATAGTTCACACAGAGACACACACGGCTCTCTTTCATCTTTAAATGTTTCAGCTGGAAATGGGATATGAATCTGAGAGACGTGGGACATTTGTATATACACTCCAGAACATACACCAACAGCATGTTTGATATCCTGATGATCTATTTAACAACTCTGGATATTGAAGTATTCTTTTTTCAAATTGATCAGCTTCAGAAAAAGATGTGAACTGTGATTGCCAAACACAATATAGTGACGAAACCTTGCAGAAAATTGTTAAAGCTATCAGTAGTCAATAACTAAGACAGTGCATTTTCCACTTGTTTTGAGAATTCTCAATATTATACAGACTTTTTGTTTCAAAGCAACTACAAGGTCCTTGCTAAGGAAGGGAGTACAAAGATCATTCTTCAAGTGCTGAAGACCACAAAATTTGAAAAAACATACAAAAGATAGTTACTTTAAAGGTCTAAAATTTGAAGATGTGAGAAAGGAACTTGCTTGGTTTTGGCACATACTCTTGAACACTGACCAAGTGAAGAAAGAGGGAATGTCTTTGAAATGCAGGAAGAATGAACTTGTCATGAAGTAGACAGTAAACATTGTATCATTAAAGCTTAATTTTAATAGGAAATTAACTTTCACAGAGATCTAGATCCATATACCACAGTGTGAATGCAAACTTAAACCAGCAACTGTGCTGAAAGAATTATTTTAGTTAACTGTCAAGAAGGAAGGATGTTACAAATGTACCATGTAATATTAGGAATATCTATGCAGTCAAGTAAAAAGCATATATAGCAAAGTTGCAGATTGCACTAGACTGGCAAGGGTTACTAACATCTTTCAAGATAATTTAACAGTTCAAAACGATCTTGACAAACTGGAGACATAGTCTGAAAAAGTATGTTAATTTTCAATAGGTGCAAGCGCAAGATGTTACAGACAGGCAGAAAAGAAAATCAGCTATATAACCTGGGAAGGAGTTGGTAGACAAAATATTCAGCAGAAAAGGATTAGAGCGTTTTTGTGAATCATAATCGTAAAACAACGTTTTACATTTGCAAAAAGGGTAGTGCTGACCTGTAGAAAAACACATAAGGTATCTGAAATAATCTTTTTTCTCTTCTACTGCACAGGGCTTTAGGTCAATTTCTGCATATTTTCAGAAGAAATTAACCACTCACATGCTGTTGAGAAAACATGAATGAAAAATAGCAAGGATGTAGAAAATATCGCCTATGAAGAAATATATAATGTATAGGAACTGAGTTGTTTAAAGAGGAGGAAAGTGAAGGTCCATGTGACAATATTTTTCAAATTCATGGACCATTTCTACAGAGGGAAAAGGAACGCTGTCCTCCAAGTAAATAGGATAAGAAGTCACAGGCTTGTACCGCAGGCAGGGTACATTAACCATGATAAACATCAGAATAAATTAGGAGGTTACAAGGATCTTACAGAAAGTTTAGACAAGGCTGTACCAGAAATTACAAGGGCAGCTGACTCTCTCTGGAGACCTGGGCTGCCTGGATGATTTCAGAGGGTTCCCCCCAGCACTCTGACCCACTTACAAGATGTGAAAAATAAAAAGGAATATGATTGACTATTACTTTAAATTTCATGTGGCAGCTTCACCAGAAGATTCCATAGCTAATGATCACATCAAACTTTTCTTAATTGCAATTTAGCTAATAATGTACTGCATTAAACAGCCTGCCGTGAAGTGCACGTTACATCATGTTACTTTCCACAATCCCATGGAAACCGTAAACCAATGGCTGAGTTGAAAACGGACTATATAAGGATACAAACTCAAACTTCAGACTATAATTAGTATTATGAAATTCCAGAAACACATCAGCGAAACATGGGTCACCATCTGCTGACATTTTGGCAAAAAAGAGAAGAGAGGAAACTGAATGTCTTCCTAATTAGAAACTGATGTCAGAATCACCAACTCTTGCGGCTAAATACAGGGATAGGAAAGGTAAAAGAAAAGCTCTTACTATACTGAGTTCACAGAAGTTGATATTCACTTTTGTAGTGGGAAATAAGGTTTAAACATGCAGTGCTACCATAAAAATACTTCTATAATCACCTGAGATCATGCTTTCAGAATGATTCAAGCTATAACACGTTTTTCCTTGTTCTGGATTGGAATGGATATTTGTTTGTCTTGTCCGGAGTCAGTTGATGAAGAGGTTATATAAAAGCAAACAATTATGATGTAAAGATTTGAAAATAAAAATGCAGTTGCAAAAGGAAAAGGAAAAGTATGTGGAACAAACACCTTATAGGCTTTGATACTCAAGCACACAGACCTCTTTACTAACAGACTTAATTACTGAAGTATACTATGTCTATAATTAAAAGGTGTTATGAAAATTGAAACCTTTCCCAACAACCATGAGCTTCAAGGACCCATTTTCCCACTGTCTTCTGAGAATGTCTACACTAACAGGTAGGAAGCACGATGAAGCCTTATAACCTCCCTGACCTGAGTGTTCCTGTGTGCTGTTAACAAGGATGATAGCCTGTTCTCTCAGGTGCAGAACATCAACTGCGGTTAGATCCCAAAACATCTCCAGGTGGACACCACCACAGTACCATTGACACTTGCCAAACTATCCAGTCTATCCAGATCTCCCAAAGAGGAGGCCAGACACTCAGAGCTGACTGTGCTCCTTGTCTTCTCCAGAAAACTCCAAAGTCTTGCTTCTGACAAACCTAGTTCAACACCATCCTACAGTTTAGGTTGGGTATGAAGTTGGCTTTGGATAAACTACATCCTGAAAAAATTCCAGTGCTTTGGGGTACAAATAATCCTTTTAATGCAGGTTTAAAATGCCTAATAAAGTGCCATCCAAACCTACACTTTTTAATATTTAATAAAAATATTAAACACCACATTACAGATCAGAGGACTCCACAGGAGTGTATGGTGCTGATTTCAGAAACTTTGCGTCTCACATTGTGCACTGAAGTTACTAGAGTTGCAGCCTTTATTCATCCAAAAGAGATTTTCAATAATCCTTGAGGAAAATTTGAAGTGTGTTAGAATCAGCAGTTAAATACATTTTCCTTGTTAAACCAAGTTGACTAACCCCAGATACAAAGATTATAGCTTAATCTCGAAATCTGAAAAAAAGGCTGAAACACAATAGCTGTAACAGACATACAAATATTTTGAATTTAAAACCTCAGGATAAAAATCCCTTTATTTTATCAAAACAGTGGAAAATTTCATAAGCAAGACAGCTAAAATCAAAATTTTGTTAATTTTTAGAAAACTTGAATCCAAGTCCCCTCCACACAGCATCAATCAAACATGTTCTTAGCACGTTTAGATTGGTTTGGTCACAACTTCTTAATAGGTGTGAAAAAAGCAAATAAGTTGGTAAAATAGTCTTATCAAAGGGCAAAAAGAAAACATAGTAGTCCTAAGCAGTCAGTAGATGAGAGACTCAATCACTAGATTTTCTGCTTTATATGTAACATTGCAAATTCTCTGAATTTGAGAATATGTGTATAGCTTTTTATATTTAACGATTTAATATCATACAAATGGAATTACCACTTATGTGACACCCACAATATTATATATACCTTAGGAAAGTATAGTATAATCCATTCCAACAGATTTGCATCATTCTGAAAAAAATAATGGAATCTGACAATATTTATGTCTCTAGAATCCATCCTTCAAATGTTAGGAATTAAAGTATATTCAGAGTGACATTACAGAAATAAATGAATTAGACTACAGGCCAGTCCTTTAACATTTAGGATTCTGTTTAACATTTACACTGAGATCGCTACAGCATCGTTGAAAGATTTTGAGCCATTCTGTAACTTGTATGGAAAGAGTAAGATACATTAAAACTTCACAGGTCCAATATGGTGCAAAACTGTTACATTAAAGAAAATCTTATGTTTTAAGATTTTAATGATTTCCAGCAGTCCTAGTTCTAATATCTTAGTTTTAAAAGCATAATAGATAGAGCAAAAGATGGCCCAGCAGACTCCACGGTCTTCCCCAAAACGAGACAGCTTACAGACTATAGTATAAAAGTCTTACAAAAGCTGCTTAATATTCTCATATTAAATTCTTAGAGAATATCCTTCCTGCCTCTTTTTTTACATACAATCAATGGATTACTTAACACAAAAGGTCAGTCACGAACTCTATCACTCCTTCTCAAAGCATTTAAATGACTTTAGGGACTCAAAGACATATTTCAAGCTATGATTTCTTGAGTTTTGATGTTGTAAATATGCCATTCTGCACTGTAACATTTAACATGATACCCTGATTTTATATTGAATAGACCTTTCTAAATAATTAAGAAACTGATTCTAAAACATAATAAATAAAATTACTATTTCACTGTACTGTGAAATCATTGCATCTGCATCTCATTTTGCATATTTAGACTTATGATAAAGTTGGGAAAATATTAAATCAGAAGAGTTTCCTTAATCCTAAAACAAATTATCATTCAGGTAGTTGGAAATTCAGTATAAATTCAAGTTAATAGTTTACCTGATATCCTGGTTAACAGGCAATGTTCATCTGTTAAAATCCATAAAAATTTTTCCAGTATCTATCTAATATTTCTAGTCAAAACATTTAGCTAACTAACCAAAATAAGTATATTAGATCATAGTGAACACCTTATGTTAGCTCTCCCAAATTTTCCAAAACTTGTGCATTTAAACAAAACTGGCAAAAATTTAAAAAAAGAAAAAAAAAAAAGTAAAAATCTTCTATGTATTTTTTTGATGAATACTTTCCTGGAGTTTTTTCCTAGAACATCTTGTAAAAAGTTTAATTCTGTGAAAATTTTCATGGAAGTGAATATCAAAACCATTGCAGAAGATTCATTCAGAAAATGCTATTTAGCTATTCTTTTTTATTTGTTATTGTTTGTACAACCTTTCATGTTTTTCTCCACTTCTAAACAAAATATATGTTTGAAATGTCAGTGTAAAAACAGAAAATCCAAGCTCTCTTTAAAAATTAAAAAATGATTGTATATTCAGCTTATAGTCATAACATTTAATAAGTAATTGTAATAATATAGTTCCAGTTTCACTAGAAAAACATATGGAATGAAATTTACCTCTTTCTCTTATTCAAGGTACAACTCTGATTTAAGACCTCTGCTGAAGAAAGATGTTTAAAAGATATTGTACAATGGTTGTTACAGTCAATAAGACCTACCCCTTCTGCAACTACGCTTACCTGCTCTCTTCACCTACACGTTGAACAAAGAGCTGGTTGTAGTGAAATTCTCAGACTTCTCATAACATAGATCATATTTGAGAGTAAAACATAGGTAGGTTACTGAATGGACGTAGTGTTTTTTTTGTTAGACTCTGCCAATTGCCAGAAATAATCTCCGGGTTAGCTACATTAGATATTAAGTGAATAATGCTTATGGACATATAGATATTTAATTGCTGTGTTGAGCTATTGTTATGATATTTTAGCCAATATCACTTTGTGGTTTCATATTTAAAAACATAACATAGATATTTGCATATCCTAATTTTAACTAAAACCAAATTAAATATGATTCTAATTTTATTTGATTACACATTGATAGCAAATCACTTGAAAGTGGCGAAATACAGTAAAAAATAGATTCTCAAGTTTAAAGCACTATTAAAAAAAATTTACATGATTACACTACTGCATTTGCACCACAGGAGCATTTGCTAAATAGTACTGCCATCCTCAGCAGAATTTTATGTTCAAAACAAAGAATAAAGAAAATTACAGGGAAAAAAGTGGCAAATTGGAAATAGAACCAGAAGCTCTGTTTCACAGGCTGTTGATGATCACTTTTCTATTTTATGTGTCAGGTTTAAATTTCCCTGTGGCAGCAATTTAAATCTTTTTTTCTTTCCTGAGGCTGCTTAAAAATTTAATTTAGCTCAGGCACTGTGTCTATGTTTTATAATAGGGATATAGAAAACTCTTCTAATTTGGGGGCTGACCCTTTTAACAGATTATAGAAATTTAAACATAATTAATCAGCTTTATTCATAGAGTTACATGGGCTTTCCACAATTTACTCATGTAAATTTCTTTGCTTGAGTTACAGTAGACTACATTAGAGAAGGGTATTTGAAGGCAGATATTCACAAGTCACACATTCATGTGGTGCATATACAGTGGAAGAGTCATTTGCATGCACATCCACACACACACAGATACACATACATAAATCCAATAAATCTACATCTCTTCAGAAGTTTCACCAGACATCCTCAACTCCCATTAACTCCTTCACATTCAAGTTCCTGTTTTATTTTTTTCTATAGCTTTAGCTAAGGATTGGAAATGGATTTTTACTTCAGAAATTACCGCATAGTACAGCTCTTCCATCCTTCTCCTCTGGGTTAGAATATCGCAGTCCTTGACAGGAAATGGTACTGAAGTCAGATATTTGGGATCATATTTTTTTATTTGGGTTGCTGAATATTAGAGGCAAATATCAAATTTTTAAAGAATACGGTCACTGCAAAATCCTTAATTACAAGCTTTGCTGTTTTCTTTGTAAATTATAGCTGAAGAATACTCTAGGAAGGATAGCATCTTTTTTTTGGTAAGCAATAGAGTTCAACACAGCAGAATTAAAGACTCTATTTCTCAGAACTTGTATCCTACCAGCAGCTGATTTTTTAAAACGAAAAAAGGTGATGTTTGATCCATTTCTGGCATATCCACAAATCTATAGCTGCACGGATTTCAGGCAATGTCAACAGCAGTGACTTTCCCCATAGCTTTTATCATACCTGTCTATACTTGTTTAATTTCTTTGCAACGAATCATTCTCTTGATTCTGAGAAACAGCGTAGATATTTATTTGTCCAAATCATTATGTTCTAGATTCACGTCATCCTCAGAAAAACCCAAACCAACCAACAAAACCAAAGCACATAGACTATGTGTTATCTTCCAGACCCACCAAAAAAGGTTATGGAGCACGGGAGGTCAGTATAGGCTTCCAGTTGTGCGGGCTTCACAGTTGTCCTGTGGCTAGAGAGGGGTGGTTATGAGGATTTCTCTCATATGTTCCTGTCTCTTCCTTACTCTACATTCTAGGGCAAATTTTCTTTTCAACTCTCTGCTCTTCCCCTTGCCTAGCTGTGAAAGAGTACACCTCTGTTTCATAATGGTGGTTTCCAGGATATAAATAAATGATATTTAAAAGAAGATTAAAGTGGCTAAAGAAGAGAAGAGCTTTATTAAAATGGAGAAGAGCATGGGAAGAGATTTTAGCTTCTGCTCATTGTACTTTTTGAGGTCACTGAAGAGAAATCAGCTCAAATTATCTGAATAAAAAAATACCCTGGAAATATTGTTCAAAGGTTATGGGTGAATAAAAGATCACAGTAAAATTAGAAATTACTGCTAAGAGAAATAAGAGAAGTCAAGGGGATAATTAATGAAGAATGATTTCAGAGTAAAAGGACATTGTTCAGTTAGCTTAAGTTCCATCTATTATTAAAGAACACAGTTAAATCTGTGTAATAGCATTGGACTTGTTTTGTTTATGAGTTGATTGCAAATTTCTTTGATGCTAAATCTTAGAAAACACGTCACACACAAGAAAAACTAAGAAGCTGGGGGCACTTTTTTGTTGTTCCTGCTGCTTTTTGCATAATTCCTTGAAAAGAGCAAAAGTATTGCAAGGCAGTGTGAAAAATCATTGAACATATAAGAAGGGAAAAAGAGTGCTTGCATTCGATAGTCCATAAAGACACAGCCATCCATCTCTCTGCACGAAAACCTCGTTTTCTGGTGAGAGGGGAAAGCACCAATAGGACTGAAGCTATCTGTGTCATGATCCATCTACACAATACCACAGGGAATAGGAGCATACAAATTCAAACCTAGTCCATATAAACTTGCATTAATTACCTTGTCCTGCTCTGTCCTCTGTGGTGAAGGTCAGAACAAAGTGCAGCAGAGTAAAAATTCTAAGTCAACATAGATGGTCATGAGATCTTGCACATATCATGGATGGCCATGCTTATCCCAAGAACTGCAGGCCTTCATTCCTGCATTTACTACACCTGTCAGCTTAGAAGACAGACCGCTTTCTTACCCATTTTACTTTTGGAAGTATTGTTCAGTGCTGTGAATACTTTCCCATAACAAAAAATACAAAACAAACTTGATAAATGACTCTCTTCCATCCATTAAGAAAATACATCTAAGAGAGGCATGCATGGTCCAACAGTTTTAGTGAAAATAACTACATTTAAAAAAAAATATAACAAAACAAAATGAAATGAAATGAAACAAAACAAAACAAAAAACCAAACATAAAATAAATAAAACAAAATAAAACAAAATAAAATAAAATAAAATAAAATAAAATAAAATAAAATAAAATAAAATA
>Ga0065711_1038560_pt1 | contig 18640 bp, 12 predicted proteins | sample Hoacrofraction12_FD_59098 | JGI IMG/M metagenome (GOLD analysis project Ga0065711, IMG submission 59098) | Hoatzin crop microbial communities from Cojedes, Venezuela - Epithelial fraction 12 v2 (version 2) | ecosystem: Host-associated > Birds > Digestive system > Esophagus > Crop | place...
TTAACCCTAAAAAAAAAAAAAAAAAGTGAATGTAACATGCCACTGGAAAGTAAGCATAGATTTGGTGAAGACTGGAGATACTGGAGGAGGATGAGAAGCGCTGTGAAAGGAAGTTAGCTCAGGGCACAGTACGGAATAATTCTGGGATCTGCTGCCTGCTTTGTCATTTAAGCTGAGGGCATGGCAGGGGATAGTAGATGTTTGCTTTTAAAAACAGCTGATGATGAACTAGATGTTGTAATGAAATTCATGACAGGGTTCCTACTAGTACATTAAACTCTTCTCCTTCCTTAATTTTAGTACTGAACACGAGGAAAAAAATAATCTGTTGAGGAGGAGCTTGGAAATTATTATGTGTGTCCTCCCTGGGATGATGGCCAGGACTGAAGTGTTTACCTTTGTATCTTTGCTTTGCCTGAGGCATTTGTGATTGCTTCAGCACTTGGAGCAGCCAGGGCAATGGGAGTGTGCATGCATGCTGGGTGGCAAAGGGAGGGATAGGCTGCTAGAAGAATGCCAAAGCATTGAGTGCTTTCACTGCTGATGGGGAAAACATTTGGCCCTGGGTAAGAATATTTCAGACAAGTCTTGGAATATGTCCAGATCACAACCACCGTATTCTTGCTATCTCTACAACCACCTAAAAAACCCAAACCAAAACAAAACCCACAGCGTTCGACTTTGTGTGGATGAGAGAGTAGAAGAGCTAAGAAGCTTGCTGGGGGAAGGGGGGAGCATCTATCAGTTTGTGATTTACAGTACCAGATGGGCTGTGCTGTGTGTTCTGGCTGTGGCGATGGATATGTTAAGTTTTGTCTTTCTCTCATGCATGCTGCAGTGGAACAAGGGAAAGCATCCATCATTGAAGGAGAACAGTCTAAGCCAAAAAAAATTGAGGCAGAATATGAAAGCGCTGTAGATAAAGAAACTTGTTAATTGTCTCCTTATTCTTATATCATAAATGATTCCAATACATTTGGGCTAGGAACCTAAACTGTCTGAAGCTTATTGTTGTGTTGCATCACCCTTCCCTCCGGCCCCGGTATTGTTTAGGAACTCTCCCCCCATTTGGAAAAGCAGACTACAGATCTATTTTTTTTCTGGATACATCACAATTAAAATTAATAGACTTATCTGGGATTTAATATGGTCTCCTGTCTTTGAAATGTAGTGGATATGATTTCTTTAAATCATTTTGGATCATTTAAACTAACAAAGTGGATAAGCCAGCTTGTGGAATAAGCAGACATGCGTGAAAACTGGCACAGCTGTTAAACACTGTACATTGTAAGGGCATTTTGTTGGGGTATTATTACTTCAGCTGCACAATTATGGAAGCCTGCTGCATATTAGCTTTCCTCATAACCTCAAGCTGAATGCACCGAGTTATTTCCTCTTCAGAATTATCATCTTGGATTCTCCCAGACTACGTATCATTTATTTTTTTTCCTCTGTAGCAGTGCATGCTGTAGGCAATAGTGAGTGTAATACTTTCTGCATTGTTAGGCAACGAGCATTATCAGCAGCTGCAATATTCAGGATTAGTCTTTTCGTTATTATTTGGCATCTGCAGTACCTACATGAATCTGTTCAGTCCTGTTTCTCCAGAAGGCAGCTGGGCTTTCTGACTGAGAGAATGCAACCATAAAGCTTTCCTGAAATTGTCACTATACTCAGGAGTTCACTCTTAATTGGAATGGCAGTTTTCACAATGCAGTTCACTGAGATGTATAAAAACTTTCATTTTATTTCAAGAAACTGGGATATGTTAAAGGACATCCTCACATTTTATAATAGTGAACTGGGGCCAGAGCAAGGTTCTCAGTACTGCGCCACAAATCAGTCGCTGAGCCAGCAATATAATCCAGGTCTCATAACCCCAAGCTTCATCCTTGGTCTGCTAGCAAGCAGATGTCTCTGAATTAAGTATGCTGCAGAAAATATACCAGCTGGTATCCTGCAGTACAGAAAATGTCTTTTAGAATAGTAAATAAACCCCAGGGTTTTCCTGAGGGTTGTGGGCTTTTTTTTTCTCTAAAGGGTGTCCATCATCTAAGGTTCACTTGAATTTTTTAAAACTAGATTGAAAAAGTTTGCTGGCTTTGTAAAAGGTCAGATAAAACGTAGTATATTATTTTATAGTTACATATCTGAAGATGGTTTTTCTCAGGATTTCCATTCCATGATACCCATAGTTTTGATTTTACCTTTCTTCGCTTACTTGCCTTATTTGGAAAATAAAGTAGCCATATACTGGTTAATGAAAGAAAGGGAGCAACTGTGTGGTTTCATGCGGAGTAAATTCATAGATGTTTTGTTTGTTTCACCTAAATTGGCATAGATATTGAAGAACTTACATGGTGATCAATAAGATTTAAGATTTACATGCTGACATCACTTTTGAGGTGCAACTTAAATTTGAGAATCAGTTAGATAGGATGTGAAATTACTTGGCAGAATTCCAGAAGAAGAATAACGTTTTATTCCATGGACAGTTGCTCTTATCAGGGTGGGTGGAGTGATGCTGAGACTATTTTTCTTGCGGGTGATAATTGTAGAGGAGGTAGAAGCAGTAAAGTGTTGCATTTTGGGGAAGAAAGGAGATTTCTCAAGAAGATTGTTGTATGGTATCCTTCCTGCCATATTAAAAAAAAAAAACGACCCTCCCCAATCTGCTCCCCCTCCCAGTAAAAAAGAAAAAAGGAAAAGAAAAAATGACACAACACATCTATGGAGTTTCATCTTAAGGACACCCAGAAATGCTAGAAACATTGATTTTTATGCACAAACACATGCACACAAATAAATCTTGTGTACATTATGCTACAGTGTTTAATAATTTCATAATGAAGTTGATTTCTCTGGTCATGAAACTCTCAGCCTTTTGTGTTGTCAGTACTAACACAACTTGGCTGAAAGGTGCTGAAAGATGTTATTCTTGTCGGTATCCTGGAACTAGAGAAGACTGTCTGGATAATCAATCCAATGACCTTGAGGTTCAGGAAACCATGTAAGAGTTTGGAGATACATGGATAGCAAATACCACTGGCAACAGAGGCACTTGAAATGTCCTATAGACTTCAGTCAAAGACCAAGAAAAGTACAAGTATAAAGTCACGCTCGAGAATATACACTTTTCAGAAGAAGTTTTGCTGTCAGACTGAAGGAGATCAGAGTTGTATCAGAACTGATTTATTTTAAATAAAAATACTCAGTGGTGTAATTTGCAGAAAATTGGATAAAGGCCATGTTTTTCCTGCTCTTTGAAGTCTTCATGAAAAACATGACTTCAGTGGGAGCAAGACCACAATAATTTCTCCTTTATTACTGTTTTTCTCCATCTCTACCGTTTGAAACTGGGTAATACTGTTCATTCTGTCAGCAGTCTTAATAATGTATTGTACTTTAAAAATTACTATTTTGGGAATCGTGGTGGTTTTTGGCAAGAACTAAGTGCTGCTCTTGGACTATAAATCTGTGGTGGTTAGTTAAAAGGTTAAATTTATGCTAACATGTCTTGTCACTTTGACCTAGATGAAGTTAAAGCAAGTAAGTAGGGCAAGTTCAGGAGTTTTTAATGAACTATTATTTGTCAAATCCCTGCACAACAACATAACATTTATGTCATCCTGTTTTATAATTTTCAACCAGAGAACTCTGTCTGACTGGTGACTTCAGATATGCTGATCTATGCTTTCCTCTCAGCAATACATTTCTCATCCTGGCACACCAGTCTCTACATTTATTTGTATTTTGGCCTAGCAAAGAGTAAAGTGATACTACAGATAGAGTTAAAGCTGTGGGTAATTCATTAATTTTCTTTGTCAGGACCTTCCCTTTCAGAAAAAAATGGAGAAAAGGTACCGTGGCCAGCAGTATAGCTGTCAATATGCAGAATATGGCCAAGGCTCATACTGCTGGGCATTGGCATGTGTTACAGCAAATGCAATGAGTCTGCTTTATGGGACTGTTCTTGTTCTTCTTTATCCAAAGATGATCTTCATATGGGCTGTTTCTTGTGTTCTGATTATGCTGGATTTATCATGCCTATGAAGTAAGCCTGACAAACTCTGGATGAGTCAGATATACTGCTTACGTGATTTGCACGTGGGAGCGTGTGTACGTGTGTGCAGATGCCCACGATTCTTCATGGCTTGGAGCTTGTGTTCAGTAAGGCAAGAACCATACTGGAGCTTAAGGGAGTACTGGTACTGCTCCTGTTTTGTCTGGATGTGATTTCTGAGTTGAACCAGAAGACACCTCTGTGGAGACCTGGACATTTCCCAGCTCTGCACGTGAAGGAGTATGGGAGTGGGTGTAGTGCTCCATACGTGGACCTTCTGCTCTGCAGCGTGCGTCTGCCTGTTTGGGATGCACTTGTGTGGGCTGGTTCTGTGGTCTCAAACAGTGGCAGCTGGGACATGCTCAACAACTTTGTTGATTTAGATTTTGTTCTGCTTTTTTCCCTAAGAATTCCTATATTTATTTTGTTTTGGTTTTACTTTACTCAATATTGTGATTTGGAAGGCATATAAACAAAATGCAGCTTTATAAGAAGGGCATTCCTATTTCTTTCATGGTCCTTATGCCTAGATTTAGCTTAATAACTGCCATCTTTCCACATCTGTTCTTTAGTCCAGCAAATAAGCTGGATTTAATGAGATCTCTTTCCTTATGTGAGGACCTCTTCAGCATGAAAAGAGGGAAATAAGTAGTAATATTATCTAGCATCCATTGCAAGGAGAAATGTTAGTTTTTGTAGAAGGAGCACAAGGTTGTGTATAGCAGCTGTTCTAACCATTCATCCTTGATTCATCCCTGAAAGTGGGATATATTTGCATAATACAGGCGTTTTTTGGAGGAAGGGAAGAGGAGGGAGAATATTTGTATCTTTTTTCTTTGATTAGGATTTTTTTTTTCCCCTCCCTCCCTTTCAATTTTCGTACACTTTCAGTTTTGACATAATTTTCTCTCCTGCTGCCAGATAGCAACAAAAGTAAGTAATTTTTTTAATGGTATTTTAAGCAGTAGATGAAGTTTACTTATATGTGCTCAGTTCTCCTGTGTGTAGGTGGTAAGAGCACTAAAGTGGGGAAAACCCCATCTCCGTGGTGCTGCTGACACTTTTACTTCTGCCCCGCCAACATCAGCAGAAGTCACTTGGAGCAGCTTGCCTAACTCACGCTGTGATCCCTGTGGAGCGAAAGCCAAGGCTGGCTGGTGGAGTAGTGTGGAGCAGGAGTGTTCTTAATCCTCTCAGTGTCTTTTGCCTTGTTAGGTGAGTGGTGGTTGCCATGAGGTGTAGTATGAAAACCCTGGGTGCCCAAGCAAGCTCCCAGCTGCCTGGGTGAGGCGAGGCTGCTGCTGTGGCACGCTGCCTTGAGCACTGCCGTGCAGCTACAACAGGAGTGGGAAGTCTCAACACGCAGACGAGCCCCGGTGTCTAGACATGCTTTGGTTATTTCCTTGCTCAGTTCAGTGTGTAGCCAAATACCTCTCCAAACATACTAGACAGATGAGAGAGTGGTGCCCGTATTTGTATGGCAGTGAAGGCTGTTAACTGCACGTGCACTTTTCTCCATGCCCCCTCCAGATTTAATTGTACTCCTTGATCATACCAACAACTTCTGTACCATATTCTAACAGCAGTGGGAAACAGCACTCCTATGTGTTTATCATTAAATCTAGTGAAGAGTTCCGGAAAACTTCCATTAGTATACACCTATGTACATTTTTATCCATTTGCAGAAGGTATTTTTTCCTTGTTCTTTTAAATGAATGTGCTTCTGGGCAAACAAAACATGCCATGGCTGAATTCCCCTCTTGTGTACCTGTGTTCGTCACAGAGTAGGGAAAAAAGGCTACTTGGAAAGTGAGTTTGTCTCTTGTTTTGTGTGGCCGTTTTCATGAAAGTTTATGTATTAGGAACTGATCATCAATTTCAGATCTCATTTTGAAAGGAAAGGGTAGGGGACAGAGGCAGGGAGTACAACCACTACAGACTTTTTGCTTTAGCAAATAATACTAATCCAAAGCAAAAGTAAACTAAAACACGGCTATATACCCCCAAATTAAAAAATTGATACGGTTTTTGCAGTCAGTCTTCTGATCATGGTGGCTAATTCACAATTTCTATAAGATTGGTTTGGTGTGGGCTGCATAGGCTGAGTTAGTCTAACTTTAGCTTGAGTGAGTGAATACTCAGGCTAGTTTCTGGTGTTATCCTACCCACAGCATATACTGTATTGTGCCCAATGAGAGTGCCACCACAGTCATAGGAACAGCAGTGTTGCCATATTAGGAGGTATAAGGGAAGCAAAATGTGAATCTCTAGAAATCCAAGCTTTAAGAGTTTGCTTTTGTGTGTGTGCAGGTTTTGCCTAAATCATTAAGGTGGATTCAGACTCTGCTTTCCAGTTTTGTCTAGGTAGTTCTTAAGATCAGAATAAACTTACTAAAGCTTTTATTTTGCTAAAATAAAACCTGAGATGTTTATATGGAAATACAAATCGTGAAATGAGTGGTGAGGGGACAGTGGGCGGGTTGAAGTGCATATAGAAAGCACTAGTATGTCAGTTGTGTTTAGAAAAATTGAGCTATGCAGCCTTCTTTGTAATATTTCAAAGTATAATTCAGCTGCTCATTCTGGTGTAGTAAGTGCATACATAAATCACTAGCACAGTGCATCTTAGACATGGGTTGCTTGTAGTTGTCTGTAGAACTTACGGCATGGTAACAGTTACAATTAATTACTTGACAGACTGAACATCTCGGGGTACTTTGTCATCAACATGCACGTGTGGTGGGTAGTTGCACTGAGGTTTTCAAGTATTCTCTGGTACGCTGTAATATAAAAAGCAGAACTCTGTCCTCTTTCAAGATTTAAATTTGTCCTTGCCTTTCTGAAAAGTGGGAGGCAAAGACAAGATGATGCAATGCTTTCTCAACAATATAAGTTTCACCTGCCACCTTGGACTATGAAATTCAAGATGACCTTCCATCCTTTAGCTTCGGTTGATCCCTGTGCCATGGAGAACACTGTCTAAATCTGCTCTTGGCAACTTCTGCAACAGCATTTGATATGGCTGAATTTCATGGAGGGGTGTGTATATGTGCACATATGATCTGAATCTTAATTTAGAAGAAAATATGTAAATGCTAAAAAATTGAAGTACTTTGTGATAGAGAGCAGGGGGCTCGTGAGAAATTTTGTCATGGTAAACATAAATCTAGATCTTCGTTGTCTAACCTAGAGAGATCTTCTTGCTCGTATGATGTTTCCTTGCTATAAAATGTTTTCATGCAGTACTGCTTATGCATTCAGAAGATTTCCTGAGACTTTCATAGGTCAGTAAAGCACTGGAAAAAAACCTCAAGCACTTCAGTTTGTCTAATACAGTCACTTTATATAAGTGAACAAACAGAGTGTTTGCCTCATGTTTCTGATTAGGTTCAAGGGTGAACTGTTGATTGCTAGTGTATTTGTTCTGTGCCATAGACATTCTCAGTCAAAGAAACAAATTATTAAATTGGATGGACTATTATTGTTTTTTACTTTTGAAGTATCTTTTTGTTGAAGTGTTGAGAGCGGGCAACTGCTATGTGATTCCTGTCTTGCTGTTTCAAGTAAAGATAACACTTGATTGATTAGCAGTACCTTCTTTATTTCAATAAAGAAAAAAGCATGATACTTTTGGAGTGTTTGTAGTGTCTTTTTCGTTCTTACAAAATGGGTTCATGTCTTAAAGTGTTCTTAACGATGCATCTCTTTTTCTTGAAAATCTTTTGTGTTGTGTTGAGGCATTAGAAGTAACTGTGTTTGTCTCTTGAACTTTCTTTTTTATGGAAAGATGAAAGAATACTAAAGTTTTTCCCATCTGAATTTTGTCATGGATTTCACTTGGGGCCAGATTTCAGCCCACACTTTAGCCATGTTTAATTTTAGTGGTGTTTAGGGCACCAAGGGAGATTTTTACAGTGAGGATTTTTCCCAAATTCATATGTCCCATGGATTTTGGTAATTCTGTGATGAGTAATTCTCTTGTCTGGTGCTCATCCCAAGCTACCAGTTATTTTAAAGAACAGTTCTTTTTTTCCTGCCTCTTTTGGTTTGGTTCTTGTTCACGCTGTGTAGTTCAGTGCCTTACGTTTCTAATTTATTGTCTTGAAAGACAGATGTTTTATGACTGCTATAAATGTCTGAGAATTGCTGATGAGCTGTCTCTTCAATACCTATTATTTCTCTTTTATGTTTCCTTATCTCCTAGGAGCTTGCAAGGTAGAGCCAGGACCCCACTGTGCTAGGCTCTGCACAAACGCTGAACGGAGGCAGTAGATGATTACAGAGGGATGGTGACTAAAAGGTAGGTAAGAGACTGTATTTTGTTCAGTGGGTAGATGGTGATACCATGGAGAGATTGTAAGATGCTGTCTGGAAGAAGACTTGTGAGATGGCTTTGTAGACCACTACAGGTATTCTGCCTTTCCCTCCTGCCTAAACTAATATTCTACTTTTCTCTTCTCCCTAAGCTAAGGAAATGCCAGAAATGGAAATGGGAGGAATGCAAGAAAAACAACCTGAAATTCTCCTTTCTTCTCCCCGCTCCTAAAATATGCTCAACTTCAAAAAGGGAAACTATGTAAAAATGGGGATGTTTGTTTAAAGACAAACTGAAAGGGCAGCTGTAAGAGTAACATGTTTGTAGGTGGCAGAGATGCTATTTCAGGATGCTGTTTTGGAGGCTCTACACAAGTGCCTACTACCATCAGTCTGAAAAAGACTTAGGAAGAGGAAGCCTGTGTAACTAAATTACAAGGTAGAGGAGACTATTAAAAGCAAGAGGACATCTTAAAAAAAGCTGTGGCTGCATTCAAACAAGGAAATAGGACAAAAAAGTACCCTTATCAGGCTAAACATAAAATTAATAAATGCTTTTTTCAACCACACCAGTAGCAGGAAGCCAGCTGAAGAGTCTGTGGGGCCTGCATCTAGTAACATTATGAAATGAGCGATCTGAGATAAAGCCATGGCAGAAAACAAAATAATTCTTCTGTGTATGTGCTCACCACTGAAAAGTGTGGGGTGGTTCCTATTTTGGAACCCTTCTTATGGGAGGCTTATGAGATTGTCTTTCTCAGCTGAAAGCATTTGTAGGAGAGACTGTGGCACAAATTGTATGTTCCCAATTTAACAGATCCAGATGTAGCTTACCCAAGTTTCTAAGGAACAGAAGAGTGAAATAGACCAGGTACAGACTGTGGCATGTAGCCTCTTGCTTTAAAGTGTCTCAGCAGTTCAGAACTTGAAGATGTCTAATTTGATGCCATGTTGTAGAAAGTGTTCATGTGGAATCAGGGAGCCTAGAAACCAATAAGCCTCTTTCTTAAATGGATTAGTTAAAATTAGATTAGCAGATGTTTTAGAAAGGATGTTGGATAAATATGATGGAGATGCTGAGAAAGAATTGATTTCTGTGAAGTGGACCCTGATGAAGAGGAGATTTAGAAACAGGTTAATATTAGCTTTCAGCTGCTTGATGGGTGTTTACGAAGATGATGGAGCCGATGTTCTTAGTAGTGGCAAACCATGTAACAGGGGGTTAACATACACAGGTTGCAGACTGAAATGTTCCGATTGGACATTGTAGGAAAACCTTTTTCACTAGGAGGGTAGTGCAGCACTGAATAAAGTTAGCCAGGAGGGGCGGGTTGGCATCGCTCCTGGTGGAGGCTTTCAAGTCTTAGTTGGACAGTGCTACAGCTGACCTGATCTACTGTGGCTTTTAGTGGCTGGTCGGAATGGATGACTCTCAGAGATCCCTTCCAGCCAGCATTTTTGTGATTCAGAGTCAAGTCTTACTAAACTGCTGTGGTCCTTTGAAGGAGGCAACCAGGATGCAGATGAAAGAGATTTTACGATGTGTTGTTCTACTTTAATTTTGAAGGTAATTTTTTATTCAAAGTCCTCTCAAAAAACTTTTATAGGAACTAAACAGGCACAGGTTAAGGGGAAGGACTGCCAGCTGTGTAAATAATTGTTTGAATGGTTAGAAACAAAAAACCAGGAGAAAAATGTGTTGGAAATCACCAGTGGATTTCCACAGATATCTTTGTGAGTGCCCAGGAGGATCATCATATTCATGAGTGGCTTGGAACAGAAGCATGGTGACAAGGTTTGTTTCTGAAACCAAGTTATTCAGGGCAAAAGAAGGTAAAAAAAAAGGTGGCAGGCTGAAAAACTGCAAAAGACCCTTATAAAGCTAAGTGGCCTTTAAAATGGTGGATTGTTGTGTTTTACCCCCAGCTGGTAACAAAGAACCACGTGGTCACTCGCTCATGCCTTCCCCCCTGCAGGGATGGGGAGGAGAATCGGAAGAAAAAGGCAAAACTCGTGGGTTAGGATAAAGGCAGTTTAACCCAACAGCAAAGGAAGAGGGAAATAACAACAATAATACTGCTAAAAAGAATATACAAAGCAAGGGATACACAGTGCAATTTTCTCACTGCCCGATGCCCAGCATACTCCTGAGCAGCAATTCCCCTTCTCTGTCCAGCTCCCCTGGTTAAATACTGAGCATGACTTCCCATGGTGTCGAATATCCTGTTTTGCTAGTTTGGGTCAGCCCTTTGGGCTGTGTGCCCTCCCAGCTTCCTGTGAAAATTAACCCTGTCCCAGCTGAATCCAGGACATGGATGAAATCCAGGGTCAGTAATGATAAAATATTTTGAGCTGGTCTGAGATCTTGGGACTAGAAGCAGTAATTTAATGAAGACAATCAGCTCTATACTTCAGTAGCAGTCAAAAAGCAAATTTACATCATCAGTTGCTCTGTAAGGAGAGAGGTCTAGATATCATTAGGCCACTCTCTAAATCTGTGGTGTGTTTGCATCTTAAATATGGTGTGCGGTTCTGGTCTTCTTATATCAGAACGAGTGGAGTAGCACTGGAAAACTTTCGGAGAAGGGCAGCAAGAATGAAGAGGGGCAGCAGGATGCAGGAGACGTCCATAGGGCAACTTCCATGCAAGAAAAACTAGCTAGATGAGAGTCTGCAGACTGGAAAAGAGATAGTGCTCAGATGCTAATACTAGAGGTTTGTAAAATCATAAGAGCTGTCAGGTGTATGGATGGGAGATGAATACTTAATGCCACCTTATTTTTGTATGAGAAGAGATATCAGGTGAAACAGACAGGGAGCCGTTTCAGAGCTAGGAAAAGAAGTTTTTCTGTGCATAGTGTGTAAGTCCATTCTGAAATTTCTTGCCATGGGATGCTGTGCATGCTAAATGGGTATAAAGAGCTGCTGAACAAAGGTGGAAAAGGAGGTGGGAAAAAAAGAGGAAGTTAAAAAAAAAAAAAAAAGAGGTGACAAACAAAGGTACTACCTCTAGGTAAGGAAGTTACTGAGCTGCAAATTGTGGAAAGCTGTGCAGTAAGTGTTTTGGAGTGAATGGAAGAGAATATTTCTGTATGACTGCTCTGGTTTTCACTGTTCCCTTAGACATCTGCTCTTGGCCACTCCTGGAGGGAGGGTTGTGGGTCAGGCTGGCTATTTAGTCTGAGCCAGTTTGGCTATTCCATTTGGGCTAAACATCCACCCTGGCCCACTGTGGCAGTTCTTACATGCTGCTTTATAAATAGTAAGGTTGCAGGGTGCAGTACCAGAAGAGAACTCTGCTGATAAAACTATTTTAAAAAATATTAAGCTGTCGTGTAATTTGAGGTCTTGCACTGAGCTCGGAGACTTTTCCCTCATTGTAAGATAAATGCTTTTTAGCTTATTTTGGCACTTCATAAATTACAATTAAATTTCTCTTAGTATGTTCAAGCTGTTTCATTGAGAGTTCAGTTCTTAGTCCAAAAATCTCACTTTTTTTTCTCTTACTGTGTTCCCTGTACAGTCTGTACTGCCTGTCAGAGAGCGAGGAATTACCAAAAAACCTTTTCTCACTACGTAAGTCCTGGTGATACCCACTTTGGTGTAGAGGCAGTAGACTTTGAGAGGAACGATAAGCTAGATGAAATGGCAAAGTCTTGAGAGAGTACAAAGAAAATGAGAAGCGTGCTGCACTTGGAGATACTTTTTTTGTCTACGAGTTAGCTTGAGGGGCAATATGTTGGAGTTACACTGTGATGTTCACTGGGCCAAGGCTAAAAGTGACAGGATTGCATAATGATAGCAGTTGAAATGGCCAGAACAGATAAGGCCAGTGGAAGACACAGGGTCATGATGGAAGATTAGTGAAAAACACATGAATTGAATGGGAAGAGGTAAGCAAGGATGAGAAACTACTGAAGAAAGTTCTTAAGAATTAACAGGATTTTCGGAGCTTAGAGAGAAGCAGATACTGAGAATGAAAGAAACAGTGCCTTTGGTTTTCCATCAGTGATGTATGGACCTGGGATGGATGGATACCTGCAAGTATTAAAAAGAGTGTTTTAATTTCTTGTACCTGTATCTGTAGTTCCTCTGGAAAGTTTTCCGAAGGGACTTGAAAGCACAAAACATGGGAGGGGAGAACAATGGCTTTTCATTAGAGGGGGTACTTGCTCTTGGTAAAAATGGATTTTGTTAAAACAGTAGCAAAAACGAGACTAAAGCAGCTGAAATTGAGACTCAAAGGATTTCTAAGTCACATGGCCCAAACATGCAAAGACAAAGATGACATGAATATTTCAAATATTGATACACGTTATCCAGAGGAAAGAGTATTTTTCTTGCAGGAAGAGGGGAAACAAGGGTGTGGTTTTAGAGGTTTTGGAGGGGAATTACAGAATAAGAGCAGTTACAAGGGAAAATGGAAGAGGTATATAACATAGGTCATTACGAATTAGAAGTATTGCTTAGATCAGCCATTTCCCTACCCACCTAATTCTTTGAGCTTGTCCATCTGTGAAGGAGAGTCCTTCCTTGTGGCCCTTCTAACTCTTCTGGTGTCTCCCTTGTGGCACTGTGTGTGCGCTGGTGGAAGGTTTCCTTTAGTGCCAGGCTTGGGGAATTTTAACAAACGAAACACAACAATGAAAGGCTCATAAGTAGTAGTAGTTGTTGTTTGTTAAAAGGAACCTGCTTTGCTTTGAAGCAGCAATAACAATTTCAGAATGGAATGAAGGAGCTTCATTATCTTTCAGAAACTCTGTGCTTGGTATGTAGCATAACTGCGGACCACTGAGCTGCAAACAGCTTTGTACCGAAGTGATGAACTGTGCTGTACTTGACTCTGCATATGAGGTGAAGGAGGATCAGAGATGGATGGATGAGGTCATTGTGTCTAATGGAAAGACCCTTTGTTTCTTGCTAGAGAGAATGAGACTCTTCCCATTAAAGCCTGTTGTTAAATCTCTGAGATTAATGGCATCTAGAAGCAGGGTTTTAACACCTGGTGCGGAACTAAATGGTTTTTGATTTATAATTTTAATATCTTTTTTTTTTTTCTTTTTTCTGGTTTAAAAATCTAGTTAGGATTAAGGTTCAACTTCCCCCTGCTGGCACAACTGCCGTCCCCAGGTCACACTTCTTGCAATAAAGATGCTGCCTTTAAGCACTCCAGATGTCTCTCAGTTGCCTGAAGTCTCACGGGTTGCTTTCTCTTGTCTTGATCATTGAAAATGTCAAGAGGATTTGTAGAAAAAAGCACTGTTTTGAGACCCTTTGTCTCTTTCGATCCAAGTTTGGTGTATTTGCCCCCCGCCCCCCCGCCCCCGCCCGATTTCAGTGAGCACTGCATTGGAATTGGAAGTAAATTGGCTAGATGAGTTTGTCTGCAATGGGTGAAATTGCTCTTGTTCTGCAGCTTAGCCCTAAATGTGATGACATTTCACATTTTCCCTGGAAAAGTAGGAAAAGTATCTTCAAATGGTATAAATGTCTTCTTTTTCTTTTCCTGACACACCAGAGAAGATTAATTTTTAAAGCAAAATCTGGAAGAGGCATTTATGGAAAAAGGGTGACTTTGCTCAGATTATTCTCCCAGACAGGAGTTCCTCTAGACAGCCTTGGTTTTGGTTTTCTAATTTTCCAAAGCATTGTAAGACGCAAACTTCTATGTCAAAAAGCATTAGAATAAATTACTTTGAAAGTCTGTCAGAAAGTTATTTTCCACAGATAATGTGTCATAAATCATGATCATGAAAATGAATAGATTAATAAAATTATTTTCATACTACGTTGTGTAATGCAAAACTCATCCTACAGCTTTTGTTTTTTTGTTCCTTGCTCTGTTCTAATTTTAAATGAATAAGGATCAGAAAGATGTACACCCACACATCAAATGTATTTCTTTCTGCATTTAGAAATATGTTTCTAATATAGAAATGTCAGTATTGTGCTGGGTCAGATCTTTTGAAAAAGTTCATGAAGTGTGACTTCTAGGTGATGCAGAATCCTCTTGCTGCGACAAAGACACTATTTCAGCCCAGTAAGAGCCCCTCCCAGGAAAAGCCCATGCCCATAATCTCAAAGATTAGTTCCAGGTTCGTCCACAAAGTTTTCACTAACATCAGCTATAGAGGGCTGTAAGTTTTGGCTGGTGCCTCGTGTTTGGTCAGCAGCTCCTGTGCCACCAATGGCAATGACAGGTTTGCACCAAGTTGAAGGTCTGTAGCAGTTCAGCCTGCAGTAGACAACCATTATTTTTCCATCAGCTCTTTCCTTTTTCCTTCAGAGGGAAAGAAGGGCAGCAGAGTGCGAAAGTCACTGTCTGTGGAAGAATGGGGTTGGCCCTTACTCCTCGCCGCTGTTGCACAAGAAAAAATCTGACCCCAGAGGCATCATGTATGCTCGAGTAGTGCCCCAGCAGTTATGAACTACTGGTATCTCGTGTTGCAGACTCTTGGTACACCACCTGTCACCTATGATTCAGTACATCACAAGTGACGGCTCTGCTGCCTGAAAAATATAAGGAGACAAAGAAACAGGAAAGAGGAACAAAAAGAGATCTCTCATCTCATATTGCACTTTTTTTTCCACTTTCCTCCTATTACAGCAAGCTTTCTCTTAAAGATCTGTTTTATCATTTAGGCTTTATCACAGCACATGACAGCATCTCTCTGGTGAGAGATGGTTAAGCTTTTCTCCTTGAGTACTGAACCACTCAAGTCTGGCCTGTAACAACAGGACGCCGACGACCTGACCTGATGCTGCATCCTTTAAAGACATGTTTAAAGCTTTTTAAGCTTTCTTGATAAATTAGAGGTCATTATAATTGTTTTATAGCTAAATGTAAGTAGTTTAATGCCCTAGGGCTTAATTTTATCTTACCAGCTAGAACTGTAACCTTGCAGGTTTTTCAATACGTCTGGAAGCTCTTCAGAATTAATCCCAGCTCTCTTTCCTTCCATCCTGCTGTGCCTCCTACTTCACGAAGGCTATTTGTCCGGGTCTTGTTTTCTAAGCCATTCTTTTTCCTCTTGCAATAGTGTCTTGAAACGAAACTGCTTCGTTATTTAGTTCTGCTACGTCTCTGAGTGCAAGGTGACTGGTTTTTGAGTCTTGATTCTCTGATAAACTTACTGAGTATTTGTTTAGGAAAGTTGTGTCCTTCTGTAAGTCCTGCTACCCTTGTTATTTGACTTATTGTCTGCAGGCAGTTTCTCAGCCAGTATACATCTTTCTGGTGCCAACAACGTTCTTTGAGGAAAGGTTCTTTGATACCCATCTGGTATCAAACCATCTCCGTGTGAGGCCAGCATGCTGAGAATACTTCAGTATCATGTGGCCATTCCTAATTGCCATGGTTGGTGGGCCTTGTCCATTTGCATGCACCATTTACGTCCAATATTTATTCAGATAATTTGAAGATGCACAATTAATTGCTGTGTAGCTATAAATTGTATTTGTCTTCAAAAAGAAAGATAGCTGTAAGGATTTTGTGTACAGATAACTCCCATGACTGGACTTCAGTTTATATACAAGGCAACAGTGGAGCAATCTTCCCATGGATACTGTCAGTATACCTCAGATCTGATCAGAAGAATATTTTAGCACACTATTTAGTCAATGCTAATAACCAGCAATGCAAAACGTGCAGGTGAGTTTGTGACATGGGTGCTGGAGGCACATGAGCTGCAGCACAAGAAAGGACATTCAAACAGCCATCAGCTGAGAATAGTTATGTATTCCTGTTGCAGTGGTTTGCGGTCGTATGGGGGAGCTATGAGCAATAGGCTCTGACAATCATTAGCAACACATCTGGGCGCTGAGGATTAACATCAATCCTGGCATTACACCTTCACTTAAAGCAGAGTTTCTGGAATGAGGGGCTGGTAGAAGTGAGTTCTGAACGTTTACGTACCAATGAAGGCTCCTAACTTCCCATATGAACTCATCTTACACCCTGGTGTCCTCACTCTGCTGGGGCTCATGGGACTAGGATTGCATTAAGGTTTTTCTCTGCTACATTATCTGTTAATCAAATACCGTTCCACTTTAAAAAAGAATAAAAGAAAATCTTATACTATAAAAATTACAAATATTATGATACCTAAATTTGAGTCAAAAGCTCATTTTGCAAAGCAAATTAGTTTAGACAGTTGTCTTGAGTTCTCATTTGTTCCCCCTTCCAGGCCAGTCAGTCACATCTGGATCCACGGTCTCAAAGAGATGAAGATGACTGTTGCCAGTTTCGCCACAGGTGTAAGTGGCAGGAGAGTCCACAGACCTGAGGAGGCTATGGGGAGATAAAATGCACAACTGGTTTTTTACCAATAACTTACGTAACTGTTTGGGAATCGGAGTTGTCAAGATCCCTAGATTCCATTCCCAGTCCTGGAAGCAGAGCAAAGCCTGGTCGTTACCGGCAACCATGTGGAGGGGGCTGGGGACACGGACACAGCCACACAAATACAGGCTCGGCCAGGCTGTGGTACCTGTATCCACAACCTCTCAGCAGAAGCTGGTCCAGGAGTCAAAGTGGAGTGAGAAATGCTGCAGGTACAGTATGTCTCTGTACATCTCACTAGGGAAGTGGGAAAAAATGTCCATGCTGGGCAGCTACAGGGTGTGTATTTTGGCCTCTCAAGGGAGAATGCAATTTAATTTGCCTTTAAAATATGGTTTGTTAAGATGTCTACACATGGCCCCTGATGTAGACCATCTCAGCGTGTCCTTCAGCTCACCAAAGTGGTGAAGGTGTAAAAAAGCCAGAAGAAAGTTTAGGATACCCCCAAGCTGGGCACAGCACACGTGAAGCTGAGGAGTGCTTCTTGCCGTGCATGGACGCTGTAAGCGGGGAGCAGCGTGACTCCTCCCCCAGGCCTGGCTCCGCAAAGGCGAATGTTCTGCGAATGCTCCTGTCATATCCCAGCCCCATTGCTGACAGGGTCCTTGACACACTCCCAGCAGCTGCAACAGCCCCTTTGCTGCAGGATAGATAGCAAAATTTGGTGTGCTAAGGCAGGTCAGCAGGAGGTTGCTTTTTACCCTCTTTCTGCTGACAGAGCGAGGAAAGAGCTGGGCCCTGGCACGAACAGCCCTGCTGCTGCAAATGAAGAAAAGAGTGAAGGAATGTTAGTACCACATTTAGCTTTATTGAAATTGAACAAATACCTTTTTTTAATAAACCCTTTTACAGCAAGTGTAAAATTTTAATGTTTGATTCATCTTATGTTACAGGTTGTCTTCTGTGTAAGCAAAAATACCATCTTTTTTTTTTTTTTTTTTTCTACTTTAAAACATGTAGCAAGGATTTGAATAATGCAGATCCGGCACCAAAAGGTAACAGGTTCTGAAAATCACAGTACAGTTTTAAAATTCTTAGGTTAAGTAATGATATTTAAAATGATAGCCGCTTTGAGTAAAGATATAAATTAGAGGTCTGTAAACAAGTTGTGTTTACCTATAGAGCTATTGATTGCAGCTACAATGAGAGCAGTAGTAGAAACTCAATGCTAAACTGAGCTACACCTTTGAGGAAACAAGTTCTTACTAAGTAGTGTGGTACAGGGTAGCACAATAGGTAAAATACAGTTTGGCACCTCAAGTTGCATGTAAAATCAGCAGAAATAAAATGAAGTAAGTGCACTGTCTTCCAACAAAAATAAACCGGGCAGTTTCACAGGTTTTGAAGTGTCAACTATCAAATAAATTGCACAACACACGAGTTCAACCCCAAAATTACAATTCTAGTAAAGCAAGATAATATTAAAATGCACACCCACAAGGATAGTAAAGTATAAATATTTTTTTTTATTTTATTTTTTTCCTCTCCCCTGTCAGTAGAAATAATTTACAATCCACAAAAGGACTCCTTTGTGAAACCACTAACTACAGACATGGTCATGGAATGTAGCTCAGTAGACTTGTTTCAAATAGAAAGGCAACATTATCCTGAAAAAGTTTGGTCCTCTTATAACTCACTGTACTGTAGCCACCACAGTCTTTTGGTAGATATTTTAGGAGAATTGTTTGGTTTCTGATTCTATTTTGCTTTGAAAGACAACATCTTGGTGATAAAGCTGGGTAAAATTTGGCCCCATTTGCAGATGTCTGATCAATGCTGACTCTGGAAGAACAACACTGAGAGTACATAGGGGGAACCCTCATTGACCGGTCTCCTGGCATATTGTTTCATGCAATCACTTTTCCTTCTATACTTCTTTTCCTCTTTGTTCATTTGTTCTTCAGTGTCCGGGGGGAGGGGGG
>Ga0065711_1038561_pt1 | contig 18640 bp, 9 predicted proteins | sample Hoacrofraction12_FD_59098 | JGI IMG/M metagenome (GOLD analysis project Ga0065711, IMG submission 59098) | Hoatzin crop microbial communities from Cojedes, Venezuela - Epithelial fraction 12 v2 (version 2) | ecosystem: Host-associated > Birds > Digestive system > Esophagus > Crop | place...
CACAGCTTCTCTGGGCAACCTGTTCCAGTGCCTCACCACCCTCATGGTGAAGAATTTCTTCCTAATATCTAATCTAAATCTGCCCTCTTTTAGTTTACAGCCATTCCCCCTTGTCCTATCACTACACACCTTGTGAAAAGTCCCTCTCCATCCTTCCTGTAGGCCCCCTTCAGGTACTGGAAGGATGCTATAAGGTCACCCCAGAGCCTTCTCTTCTCCAGGCTGAACAGCCCCAGCTGTCTTAGCCTGTCCTCATAGGAGAGGTACTCCAGCCCTCTGATCATCTTCGTGGCCCTTCTCTGGACCCACTCCAACACATCAAGATGCAAGTGAAACTATACAGCTAGCAGAGGGAAGCTCATCAGGGTCATGCCTTTTAAGCACCATGCAAGACTGCCAGGTAATTACCACATTGAGTTTATGTTTCTCTCACCACCAAGAAGCTGCTGATCAGGAAAACAAGTCCAACAGCAGCTGTCAAATGCCGGTAGTCTGCTGTTTCTTGCCGTCTCCCGAAATGTCTCTTGGAGTGAAGTTCAGCTTTCCAGAGAGCAACCTGCCCTTGTGAGGGTCAAGTTGATCCACACCAAATGAGTCCTGCTGACTCCTTGCTGCCACCCTGCAGCAGGACTCCCTGTACCAGTCCTTCCTCTACTGAAAAGAAGAGTAGCAAAGATTTTTACTGTTTAGAAATCCTGCAGTCTTCACAAAACACCGTCCTAGCATTACTCTGACACATAAGGACTAAGCTGCCACTTCTTTCAACAGGCTCAACTTCAACAAATGACATTAAAGCAAAGAAACAAGTCATCAGAGAATTGCCATGCTCTTCATTTTAAGGTTTTTCTTCCATCTCACCTTTGAGGAAGCTCTTCAGCTTTGGTCTAGTTGTGTGCCTTGCTGATGCTCTTTGCATTATATGACTAGAGAGCTCAAGGCCCATTAGAAACTTACAGCAGCAGCCGCAGCACTGGGATTCCTAGCCCTAAGTGTGCAATCTAAAACCCAGAGTCAGACCCAGAAGGTCCCCGGGCAGTGTAAAAGAAGAGGTGCATGCTTCCAAAAGGTAGGGTATGTAGCTCATTACTAGCTCATTAAGAAACTCACATTGTTTCAAATAAATGCTTAAGTTGTTCTGAGTATAGCACACAAAGCACATGTCTGGCTACACAGTGCAGCAATCAGATAAGAAAAAAGGGAACCGGTTCAGGCAGATAATAATATTCCCGATAGTATAGAACCTATACTCCCAAACAACTCCAATTCAGCATGATTTCTGTAAAAGGCTGATTGCTGGCTGCTTCTGTTTGCCTTTCACACAGGACTTCATGAAATATTTCTTGAAAAGCATTAATTGAATTATATTGACAATCCAAGATCTACAGAAGGGTATCAGCGCTTGACTGCCACAGGCCTGGGACCACGGACCAAATAACTTCCTTTTCGAATCCACAGGTGAAGCACAAAGCTTGACATAGATCTCTGGACTGGAAGCCAGCCTAAGCACTCCTGTCAGAGCTGAGGAATGGACTCATTAACTTCTTAGTCCCTTTACTAAGCTTAAGCTGTTTATAGAGCATTTGAAATCAACGAGTTCACTGATTAAAATATATCTATGCACATAAATCCTAATGTGCTAACTTGTAACTGGACTCAACATCACTAAATCTGAAGTCAAGACAACGCAACCGAGAATCAAATGTTACACATGCTCCTGACACCCCTTTCACCATAGCATAGCTAGACTGCTGCTCACACCAAATGCCACTAAAAGCAAAACTCACATCAAAAAAATCCCCAAATTAGCAGGAAGTTTGAGAACTTGGTCTACATTTTCAACTCTTCAGGCTTAAACGTACCACTCATTTTAAGTTTCTAGTACATCTGGCAAAACAGGGCTCTGACCTTCATCTGTTCTCAGATGCTCTCCTATTAAGGGAATGATTAGTAATATTAACATCAATAAACTTCAGGACATTTCTACACAGATTAACATTTTTAAACATTTACTCCTTAGTATATAGTCAAACGACTTCAGAGAGTTTCTTTACAATGCTCAGCTGGGCAAACAAAATTCAGCCTTATTAACAGTCTTATCATTGAAAGCACAGAGGGAGAAGGCAGATTAAAAAAAAAAAGTCTGAGAGGACAGAGACATTGGTTCAGCCAGGTAAAACAAGCAGCAGTGATGAGTGTCACAGTGGAGATTCTTGGGGTTCAGTCCCGCAGCTCTTGCAATACCCATGGTCACAGTGAAGCTAGAATCACCAGTCTTTCAACTCAGCAGAACTTCATTTTAAACTAGTCAGATTAAAAGGTTAAATGCCTGGAATCTTTGCACAAGATCTTTCAGACTTCTTCTCCTAAAAAAAATGGCAGTCAAATTAGTCGGAATTGTTTAATCATTCATACAAGAAAAGTTGCCTATCTCAAGAGAAGTGCCCTCGTAATCGCTTTTGCAAATATGGTTGTATTAATCTGGTGTAGGATAACAGGTTCAAAGTTGTAAACCCTGGAAATCTTTTACCATATGAAATGTTATTATAAGCATTAACTCACAATGTCTGCTTGTTATCACGACAGAAGCAGTTCCCTAGGGGTCAGGAGGTTTATGCTAAAGCACATAAGTGCTGAGTAAAGAGCACACATAAATCTCTACTGTAACTGAACCCAAAACACCCTCTTTATTTCCCCGCCCCAAAAAATAAATTGAGAACAAGAGACATACACAAGACCATCCTTCTTGATTTTGTATTCACTCCAAGCTCTCTAAAATGCTTTTGACGTCTTGAGAAAAAGCACACATCGGAAGGATGCTCTGGGTTTTTCCAAGCGCTGTTGTTGGGAGGCAGCAGACCAAGGTGGCAAAGGTGGAAAGGAACGGGCTGAGCGCAGGTCAGCCTCATGGCAGCCCCGTTCGGATGCAGTCTAGCCAGCCTCATCTCAAGTAAGACAAAACCCAGGTCTAAAAAAGGGTGGTCTGTTGGTACTGCAGATGGGCAGGACCTCAGGGATGGTCTTGAGGAAAGCCATGGTCTTTGTCAAAGGGAAAGCACTCAGCAGCTGGAGGGAGCTTTGTCTTGGAGTCACTGTGTGACCCTGAAGAAGGCTGCAGAAAATCATCTTGCCAAATTCTTCCTATACCCCTGAATTTACACAGTTTCGCACAAAAGCTTCAAGGGTTCACAAACATTTCCTTAATTAGCAATACTGCAGGCTATCCTTGTGTTGATTCCCTTCCCTATATTGCTTGAAACTAGTCATCACAGCATTTCCTTTTCATGTTGTTGTCAGTAGCAGTAATATTAAAAAACACTTTAACATTAAAATACTTGGCCATAGTAACTGAGCTGAGCTTTGACATCTTCAAACTTTCTAAACTCTAACACACCACATCCTAGGTTTCAATAAAAAAAGAGAAAATTGGCCAGCAGTGTATTTTCAACTTCCTGGCCACTCTGAACACATCCCTTTTTGATTTTTTCTATGACTAAGTTGAAGAGGACTCCAAGTAGCAAGACAGCAAGAGCAAGGTGGCCAGCAGCATGCCAGTGAGGGAGAGATTGTCAGCCCTGGATGGATGAGCAAGGAAGAAAGGAGATTAGGGACACACTGGATGACAAGGGAGAAAGCATCTGAGAAGAGCAAATGTAAGGAAAATAATCAAAGGAATGGGAGGGGATGGAGTTTGGAGCGCCCAGATAGAGTCAGGGTGGAGCAGAACCCAGCATGCTTGAGGAGGGGTGATAAGAGCTGGTCGGATTATCGCTCTTCTTGCCAGCCGAAAAACATGCTGTTGTAGCAGCTACCCACTGAAGCAAGCAGAAGAAGGACCTTCCCCAGGGGACTGGCTGTATTTCACCATCCATGCCTCTTCTTTTCTCTCTGTGCAATTCTAGCTAGCTTTGAAAGACAAATTTTGTGCCCCTCCCTGCCCAAATCAACCACAGCAGAGAAAATCAGCGTGAGCCTCACGACAAGGAAAGGCCACTTGTTATGCCTCTGCCCTTTACACAACTTCAGTACCTAGCACAAAGCTGCCTCACACAGCTGGGTCCATATGGCAGTGCCCATTAATGGTACAGAAAATTTACCAAATACACACAAACCCCTGCTGCTAGACCTGGCAGTTTCTGCCAGGCAGACACACAACTATTTAAAGGGCAACTATGCCATCCTGAGGTACTGAATCAGTCCACTTTCAAAGTGATAAGCGGGAAGGAAATGCCAGATAGGAGACATCTGGGATATTCAGCAAGCAGCATTTGTATGGCTCTGTGACTAAAGCGAAAACTCACATTTGCTGAATGGTAAAGAACATGGTCATATCTAGTCAGTATTGTGCATTCACATGTATGTCAGTATACGTGTGTGTGTGTGTGCATACACGTTTGTGTGCATGCAAAAAGTAAAAACATGCATATGTGTGTGTGTGTGCATGTGTGTGTGTTAAACACAAGACATTTCTCCATTTCATCAGACTCTCTCTGCTGACCGCCTTTCAGGCAGCAGAGCTGCTGCTGGCACTTGCTGTGGAAACAACCTCCATCGTACGAGAGAGATGTGCTCCACCCCTCTCTTCCTTACGGCTCCTCGTCCTGAGGCCACACTCACCCAGACTGTTTTTTGCTTTGTGCATGTGTGTCCCATACAAAGCAGGTTACCCTTACCCCGCAGTGGTTGCCGTGGGGCTGTATGAGAGATGCTGGATTCAAAGAAGGCACAGGCAAGCTGCCGAACCCCTCGGCCAAGTGAACAACTGCTTTGAAAGAGCTTTGTGAGCCAGGCTCAGCTTTGTTCCCCTCGGTCTCCCGTTGCTCCTGCCTCACATGATCACTCTTTGGCTAGTACACAGAGTGCTTAAGAAAGACAGTATTCGTCTTTCAGAAGGAAACGTAACATCAGTGTTCATTGGGGGTTGCAAATATAACATAATTAGGAGAAGCCTTTGACTTCTGCCAGAAATAATACATATAGATGTACAGGAACAGGCGCCACTGTCAGCAGGAGGGGAGATTGCTACCTTACTGCTCCACGGCCCCTGGAGATCCCCATTGTAGCTAGAAAAACAAATTTTCATCCCCTTAAGGTGACCGCTGAGCTGCTGTGTAAGCCCTCCTTGCTGTGCCGGCAGCCTAGTTCCCTGCCACGTGGAGAAGAGCGGAGCACAGGGCCAAGATTTCTGCTGGTGGAAACAGCCAGTCGAAGAGCGCAACAGGCAGCGCAAGAGCTGCAGGGACTGTGTGGCTGGTGGGTCTTCTGTCACAGGGCAGACCCCACACGCTACTGGGCTCTTAAGCCAGACTGTGCCGTAAGAAAACACTTTCTGGGAACACTTCAGGCAAACAAAGGAAACCAGGGTACGGAGAAAGCCTACCATCCCTGCTGCATATGGCAATTTTAAAGAGAAATAGCTAATAAAAGCAAGTGCTGTTCTGCAAGACGTCATGGCACTTGTGCTGATTTCCCACCACCTGTTGTACTTCTGTTTTAAAACTTGGGGGATCAGCCCATCCACATCAGGTGCTTTTTACAAGATTGGTTTTTAAAGTGTATATTGAAAAAAAGGGTTGTTTTCTCTTTCTTGAATTATGCAGTCCCTTACTTACAAAACTTTCTGTACACTATGCTGTGGACCTACTGTGCCATTTCAATGACTTGTATAATATCTTTAGGGGTTTATTTTCCCATACATACCCAGAAGCCTCTTACTGTAGTTCTGTTTCCATCTCCTTACCACAGGGTGGCTGTGATTGAACAGACACAGAGCTTTACTAAACACAGGTGAATGCTAAATAAACAAATAAATAAATATACTAGGACTGGAAGGAGGTAAACCAAAGTGCAATGCCATATTGAACACGTCACCTGCCCTGCAGCTTTCGCTTCCAGAGCCATGCAGCTGCGATGATAGCGTTATCTGCTGATGGCACTGCTGATCCGGGCAGCCTTTCCCCTCCCAGCTCGCCCTGCGCACTGATAGAGCACAGCATAGGTGTGGAAAGACAGGAAATCTTTCGGCCCCACTAGCTGCCAGAATTGTTCAGATCCCAAGAAACCACCACCAATTTCATCGCCTTTTCTCTCTGCAGGTACTGCTACCTTGCAAAACAGAGCAGAGGCTCAGGGACCAAGGGCCTCACCAATATTAGCAAACTAAACACTGCCTGGGGATGAACCATGATAATCGGTATTACTAAACTGTTCAAGTATTTCTTGGCCTGTGGCAATTAGTGCTCTTCCAAGCTGCTCCTGGGCACAGTCCACAGTCAAGGACCTAATCTCATTTGGCAATCAGCACCAAGCCACCCTCTTTTGAAGTGGACAATATTTTACAAGCATTGATGCAAGCTCTTCTACGCCAGTTGGTCTCTGTGCCTTTGAATATTCCCAGGTATACTTAATTTATTAATACAGAAGTAGTCGACAATGCTTCAAGGTTATTCAAATACCTGCTATCTCTGTCAACCAAGACAGGTGCTTCTTTCATCAGACAGCCAACGTGTTAGCTACCCCACTAAAAGAAGAAAAGAAACCCATCACAGCAAGGCAGTACACTTTAATGGTGTTAAAGATTGACCACACTTTAGCAGACACAAGTTGAGCCACAAACCCACAGGCTGCTCCAGTAATTTCTCTAGAGAATTGATGGTAAGCATTACAATTATGCCTCTCCACCTAGAATTTTATAGCAAAATAATTTCTGGCTGTAAAATACAGCTAGGACTCAACAATAAATTCCATCTTTGCATCTGGAGAAGCTTGTGTCCCTCGAGACAGAGGCTTACTTGTCTCGGCTGCATACCTCATCAACTTCTCTCGACAGACATTTCATTGCACATCTACCTTCAGAGTGACTGAATCTCCATTTTGCCCTAGCTGGAAGACTCGCTAACTTCATCCCAACTATGTTCTAAATTTGCCAGAGAATTCAACTGACCATTCATCACCCATTTGTGACCGCTATTGTTTCCCCACTTCTCACTACAACCTTGGCTCAGAACAGGATCTCCACCAGGTCAGAAAGTATTTGCCTTCAGCAGATAGACGCTGTGCACCCATCCGTGGGGAATCCATAGCAGCTTCCTATAATATTCTTACTGAAGGGTGTGTGTTTGAAACCCCACATTTTAAAGCTCAACAATCTGTAACTGCAAATATATAACTCAAATGCATAAACAAACCTTTTGCATACATAAATACTGGATGCATAAGAAACCATACAGATTGTGGATATTTTTCAGAAGCTGCTTTTAAAAACCTCAACATACTACATCCAGCCCAAACTCATTCTAGTCCTCTGTGGCTTCTTGGAGGGTAGGTAAGTATCAAAACAGCAGCAGCCTTCTCGTGCAGAAAATACCTTCTGCTCCAGAAAGACTCAGATACAAAATACAAGACTCTGTGTAGAGGAGAAGGCCTTGAATTTCAAGTGCCTTATGCCAGCTTGTGCAGTGGGAAAACTTCATTAAACACCAGGATTAAAACTCAACACTCCAAATCTTGTTTTTCTTGTCCTACTAAAGGGGTGTTTTTTGACATTTATTAATCCAAGCATGATCTTATCTTATTGAAAAGACATCCCAGGACCACTTGGGCAGAATTGCTATGATGGTTTTCATCTGCAACCAGTAACAGATTAAACCCTCAACATCTACTTTCTGTTCTTAATTTTTCCTTTTCTTTTGCTTGAGCATATAGATGATTTTATTTGTAAGCAATTGCTTTCTAGATTTTGATTTCTGTCCTCCAAATCACCAGCAGTCCACCAGCAACAAGCTGAGGAACATTAACCAAGATGACACAAATTCCCAAGCACATGTTCACAGGCAACATACTGGACAGAACTGAATTTAATTTGTTATGGAGCATTTATGTATTCTCTACAATTTGGACATATCCAAAAGCTTTCTAAAAAAGCCAGGCACAACTACTACTGCCTTCTTACTGATCTTTATCAATAAAAAGGTGTAGGTGCATGGACAACTGGAGAATCAGACATGATTGGATAGGACCCAGGTGGAAGACGATTCCATATTGATGTTAAGGAGGTGTTAACATATGCAGGCACCTCCATGACTCCAAAAACAGCACCTGAGCTTGTAGTGTTAGGGCTTACCTAGGATTTATTCTAAGCTTCATGTTCAGGCCATGAAGGTGAGAACCTCAAAGCTCTCCTGAGCCTGATGTTACACATACAGGCATCTTTTGCCATCCGACAGCGTCATCATACATACACAGGTGTATATCCAAAGATGGAGAAAGGTGGAGAGTTGTTAAGCAGAAGCTAAATCACCACACGAGCAGGCTTAACCTAGCAGAGCCAGTCAGCGAAACAGCATCTGTTCTGCAAACAGCCCACCCAGTTGCAGCCAAGATCCTTGTCTGGTACCCCGGAGCTAACAATCTCTGAATTCACTCCCAGGTCAGGAAATGCTAAGCTGCTTGCAGATGAAAAGCTTTAGAGTGTCTGTCACCTTTTCTTCCAAATACATAACAAATTTGCAGCATTAACAAGTTCATAGAGCTAAATTAAGAGCAAATTTTACTTATATAAAGGTCTTAAAATTACCCAAACTGACACACGCTTTCTATTACTAACATACATCAAGCTCAGAACAACAAGGTTATTTAAAAATACTTTATTTACAAGACATTCAAAGTTCATTTTGAAAAAAAAAATATAACTGTACATAAAACTCGAAGTAATTTTTCACTCATAGTTAATAAAAGCACAGTGAGATTTACAATTCATTGATTCACCAATCATGGAAATTACATTTTGGCCCATAAATTAAATCACACAAGGAACAGAAAAACCTAGAGGAAATTTTTGAGCAACACAACTCCATAACTGTAACAACTTTATACAGCGACATCCTCATATCAAGATATCACTGTTCAAATAAAGTATTTAACATAGAAAGTGCTTCCACTGTACAACAGAGCAAGTAGTAGAACCTATATAAATCTTCCCAGCATTTGGATTGTCTTTTCATAAATGTCCCTTTTACCTGCTTTCCAACCAGTGATCCAAGCTTTCCCCCAAGGTGTTAATGAATGACTAATGAACCCTAGTGATTTCATTATACCTTCTCAGGTTTAAAAAACAGCTTTCTTTAAAAAGTTCATTGAGGTGGTTTATAAAGAATTTTAAAATATATAAATATATATATTTATATCTCAGGATGACTACTTAGTCAACACTTCTACACAGACCACAGGGCATTGGAGTAGCCATCAACAGACCTTGGGTGGTGAACTTCACTTCAGGGAAAATTTGGATGCCAGCATACTCCCTTCAAAGTTCCAAATAAAAGGCAGCATTCAGGACAGCAAGTGTTATAATCAGGTAGAGGTGAGGGGAAAGAACAGGAAGAACTAAACACGATCCAAAAGTTGTTTGCAATGGTAAATTGTATCACGCAACAGAACCAGAAAGTGGGTGAATATGAATTAAATGAAGTGCAAAAATTAAACCAGTGCATAGAAGAGGTATTTCTAAACTGTATTATAGGTACACCACCATGGCCAGAAGACTAGCAAAATCATACTGTTTTTACTGAAGAGACGAAGAACAAGAAAAACATTAAGAGGAAAAAAACGATGGTTGCACTACAACTCAAAATACATGTCGCGACGAACAGAAGGAGAAGGAAGTCAGCTGCAAATTTGGCGAAACAAAGGCAATACTCCCCAAAACAGCATCAGTTACTTTTCTTTACATAGAAAAGCAAAGGCAAGATCTGCATTTAGAAAGTTACAGAAGAAGGAAAAATTAAATATCAAATTGACATGTTTGGTTAAAGGATATCATATGAAAAGATGACAAAACCAAATGGAATTCACTTTAAAGAAAAAGCCCAGAACTGATGAAGGCCAGTAAATTGCTTTTGCACTCAATGCCATGTCAATTTATTCCAGATTTCACTCTTGTTTCAAAACTATCTGCCAAGGCTAGCAAACGTTTCGCTGTTGTGCAACTAGGTCCCATGTGTGACTGGTTATGGATCAGAGGGCCACATTAGCTGGACATTCAGTTGAAAATTGCCTGTGTTTTAAGCAGATTTCCTTTGCTACAGACAGTGATGGACAGATGGGGGCAACAACTGCAAGAGGAATTGAGTATCATAATGGTGCCATCAGAAGGGAGTAATTGAAGAGGATGGGCTAGCACAATCAGCCTGCCATCATCAGAAATTTTACATTACTGAATTTGAGGGAGAAAAATGCAATTAAGCTAAAGAGGCCAGAAAAGAGATTTTTCAACAGTGCAATATGCTACAAAACTGAATTTAGAACAAGTGCCCATGGACAAGGGCAAATGCTGAAATCCACTGTATTTCAAAATGAGGTACGCTTACTTCAAGAGAATTAGAAGAGATATGCCAAGAACTGAAGGGAAATCAGCCAACACAAAATACACGCTGACTGGAATGAAGTCTTCTACAGAAGTAGAGAGGGGCCACCCAGCAGAGCCTAGTTGTGACACACTTAAAACAGAGAAGAAATATATTTTTTCCAGGACTCAAAGGAAAATAAGGATACTAGGTCAGAAACCTTAGCTGGATACCCTGAAAGTCCCTACACAGAAAGAAAAAAACAAGGTTCACCTCATAAATAACATAGCTCTGTTGGTTTTGCTTGCTTAAGTAGTAAAGCAAATTTTAAATCTGCTTGCTTTCCAGACCTGAAGATTTCTATAATCCCTGTTATTTTCCTATTTATTCACAGGCAACAATTACACTACATTCAACCAGACAAGAAGAACGTTTAAGAATGCTACTTCATTGTATTTGCAAGTTACAACACTTCAAAAATTAAAAAATAGATAATCACAGTTTTATAAAACACTGGATGAATAAAGAAAAAGATGGTCCATTTTGTCAAATGCTTCAACATTACACACGCCAGTTTTCTCTAATTCCAGAGTAAACAATACTGCCATTCCATCTTTCAACCATTTAATAAAATGCATACATAGAAAGAATTACCTGATTTAAGACACAAATGCATAATCATGAAAGGGTGCTTATTTTAGAGGATACCTGGGAAGCAAGTTCTCCCATAGACTTTGTTGCTATTTTGGGAGCTTTCTATTCCAGTTCTCAAAAACCCTATAAATATATTTGTTATTTACATCTAAACCCTGACATTTAAACATCATCACAGATGAAAACAAGGACAGAAAAAGAACAGAAGAAAGGGCTGCCTTACTTTATGCCACATACTTTTAAAAGACAGAGCAATACTTAACGTTTCCCAATTTACATTAATTTGTGCAATAACTCCCAAGCCAGATCCTGCTGCTTTCACCTTGGCTGCTGACAACAGAATCAGACAGACTGGAGGATCAAGCTTTTAATTACACTAATACATAATTTAATTTATATAATACAATCCTACGACGAAAGGCTGTAAAATGTACTAATTCACCCAAGAATCTGTTCAAAAGGGGTAACTACAAATCTAGAAATGTACTATTTAGACTACAATCACTGCTTCAGTAAATACTGTTTTCCAAGCAGCAAAACGGCCTGCTGTGTGTTTTAACATTCATTGACTTAATGTGATTGTCCTTATTAATAAGGAATTGGCTGCTTTCTCACCAGCCTTACAAGGAGGTCCTGGTATGTTCCCAGCCCAGGCAGGAAGTCAGTTTTCCCTTTCTGTTAAGGTGTCACTGAGGTAAAGACACCGCTATTTTATAGAGGTGTCCCCACAAATAAATTAATAAAATAGCCTGTCCAGGCCACAGAGACCACTGGAAGGCTGCTTTTGACAGCAAAATTTATTTGAAAGCTTCTGGATCTGGTCTGTATAGCCGGTGAGGCTAAGCACTACACACAGTGTGGATTAGATAGTGGGTCTCCTCTCCAAGAAACCTGGAGAACAGACCTGACCACCAATCCAGCACTGGTGACCGGGCACATCATCTTCTTTTCCTTAGAGCACCTCCCATGCCTTAAAAAAAGGCAAGCAGCAAAAAGATAAAGGAATTGCTTCACTAAATACACATTGCAATACACCTTTGGGCAGGGGGAGGAGGAGCAGGGCAGAGGGGAGGGCTTAGAACTTTAAAACAAACCAACACAAAATAATTGGGACTAAACCAGGAAAAATTCCCTGCAATTTTTTTTTAAAGCTCCCTCTAAGTGACAATACTGCATATAAAACTTCAAAGGGACTTTCTTGATGAATATAATGTTAAATTATGCCTTAATAATAGAACTGCAGAATTTTAACTGTTCATAATAAACTCATTAGCTTATTTATTCAGCATGAATAATGACAGACACTCAGTGTTAAAGATACTGCAATCGTCCCGCACAATGATGAATTAAGACGGTGGCTATTATAACTTCTGTTGTCAGGAGGAAAAAAAAATAAAAATAAAAAAGACTGAGTTGTACAATCACAACAGTGAACAAGATAAAAGTTAACTGGATGACTGCCTGCGTTTCCATTTGCTAGAATCAGTACAGACAACATTAGTAAGTATTTCTTTGCTTTCATAACAAGAAATCTATTCCTTAGCACACTTATCTGAGATTAGGCTAGGACTCCAGTATTACTAGTAGAGAAGCAAGACTGGCTTCTACTCTGTCCCCAAATACAGGAGTCAATCAAGAAAACAATGCAAGTCAAAATTCCTGAGTGCTTCCCCTCCCCCTTAGACGCTCTGAATTTCATTCACAGACTCCACTGGCCAGAAGCACAAGCATCACTGTTAAACATGAACTGTCTATGCCAAAATGGGTTTTAAGGATCAGTAAAGCAACTCTACTGAAGTCCTCTACAAATATACAGTACCTCAGCCCAGTATGGTCATTAACAGGCCACAGGGCTTTCAGGCAACACCTCACCACTTCAGCAGCAAAGGCCAGAGTTTCATTCCCAGTGCCACTGGCCATTAACCGCAAGCATCAGTGCAGACAGCAACACAGCCCATCCGCTCCAACACCAGAAATTCACTCATAGTTTGGTAAGGAACTGGGTTAGGCTGTATCAGAAAAATCTTAGATGAATGCAACACCCTTCATGGAAATATTATTCCTTTTTTCAGATACAAGGGGGGTTTAGGCATATTTTGGTTTACAGCTAAAGCACAGAAATCTTTTTGCCACACCAACTTCAGCTACAACCACCGATGACCCCCTTCCCAGCCAGGATACATTTGTTCTATGAAAACACAACGCAGAGTACAGGGAATTGCCTAAAGTCGTGTACTGCTCAACTGTGATTTGTAACCAGACACATCACAATTTTTCACATTTTTACTGCTATCCTCTGCCAATGGGGGCTCAATGGGGATTTCAATATCATTTTTACTTGAACCATTGTCTTTATGCAGCGCAGAAAGGCAACTATTGTTTTTCTCAGTACTGCCATTAGTTTTAGCCAGGGGGTTCTCCCGCTGACTGCAGCACAGCTGAGAGTCACAAGCTTTTGAGATGCAGGGCGAGCTGCACAGTAGCTGGGAGGTCTTGCGGTCAATGTACTCGGGCTGGATGGTCACAGAATGGATCCCTGCTTCATGGAAAACCTTCCGTATTTTATAAGCAGCATCTTGGTAATCAGTAGGGGTTTGGCACTTGATATGAAGAGTAGCAATGTTCTTCCCACCTGCAAGCTCCCAGACGTGCACCTCATGAAGGCTGCTAACCCCTGGTACACGAGATAGGCTGTCAGCTGGAAGACATAAGAGAAGGATATTAGAGGCTTTGGTGTACTGGTTAATTACTAGCTTTCCCATTAAGAGCCCTATATGAAAGCAGCAGTCTCCAAACTACCGTTTTAAGAGAGCTGTACTTAGTAAATATGTCTATTCCCAGCTGCCTTGGGTTCAGTCTCCGGATGACCACACGAGCTGGCCACCCTTGCTTTTGGGTTCACCCATCCCTCGTGCTCCCCAATGGCAATTCACCAGCCGTTGCAGAAGCAACACTAGAGCACCACTTCCTCGGCCAAGACCCCACATCTCTGGTTTGTTTAATCCCCGAGTGTGGTGGAATTCCAGAAACAATCAGTGCTACTCCACAATTAACCACTGTGAACAACGCCAGAGAGCTACAAAATTAACCAACCTTAATGGAAATTTCTAAGTTGTTTTGGAAGCCTTTCGGAAGCAGCTGCTGCAGTGCTGGGAAATACTGTAATTCAATGTTGTTTCTTTCATAAACACCCCACACCAAGCATTAACAGCTCAAGGGCTGGTATTTTTGATGTATTGTTGGAGTACCACATTCTCAAACTGCATGCTTTAACTAATCCAGAGAGATTTGAGTCATGTTGCTAGGACACAGGCATGTGACTATTTCTCACGGTTCTTGAGAATTTAGAGCTATTATGAGTAAATAATCCAAACATGTCATTCCAGAAATAACATATGCATTAAAATATATCACTAAAACTAACAGCACTTCAACAACAAGCTTGACTTACTCAGTAGTCGCATATTAACACCTTTGGGAACCATCTGCAACAAAATAGTTGAGGTCTCTTTGATAAGCGGGAATGCAGAGGACAAGATGATGAACACCATAATGATTGTCAGGCTTGGATCGATGTAGCACTGCCAATTACACGGAGCATCCCCCAGAGGAAGCACATGGAAGATTGCAGCAGCAACTACCACGACTACAGATCCAAGTGCATCTCCCATAACATGCAAAAGAACACCTGAAACAAATGGCACAATTTCCATTAGTGGGTTGTTTGTTTGTTGGGGGTTTTATTTTTTTTGGGGGGGGAGAGTAGTGCTGCATTTTCAAGTCTGCTCTACTTAACATGAAAAACACAATATTCCAAGCACTAACATCATAACCAAAGTTTTCAATAACAGCTTTCAGAATGAAACAGCAAGGTAAATACTGAGTGAACCACAGCTGCTTAAGTTGGGATGCATTATTAAACGTGTAGGGTTATGCTAGCAACTGCGGTCCAACTGCAATGCCATGGCAACGTAAAGTGTGTTTGCTTAAATGCGTGCAGATTATTAAGAGATCCTGGCACATCAAATCTCAAATCTCACTTAAAAACTGATGACTAAATCTATCTGTTCCACCCTGGAAGCTGAGAGCCCCAGACCACCCCCAGTAACAGTTACTCTCCTCCATCAGCTTCTATGACACTGCTGAAATAAGTGAAACCTAAGCCCATTCCTATGGCTCCAAACGCCCTCAAACTCCAATTTTCAGATCAAGCTTGATTACTAGTCATATTTAACTTTGTCCCACCAACACCACTAGCCCTCAGACCCCCCCAGAACAGAATCTGGTCTAAGTCATTCACATGGACACCATGGTTTCATATGTGCCTGGGCTACTAAATCCAGAGGAATGCTGGGTACCACTTTTCACATCTACAGGGATGTTTTTGCAGAAAAGGTAAAGACACAAAACAGGCTCTTACAACAACACATTTTTTATCTGCCCTTTCAATTGTAATGAACAAAGTAGTCTTCCTGCTATAAAGTCACAATAATCTAAGAACTCCTTTTAACTTCCTTTTTTTTCCCCCCACTATTTCAGATAATCTTCCCTCTTCCCGTCATTGCTCAAATGCCCTCCCATTTTGTCAGTCTCTACTGTTGGGGGTCAGATTTCCTTCGAAACCCATGATTAATTCATAATGTCTCTAAATATACGAAATTAATTTGTCAATTCTTCATTGTTTGGATCCTGTGAGAGAATAAAACAGACCGTCTCCTTTTAGCATCTCTATGACAAGCACTCTCGAGAGCTTCCCTCCAGTTTAATCACTTCCTCACGGATGGAGAAGCTGCAAAAGGCTCCCTCCGAAACTCATCAGCACAGCAAAGAGTTTTGACTCTTCAGTGATGCTGGAGCAGACCTAGAGCCATGCCTGTGCTACAGCGTCTGGCCAGCTCTGCGTGTGAGCACTGATCTTCTGTGCAACAAATGAAGGCAATAACCACTGGAGTTCCTCTGAATCACTTGGGTCAGACAAGAAAGTACAAGCTTCCAGCGAGTCCAGCTCTTTCTGCTGGAGTCAGGGGTGCTTCGCCCCATTTGGCAGGCTCCCACAGGGTTTTACTCCTCCTAACAGTGTTGCAGTGTTTCCCTTTCATTCACAAAATAATCCTGATTCAGCGCTGGCTATCAGCTATTGCACTAACAAGAGGGACAGGCAGGATGCAATTGCCAAGGCAACTAACTAGAGAGCACAGCTTAAAAAGAACTGGCAAATGTTTCAGAAAGTTGTCTTTTGAATTAAGCAAGTATTCAGGATTTTGATAAATTATGAATTGAGAATGCAAAATTTGGAAAATGCTTATTTTATGCTACTATCATCATTAATATGTACCGCTTGGTTACGCATCACATAATGAGGGCCTAGACATAAGTGAACCCATTTCCCTATCGCTCCCCAAAAACTATAGGTACAAGACAGAACCGAAAATGAATTTTTGTTAAATAAAGTCAGTATGGTAAGACGATAGGTAACGCAGAGTTTCCAACAGATTGTGCTGGAAAGTCTGAACTACTCTGCATATGCTCAAGAAGCAAAGGGAATAATTTTACACTACAACAATTAATCCTGCCAGGCAGAATATATGGATTCCTGTTCCTCCCACTCTTGAAATCAAGGAAGCTGTTCCTCTGCCAATCCATTTTGTCCAGCCATATTTTTCAGGGAGGCTCTGATTCGATAATGTACACAATATTTTGCCAAGTGATTATGAAGTAAGTATAGCTATGTAATTAACTTCAAAGGAAAAACACAGATTTTTAATCAGAATTTTAAAGACACATATCTGTAGCATTGGCTACAGAAGCAAGGAATATTTGTAAGGACAATAAAAACAGATTTTGCAAAGATAACATACTAAAGTAGCACTTAAAGAAAAATTCTCTTTTTGAAAATCAAAGATGACAGGTTTTTAAAAAAAAATTGACACAAAACTCCTTATAATTCTGACATTTTTGGAAGTTTCCAGCATCACTATGCCTAAACACTATCCTTCAGGCAAGTAAGGCCTTCTCTAAAATATACTCATCGGTTTCTCACAATTCTCTCCTCCATCCCTCACAGTGACAGTTTGCTTTTCGTGCTTCAATAATCCTACCACTATAATGCCATAATATCCAGTGACACTGATTTCTAGACATTCAGGAAAATGTTGTGGCTCCAGCACATGGTTTGATTTCCAAAGTGTCCTCCCTTACAGACACATCTGCACAACTCTGAAAATGCTTTTGCAAGACAGGTAGACAGACACACACCAGAGAAAAAAAAAAAAGCCTCAGGTGCCTCAGGTGCCTGCCTGCCATGTCGACCTCTTAAGCTGAACTCCTGCCAGTGTACACGACTTTGGAGGAACATCAGACGCCGACCAGTGACCGTAAGAAGCCTGAAACTACCATTCTGCTTCAGCTTTCTGACAGCACTTTCCCTGGGGACAGACTCGGTGTTTAATGTACTCGGAGACATCTCCTTTTGGCTCTGCTCAGAATAGGTACATAAACGTGTATGCATATAAACGCCTGCACAGAGAGGGGCAGAGACACTTGGTTAATCTATCCCTAGAAGCGGCTATACTGTCTCACTCCACAGATAACGCGGGGACCTGCCGCATTACGTGAGATCCTGTCACAGGCTCTCTCAGGAACAGGTTCACAGTTCAAAGACCTGGACAAACACTGTGCTGAAAGCACCAGTTTCAGCACCATTTTCCTTGTGCTGACACTAAAGCATTATCAACCTCGGGATTTAAAGAAATGCTGTTCCCTTCCCAAACGCATTTGGAAGCTGAAAACTGCTCAACTACTGCAGCAGTGACGCTCCAAGCAGTACCTCATCGCTGCCCACTTTACCTTCCTGCAAGGCCTCTAGCGACTTGAGCTTTGCCCCCGTCCCAAAAAAGCTCAGCTGCACTCTTCTAAAGAGCTAAAACCAAGATGTGAGCACACTCGGAACCAAACCAACCTCACACTACTTTGCTATTGTCCCTGCTATTTTCTACAACCAAAACCTTTCTGCTAAAGATAACTGGGTCCATACACACAGAAGAGTTGTGGGCTTCTGCTCCATTTCTTACTGGCATTTGGAAAAAACAAAAAAATCTGAAAGGGAAACCAGAAAGTGTTTAAAGTTCGTCTAATATTAGCAGTATACTGCCATGCTGTACCTCTGATGTTCAAGGCTTCAGACTTTTTCTCTTGTTTCTTCTCAAACCCCTCTTCAGGGCTTTTTTGGTCGTTTGGTGAATCACCTGCATTCAAAGAAGAAACGCTGTGTTGTGTATAAGTTCTACAAACAGAAAAAACATCAACCTTCTCAAAACCAACTCATTTCAAAGACGACAAGAATTACCAAGCAAGAGCAAACCAAACCATTTCCCGTGCAGCTCAGCAAGGCCTCCCTCCTCGCTCCCGAGGGGCCACCCAGCAGCCCGGTGTAAAGTGCAAGGCGAGAGAGGCGGCGGCGGGGACCCGAGCGCGGTGACGGCGGCTCCCCGGGGCCCACAGGCCGGGTCCCGGGGACAGACGAGGCGAGAGGCGGGGTGGGGGGAAGAGGTGCGGGGCGACGGCAGGCCGGGGCAGGGCGCGGGGGTGGGGAGAGCGGCGAGGGAAGGCCGGGGCGGCGGGGCCGCAGCCGAGAGGCACCTGCTTCG
>Ga0065711_1038562_pt1 | contig 18639 bp, 10 predicted proteins | sample Hoacrofraction12_FD_59098 | JGI IMG/M metagenome (GOLD analysis project Ga0065711, IMG submission 59098) | Hoatzin crop microbial communities from Cojedes, Venezuela - Epithelial fraction 12 v2 (version 2) | ecosystem: Host-associated > Birds > Digestive system > Esophagus > Crop | place...
GGCCTGCGCGGCCTCTCCCTCACCCAGCGCTCGCTGCGCCGCCGCCGCCGCCGGGGCGAGGGGCCGAAGGCGGCACCCGCAGGGCCGCCGGCGGAGACGGGGGGGGCCACACCACAGAGACAGAGGTTCGAAATAAAAGTCTTTTGGGTTCATTTTAGAGGATTTCGGATCTGTGTTGTGGTTTTGGGGGTTCTTTTCAAGCAGACTTTAAAAAAACCTCCCTGAAAATACATGAAACGGGTCAGGCTCGTGAAATGGAGTCCCCGTGGCTGCTACCAACGCGCGGCTGGCCGAGTGGGAGCTGGTACTCAGACGCAGGCTGCCTCGGAGGCGCCTGCTGAACTCCCTCTGTACCCCTCCTGGAGCGCGTTTCTCAGTGTACGGCTTTTCAGTCCGCAAACTAACAGTGTGCTAAATAAGTGCTGAAGTAATTTTCCGATGCTGCTGTGTCCTAGCTGTTCCCAGCAAAACAGATCCGTAACTCAAAGCCACACCCGTAACACGGGGAGTTCTCCAGCACCTCAGTTCAATCCAGCGGGACGTTCGGGAGATGCCGGACCGCCGTACAAACCTACATACTGAACGCAACAGAGGCGGCACTTCGTACTCCGGTAACGCAGCAGGAAAGTGGGCAAGTTTTACTAACATCTTCTAAAAATTCTTACCTGCTCTTGGGCCTTACCTGTCAGTATTGGAAACAGCAAGACACAAATTAAAGATTTCCTCCCAAGAAGCTAAAGAAGTCTGAATGATCCAGTAATTACCTTGGCCTTCCCTTATTTAAACCCAACAACAAGGTATCGTAAGTATCCGAGACAGCTAAACACATTCGTCATGTTCAGACACGTTCTTTAAATTAAAGATTACAACACTGTTGAGGGAATGTAAAATGTGGTCAGAAAATAAACCAAAAACGTTGGTGTTTTAGAAGTTACTTGAAGTTTGTCTCTTCGCTGTGCTTTAGCTTCTTCCGCTGCATTACAAGTTTAAGACACTTAATCCCTTTCCACTTCAGAAAAACTGCTGTCCTCACTGCTGTGCCAAAACCATCACCCACAGACTGTCCACGAGGAGAATTTCCAGAAATGTGCGAGAACAGAGCCAGAGGCTATGGGAGAGACTGTGACCCACAGAAGGGCTGCAGTCAAAGATGGTGCTGGCTGATCTCAATGGTGACCAACGCAGAGTGCAGTCCCAGACAAGTGCAAAAATGCCAGCGTCATGCCATCTTCAAAAAAAAGCCGGAACTGTCTCAGGATCTACAGGCTGATGAGTCCAAATTTGGTCCTTGGGAAAGTCACAGAGCAAGACCTCTACAAGAGGAAAAACCTTACAGTCTGCTTAATCAGACGACTCAAGAGGGGTAAAAATTGGTTGGCAGTTAATGGCTCACACCCTACCTGCACCACAGTAACAAAGTGGAGAACTACAGGACCCCGACCTGCGACCTGTCCTGCATAACAACTTTATCAGTGACCCCGGAGAAGCCACTCTTGTCAAGTTTGCAGGTGACACCAAATCAGGGGGAACAGCTGGTGCGCTGTAGAGCAGGGCTGCCATCCAGAGGGACCTGGCAAGGGTGGAGGAACAGGGCCTTGTGCAGTTCAGCACTGCGAAATGCCAAGCCCTGCCCCGGGAAGTTGGAGCCCCAGGCAACCGTCCAGGCTAGACATTGCTTGCCTGGGCAGCAGCTCTGCAGGAAAAGTCCCTGGGGGACAGCGAGCTGCGGAGGGGCCACCCTGGACTCAGCCAGTAGCATCCAGCACTGTAGTAGCACAGGCAGAACCAGGAGATGGGAGGGAAGTGATGATCTCCCTTGACTCAGCACTTCTTACACCACGCTCAGGTAAGACACCGAGTCCTCTGGTTTGGGCTCCCCAGTCCAGGACATTGCCAAACTGGAGCGAGCCCATCAGAGGCCCACCAGGATGCTCAGGGGCTGGAGCACCTGCCAGGCTCTGTTCCAGTGGCTGGATGAGAGACAACAGGCATCAGCTGGAAGGAGGTGAGTTCAGACTGGAGATAAGGGCAAGCCTTTCTGCCTGCAGGCACAGTGCAGCAGCAGTACAGGCTGCGCAAAAGCACTATGTGGTCCGTGTTCTTGGAGGTTTTCAAGACAGACTACAAAAAGCCCTGAGCCACGTGGTCTGACCTCCTCGCTGACTCTGCTTTGAGCAGGAAGTCACACTGGAGACCTCCACGATTTCTTCCAACCTTAACTGTGGCATGACACTGTCCACAGTGCTGTCAAGCTTCAATGCAGAACTGGAAGTCCAGTGAGCTCTTCAACATTTCATTTACATTAATCTTACCTGTTAATTGAACAGTTGAACAGAATCCTACAACAAATCCAATCTGTAAGATGACAGCATATTGCAAAGCCACTGTCATGGAAGTAAAACACAGAAAAGTTTGAAAAACCTGTTAATTGGGATCTGCGAGCCTGCATGCTTGGAGACTGGGAAGGAGGGGCCTTCATAAGTACCATCACACTGCTATTACGTATGCTCATTAGAAGTATGAGGAGATTTGCACAACTCTTCAAGCCAGTAGTACAGTAACAGCAAAATAAAGTCACATGTGCCAGAGCTCAGTGCTGCTCCACCTGCGGTCAGTATAAAGCACAAATTCACTAAATTAAGTGATGGTCACAAAACACATACTTTTCTGGATTCAAACCTAAATTAATAATTTTAAATATATGGGAAAAAAAAATCAGTTCTGTGGATCACAGAACTTATCATAGGCAGAGTATAAATGAGAAGACCTGCCTTCACCTAAATCAGAGAAAACAGGAAGCAGATGTGCTGCTGACAAGCAGAGTGATAACAGAGCCCCTGTGTTAGCAAACCAAATTGCCAAAGAGCAGCAAGAGGTACATCACAACTCCTAAAAAATAACACAGGACACGTGAGTTTGCTCAAACCACCCAACTCATTCGCAGAACCCTGATGTTTGCTTTTAAAAAAAGTCTGCTGTGTGTAGTCCTCACGCCAGGGATTACCGAACCTCAGTAACGGAGGTCTTGATTCTTGTCTAAGTAAACTGATTAAAACTCAGAAGTGTGACAAAGCTCTTTGGAAGATAAGTGGCGTATGAAACAGATGTTAATCCTCCAATCTTATTAGGAGGGCAGGAAGATTCAGAGAGAGTGCACTCAGCTAACAGGCATGCTCTATAGCAGTCAGACAAGGGAATGCAAGTAGCAGTTAACAGTTTCTGACATGGCTATAAGTTACAGGAGTCTCATAATTTAAAGAACAAGTGGATGGGACTGCATAAACACTAACCCTTAAGACTAACTTTGAAAACCCCAACCTAGCATTTCCATAACAAACAAGTCCTTACCAGTTTGAGGAAGCTCACAAAGAGGAACAACTACCACACAACCAGTTTAATTACTAACTAAGAGAAGCTTTCTTTACATGGCCAGTTATCGAGCATTACGTTCCCAACCCGCATGAGAAACTGTTACACAGATTCCCAATGCTTGGAACAATCACGATCTCATCTGGTTATTGACCTCCAGACTCCACAGTATCCAACATGCAGAATCAGACAGCAACAGTAACCGACCGGCCCCACTTGTAAGTCATCATCTTGAGCTTCATCCACGCTAAGGTACAGTATCTAACCTACATCCATCACAGCCTGGGTGAAAACAAGTGTTACTGGCAAAATGGGGGAGGAAATGAAAAATAAAATTTAGCATCTGACCTTCCTGTTCTTCACTTAGACAGAATCTATCTACACAAGAACTTAAAACTCTGCTCAACTAAATTAGTAACTACAAACATTGCAGGAAGTCAGCACGTTAAGACCCAGCAGAAAGGCTGTCTTCTTCCATAGTTGCACAAAGTATACACATTTCCCTGTTTTTCCTGTTGTGCTGTCAGCTATGTGGTCTATACTCAAGATCCTAAAAGCCACCCTCTGTAGAAAGTTCTCTTTTGCCAATGGAAAAATTGTACCAGATACGCAAGCAGCTGGGCAGGAGGGAGATGTTTATACAAATATGTACATGCATGGACCTGATGATGCCTACAAATCAGTCTACCACATATGTTCTCTAGATCTACTTACCTGTTTTTTCACTTCCCTTATTCTATTTTTTCTTCCTTTTCTGTTTTCTTTGCTAGTTACAGTAAGTTTTCATGTACTTTAAATACACCAATGAAGAACTCCATCTGTCCATGTCGTAAAACAGCTTTACATATGGCAACACTGGAACAGTACAAGTTCTTAATGTACTCTACAATGTTAATAAAAATCTTTTTAGATTTCCCCTGGGGAAATGCCAAGATGAACAGAAGCATGAGAGGATGGCTACTGGCTGAAGGAAACCTCTGTTTCCCTTCTTCCTTCCTCCTACCCATTCCCTTTCCCTCACTCTGTGCTTCCTCCCTCCTGCAGCACAGAAGCAGTAGATCAGAGAACTATCTACTGTATTTTACTATCTACTGACAATTATACACTCTATGTCCATTTTTAATTTATCACTCTCCTGCTGCTGCAAGATTGCATCAGGCAGAAACCTTTTGACTGGCTGGGCGACCACGACCTTTAGGGCACACCCCAGCATGTGTTGACTACCAACAAATGCTGGGGAGCATAAGACCTCGTTTCAGGATGTCAGGACATTGTGATGAAATCCAGATCTACTCTGGATATGGGGAAAAAAAAAAAAATTCACGTGCATAACACACCTCTTTCCAAGCCCAGCTTTTCCACTACAATAAAACTGTGGGAAAATGAGAATTTTCCATGCTCTTTCCTGTTACACATTCTATTTTATTTTATGTTTTCCAGAAATTTTAACATGATTTTTTTTTATGTTCTCCCAGAAGATGGATATGTGTAGTTCAAAATGCAAGAGCACAAGTCATTCACACAACACGAACTTTTGCACACAACTCCTGGGCACAGTAAACGAGCCTAGTCAGTGAATAAGATTTTAAAATTGCTTGCTGTCACAATGGTGCGTTTTGGCAATATGTCATTATTTGGATCAATGTGTGCATTTCTGGCCTTTGCTGAACCCTCTGCACACCACACTATGCTAGGTGGTGCCAGAGGACCAGCTGGTGTCATAAACACTCACTTCAGACACGAAGTGACGAAGAAACGTCTCTGGTAATGATGTTAACCTGTCCTTCTTACGTATTTTGACAGTGAAGACAATGGCAGTGCAACGATCCTTGACTCACACAGGACAAATCACAGCAAATTCATCTGTCACACAAATATGTAGACTCTGCAACATCATTTGTTTCAGAAATTTGAACAGGGCAAGGGATTTTCTCATTACAAGCATAAGACTACCAGATTGGTAAATGTAATTCTATCGCTGCTTCTGCCATGGAGTGGCTCTGTTAGAACACTTAGGCATTTCAAAGACAGATGCTATTTCAGATAACCAACATGAGATGCTGGAGTGTGATTTAGAGAAGACCTGGTCACTGCTACAGTCAATGTCATGGATCCATACAGCGAATGGATGGCATGTTCTATGAGGCTGAGAATTCTGGAAAAAAATTAATTCTGGAGGAAAAAAAAATTCAGCATCTGTGAAGTACCCAGACATAGTAGACATGACTGCCACAGAGAGACCTGTAAAAGCATAGTCAAGGTGGATTTTCAGAAAGCTTTCTGAAAAATTATTCAAACACTTATGCAAACCAAGTGGTTGTGACAGGAAAAGAAAAGACTTGTATGGACAAGTAAGTGGTTAAGTCGCAGGAAAAAGAGGGGAAGAGTAAATGGTCAATTCCTGCAGTGGAGTGAAACCACTTATTAGAAAATTAGAATTTAAATTTAGAGTCATAGAATAGTTTGGGTTGGAAGGGACCTTTAAAAGTCTTTGAGTTCCAGCCCCGCTGCAATGAGCAGAGACATCTTCAACCAGATCAGGTTGCTGACAGACCCGTCCAACCTGACCTCGAATGTTTCCAGGGATGAGGCATCTACCACCTCTCTGGGCAACCTGTGCCAGTGTTTCACCTCCCTCATTGTAAAAAATTTCTTCCTTCCATCTAGTTCAATCTACCGTCTTTCAGTTTGAATCCATTACCCCTTGTCCTATCACTACATGCCCTTGTAAACAGCCCCTCTCCACCTTTCCTGTAGGCCCTTTCAGGTACTGAAAGGCCACAGTGAGGTCTCCCGGGAGCCTGCTCTTCTCCAGGCTGAACAGCCCAAACTCTCTCAGCCTTTCCTCACAGCAGAGGTGTTCCAGCCCTCTGATCAAAATTTCTCAAGGATCTGTGATGCATCTGCTATGGCAAAGGTGAGCAGTGAGCAACATCCAGTTATTCAAAACAGTACAGACTAAAGATTCATGGAGGGACACTGTGCGACTAACTGGACAGCAAATGGCACGTGACATTCAACAAATACAGTGATCTACATGGAGGGAAAACAACTGCAGTCCTAATAAGCTGATGGGGACTAAGATGACCATTATATTACTCAGGAATGAGATTTTGGGTTATGATACTGCTATGAAAACAGCAGTTTGGTCCTTCACAGTTCTTTAAAAAAAAAAAATCAGAAATAAAGACAGGAACATCATCAAGCCATTGTATAAATCTATGTGTCAGTCTAACTATGTTTATAACTAACACCGTACTTTTTATTCCCCTTGTCTCAAAACGGGTAACAGAACTGGAAAAAGTTCCTAAAGGGATAAAAAGGATGATCAAAATATGGAATAGCCTTTCTTTCAAGAAGCTGTCTAAGTAATCTTAGATTTTTCATTCTGGAAAAGAGAATTTTGGAGAGGTCTGACAAATTTACAAAGCTTTAAGTAGGTTTTAGAGGGGGGTGGTGCCAAGTAACTGCACACTGTCTCTTCCAGTAAAAGGATTAAGAGCCATTGAATTAAGATCATTGGAGATAGCTTCAAAAGGACAAGAGGTGGTTCATCATGTAACTGGTAGCTCACCTGAACAACCTCCAGCTCACTGCCAAATGAGGCTGTGGATTCTGCCCGACTTCACAAAGATACTTGACATATTCAGGGATTAAAATCTACTGGTGTTAATAAGGTCATAAACCACAACCAACTACAAAATCACCTGCGCTTAAAAGAGTTGGAAACTTGTAAGATACCAGGTAACAGTAGCACATAACACTTTTCCTGTTCTTACTCCTCCACAGGCATTTGTTTATGGCTCTTGTAAAGCACGTTGCTGGTCAAGAGATTTATTTGGTCTGACCCAGTATGGCTATTTTTGGGTTCTAATTATACCTTCATAGAAGTGTTCAAATAGCAGAGAAGACCATGACGCAACAACACCTCTGTTTTTCTCCACAATTGTTAACAGGAGCTAATTAAATTACCACCACCCATCCTGTGCAATGAATGACTCACAGGTCCTATGGGGAAAGGAAGAGGGGAAAACAAAGCAATGTAAGTAATTAAAGATAATCCAGATGAAAACACACATGAAACACAGAAGGCAAATTAGGCAGGATTAACTTGCTTGTGCATTTCCCAACCTATGATTGCTTGGCTTTGCCACCAGACAGTTCTAGCATCTCCTGTATACAACTCCTGTTTCTAAAATGGCACGGATAAGTTTCCAGTGGTCCGGAAGAGTTCGATATACAGGTCTTCTGACGGAGAATGCCACTCACATGTCAGAATCAATGGAACAGAATATGTGAAGAATCTCATCTGCTGAAAAGAGACAAACGCCTAACCTATCAAAGACAGTGGTTTAAGCTAAACTGGCTGACCTTGTACTGAAGTAGATGTGGGAGCACTCAAACGATATTCTAGCAGCTAAACTAGGCAGCCATGCATCTCTCCATCCAGCCCAGATAGATCAAAGGTGCATATGACCATAGCTATAGATGTTGCTGAAGAAGAAGAAATCAGATGTCAGGACATTGACACAGAGTGTTTTGTCATCAGTACCAGACCATCACACATTCATCTTTGCCAGTTACATACTGCTGTAACAGCTATTCCATATCTTCTGCATTGGATCATAACTAGAAAGCGATGGCTGATTGTGTGCTAAAACTGGGATGAGTTTGCCAATAGATGCATCTGTCAAAGGGGAGGGGACATTTTTTTTTTTTAATCCTAGGTTCTTTTCTAGCACAGAAACTTCAGAAGAGAGTACAAAATGCTTAACATGGCTGAGTAAGCATACACAGACTGCAACTTCACAAAAGCCGAATGTGACATTTAGGGATTCTGTTTTAGTAGGAAGAGCAAAACTCTAGTTTCCGTGTAAGTTTCTATGCCTGATGATGGCTGCTAAAAAAAAAATGTAGGAAGGAGAGTTGAAGCATACATGTATAGGACTATGAAATACTGTTTGTAGGTTATGTTGTGAAAACCTGAGGTTTAATGTCTTCTCTAAAAAACTTCTGCTGTTCAGTGCAAATATGACTTAAATAATCATATAAAGGTTTAATCCTTCCAATGTTATTAAATTCTTAACTTCGGAACTATCTTGTGGGCATAACATTCCACTACACACTATGAAAAAGCGTACAACATTTCTTAAAAGGAAAAAAAAAATTTTGAAATGTAATGTCTCCCTGTTTTTCGAAAAAGATAATCCAGGAGCATCTGATTTATTGGCTCTACAAAAGTTATCCTTTTTTCTCTTTAATGCCACAATTCTAAGAAAAGAGCCCCAAATTCTGCAGTGACCTCTGAAATCAGATATTCAGAGAGATTTAAAAATCATCAGGTTTTTTTGTTTTTCAAGAGAGCTGGAGGTATTTTATTTCCGTAACATTTTTAGAGGACAGATGGGAAGAGACCTCTGTCATGCTTTACGTAAACAAACAACAGTTGTTTATCTAACTGCATCACTATCACATCTTTGGCATCCATGTTTGCTTTTTGCTAAAGAAAGGGCTAGTAGGCTTTACCAGTGACAGGAGTCCACTTTCTGAATTGTCACAGCTTTGTCACTTCTCAATTTGCATGTCAAGCTAACATCCTTGAAATTCTGTGCTGAGTTACACACAGACATACACAAACACATGGTTCTGGCCTTCACATGCACTTATTTCATTCAGCATGCATTCATGCTGCACCGGTCATTTATTTCACATTCACTAAAACACGAAGCATTAAATTTCCAAGTGGGTACAGATTTCTCCTTTAGAACTCAGCTAATCTCTTCTCTTTTTAAATTGCCACGTACCGAATTTCTGGGTTTCATTCCATTGAACTGGTATCTAGGAAACCTCTGTGTACAGTTTAGACAACGAAATTGATTTACAACTAAATTGGTTTACATACCAAGACTATGTCAGACCATGTTTTTATAACACTCAATTCAATGTCATCTACAAGTACGCACTTCCTGTACTGAATTACAGCTTTCAAATAGTATATTGATATCACAAGTTATGCCACAGTCTGTTGAAGTTCTGTATACCTACTCATTTAGTATCTGATGAAATACAAAATAGCATTTTAAAATTAATTTTTATGCCCAGAGTCCATCAGTCAAAAGATTCAACAATACCAAGCCAGATTTAAAACACACAGAATTCACAATAGCTACTGAAGTACTTATATTATCCAGGGAACAATTATCTGCCTTTTGCTGACAACAGCTCAGCCGCTTCAGGACAAGGGAGTGAATACCCTACATCCAGAAACTGCATCTGGATGATCCAGCAGGACTCTCCTGACCTGGAAGAAACAAGCTGCTACTAGCAGTTAAAGATAAGCTAACTAACCACTGGTAATGTAAGCTTTTGCTAGACAGCTCTAGGGAACAGAGAGGACGATTTGAAGACAGACACATACAAAAGATCAACTGAGTCTGTAACATTTTTTTGAGAAATGCCAGTATAAGTTTATGGAGAACATGTTATCTTCGCTTCTTTTAAATCCTCCATGAATTTCTGGAAAAGGCTTGGAGACGTTAGGAAAAAGAAACTAACACCACATTTAATAGCTGACTGTCCACTTGAAAACTAAGGGCAGAGAAGGACCACACAGTCTTCCAGTATCCACACACCTTGAAGGGAGAGGGCAATCAAGAATATTTATCACATAGGAAATCAGTGGTTTATAATCACTTTCTCAAACTTCAGAGGACTTTGCTCAGTAATTGTACACGAAACCATACACACAGTGAGTGGCAATCTCGTCTAAGTTTTAATAGGCAAAGACTGCTTTGCAACCACAGTGTGTCAAGCCATCAGTCAATGCCTGTGTGGTACAGAAGCATGCAATCTTTACGCTATAGCTCTGTAGGTGTGTCTTTTGCAACCAGTCACGCAGCACACACAGTGAGCAGCAAGACAACTGAAGCAGACAGCGATGTAACAATACATGGTATGAAACAGTCAAATTAGCAATGCACAAGCATTAACCAAAATAATGACAGGAGCTCAGGCAGAAAAACGGATCATGTTCAGCTGAGCAATTTGCTTACAAGTATCGTCACTGCTTCTGCTACTAATTTTTCAAACAAAGTGCAACTATGGCATAGCTAAAAGATGGAAATGATCACCAGCATATTCAACACATTAACCTGTATGCCATTAATTTTACTCAAATATTACTATAAAATAGACCCCAATACCTCAATTACACTAGATTACTGCAGCCATCAGGAGACTCGATCAAATGCCACAAACGAAGAACTGGCAGTATAGCGGTATTATCAATGCCTGAGCTCCACATATAGGGTGCGGAGCGGGTAAAATACGCTGCCCAGTGGGCAAACCACCTCCCAGCACACTGGAAATGAAAATAGTAACACACTCCAGACAGTCTGACCTCAGATCTACCAGTCAAGTTGACTCTGCTCATGTGAACCTGAGACCAGGCAAGCATCTAAGAACACAGAGAACACCATTCTCCACGTTCCTTCCAATGCTCCATAAAAGGCTACCACAAAACTAAACAATTGCTCACGACACAAATAAGCATTTTCCCCAAGTCCCACACAAGACTGGATACACTGCTGAAACACAAATTTTCTCCCCTCTCCCCCAACTTCATTTTTTTAAAATATAAAGCTACAATCATTATCAAGCTTGATCGAAAACTTCTCTGAGGATGCATATTACCAGCCCCTGAGAGCCACAGCCCTTCATTTAGGGAAAGTTTTTACTGATTATAGATTGAAGAAAACCTAACAACAGTGCACATTTGAAACACTGTGAATAAGTGCTCACTGAAACTTCAGAGAGGCATGAAAGGTATTCAGCACAATTTAAGGTAGAAAACACTCTCAGTAAACTCAAGATTAAGCATTGTGCTGACTCTTCCCACTTTTGGTGGGAACACAGGACCAGATAGGATCGCTGTTGAGTCACTAACTTCCACCTTCCACACGAGCAGATACCCACGTAAAGATTTGAGATGGGCTATCTCAAACATTCACTTTGTCCTGTTCTCCCATCTTTTGCACACAGCGTGGGCTAAAAGTCATTTTCCTGCTCCCCATAGTAGTTTAAAGATTTCCAAGACAAAAATTCCAAAGCCAGAGCACCAGTCTTCCCCCAGCAAATAAAAAGGAGAAATTGCCAATGTTTTGAGCTTGCCAACACAGAACAACGGCTTAGCAGTCAGTAGCTTGCCGAAGACAGAGGCTTATAACTCAGGGCTTAGACAAGCAATTGGCTTAAAAGGACCATGAAAAAAAGGAAAGGGGTGGGTGGGTGTGGAGAACAGAAAGAAACTTCATAGAAATTGCTGCTAACATCTTGCAGACCCTGCACTTGAGACAGTAAGCACTAAATTTGTAACAATTAAAGAAACCACCACAGAAAAGCCAAAAGAAGTAGGAGTGTGCACTGCATGCATACACCTCTTGGGTCTCAGAACCCTCCTCAAAGTCCCCTGAATACACACAACAGGGGTACAGTAATGCAGAATGATTTTGATCCACAGACAAAACAACTTAGCTTGACTATCCTAAGAGTCGTTCCATTCAGACACAGTTCAAGAAGTCTGAAATATATTATGTCATCAAAGCAAGAGACTGAGTGAAGCAGAAGCTGAGCCACGGACATGTAAAAATAAATACATAAATCCCTAACACCAAGCAAACCAAATGCAGAAGGCAAAGCACAAAGCCCTTAACAGCACTGACAGAAAAGTTGATCCTGGCTCCCCCCAACAATTCAGATACTCACACGAAAGACACAGGCGTTATAAACTAGTTCTGACTAGATGGAGAAAACACTTCCGAGACAACAGACAACATGGTCCACGGGAGAAGGAATTGGGCACACAATTAGCAAACCTGTATGGTTAGCCAAGCGTAGAACTGCTGTGAGAATGATCTCAAATTTAGCTGGGAAAGGCAAACGGGTGGAAAAAGAAACATTTCAGAGAAAAGTTAACTTTACAGGATAAGAGAATATAAGGTTTATAGGAGGGAAAAAAAGAGTGAAAATATACAAAGCCTGTTGTGTGGTAACACCACTCAAAGTGAGAAACAACTTGATACAAACTCTCTCGCTGACAAAAAAAAAAAACAAAAACACAGAACACCAAGCCCAAATTCAAGCCCAGTGTGTAAGTCTGAAGACACCCCAGTGATTCAAAACTAGCCTGCCTGAACAAGAGGTAATAACATACTTTCATTGAGATTGACAAGCATTTCTTTCCTGCCTTCATACAAAGATATTGCCCAACTCCTCTATGACAGCCAATGTCAGGTTCTACTATTTCCTTCAGGTTACATCAACCATGATTAGCCCTCAAGGTAGGACAGTCTCTCCAAGATAAATATTAAACAAAGAGTCAAGCACATAGCCAGAATTAGAAGTGGTTTCGCATTCTGTCACTGCCTTTAAAATCTGTCTATGGTAGCTTCAAAAATTATTTCCCTGTTACTATGCAGCACGTGCATGTCAGCAAGCGAGATTAGTTATATGGAACAGACCACAGAAAAGGTACTGAACAGGCACATTTAAACAAAGTAAAAATAAATAGCTTGAAGTGATAAAGCGGTATTTGTTACAATAGACAGGCATGCAATTTTGTGGGGACTATGTTCAGTAGACTTGTGTTCACCTGCTGAATAGGAATGTTCTAAAAAGACAGAATCTATACAGCTGTTTTCTTAACATGGTATGTAGGAGTCTCCACCCCAGTACTTGCTCACCCATTCTGCACATTTTGCAAAAAGTTAAGAAAAATATTTACAATTTTTGATTAAGAACAATGCATTTCAAAAACAGCAAATAAAAAAAAACCCACATTACTGTTAACTTAGAGAAATTACAACAACTTGGAACAGGAGTTTTTAATTTATTTTTTTTTTTACATGGTACGAATTCATCTTAAGCACTGTCCGGAAACTAATGAAAGAACCCCTTCTAAAAGGAAGCTACATTTCTCAACCTACAACAAGCAGTCTGTGAGAAAGCTCCAGCAAAATAAGTTTGTATTGAATTATTATTTATATCTACATCCTGTTTAGCCATTTAGGAAAAAAAGTTTATTTCATGTTTTGTAGGCCCCTTTGTGTAAAGTTTTAAAAAGGCTTCTGCTAAAAGAGGGAGGGCCCCGTTACTTATATCCTCCAATTCACACTGTGTAGCAACTCAGAACCTTCAACCTGCATTTTCCCAACAAAAATAAAGCCATCCTTATCGTTTCCTCATGAAGCAGTTGGTTTTAAGCTTTAAACAAAGAAATATAAGGGGGATGTTGAACTACAGAAATAAATAGTCATGTAATTGTTTATAGGTCTATGTAACAATCAAAATATTTTGACTGAGCTAAAAAAAAGCTTTGCCAGAGAAGGCTACGTTCACCAAGTGTTTTTCTACAGCTTTCTGTCCGTTCCTTAGACTCTTCACCTTTGAAAGAGGTAGGACTGGGTACAGACACCACCTAAGAACCTTTACTGGCTTAATTACCGCAGCACTGAACTTAAATATAAATGAGAATTGCTCGCACTTTGGACGCCTTCATTAAGTGGCAGGCTACCTCAAGAAGTTACAGCTTCCACTCAGGTGCTGCTCACGTTCAAGCTAGTTATGCAACGACAGCCCGACCTCGCACGCTACCTCACAAGGATGTTCCAGCATACACACGCGTGGTCTCTCATGACCAGGTATTAGGTCTCTTAGAGCCTGACACAAACTTAATTACTCAAGTTAGTCTTCAATGAAAATACAGGCTTCCCCTCTATACCCACATTTCTGAGAGCAAGTGCAGCTAGGCTCCTGTCAAACACGAAACAGAGTCCAGCCAAAGCAGACCAGGAGATGAAAAGCACAAGTGGAGTCCCCTCATCCACCTGGAGGGAGCACAGAAGACGACAGCCAGCATTGAAATAAATTAACCAGCACAGAAGCTAACCAGCAGTAGTGCAGATTTTCTCATATTTCCTAAAAACTGAGGACATAAACTATCGAAGCTGATCACTTATTTCATACCACATACCGAGAACTCTGGATAAGGAGCCAGAATGAGCCCAAAGCATTTTTACAGCACAGAAGGTACTCCGGATACAGAACCTCATGAGATACAAACTACCATAGGACCTCTCTGGCCTGATACATAATTGCTTTTAATTTCATTAATTAGTATTGTTGCCTGACCAAGTAGAAGGTCATACACTAGAATAATCCTCTATTTCACCACAAGAAATATGATTTGAAGTACAAATAATACACTATATTTCTGTAAGAGAAGACCAAAATAAGCCTTATCTGCCAGGGCAGAGGGGAGGAATAAAAAAAAGTGTCAGTTCCAAAAAACACACCAAGACCAATCAACGTTCAAAAATACTGAATCACAACTGATAAGTCCTCACCACAGAGAGAATGTTTCTTTAAACCATCTCAATGTCATCATCACTGTAAAATGTATTTCAATTTATTAAATCACGATTCTGAAGTATGCATTCTGCTTTCAGGCTGTCAGATAAAAGAAATGTGTGTGCTGCCGAGTTCTAAACATGTAACGTTTTCCTTTACATTTACAAAAGTACTTCTAAGACAAAAATTGCATATAGCCATCTGCTCCAATTATTAGATAATAGTCTCATGTGACACCACACAAAAGCAGCTCACTCTTGCATACTTGGGCTTTATTTTAAATAAAGATCCCATTCAAAATTAAATATTATAATAATACATAAGAATAAAGATATAAGAATAAAATCTATCTGTTGTTTAATTCTATAGTACAGGAATTAGCCCAAAACCAAATTATTTACAAATGTTGTTCAAAAAAATGACAACAAAAATTTATTGTTTGGAAAGTAGTTTTCATTCATGTGATTTTCATTTTTCTGGGTTTGATTTCACCCTATTTTGAGCATTCATTCCACACTTCCACCATGTGGGGGGTGGGGGTAGAAGCAATATTTTTTTTCTTCTTCCTAAACAACTTGCTGCTGCTTCTCTTTGCTCTTGAACTTCATTCCACTTCTAGTTGTTTGTTGGGCTCTATTTCAAACAAGAGAATTAACATGAACTTTCCTGCAAGATGCAGGACTCAAACATTAATTCCCCCACACAAAATAGTTTGGAATTGCAGCTCAGAGATTGTATACAGGTATTTCAAAGTCAGGAGACTCTAAAACCAACTGCACAGTCTCTTGTCTCTTAAGCTTACTAAACAAGCTGGATTTGACATAGCTCAGCTCTGCCATTTTTAAAGTGACAACACTGAGAATCACGTTCATTGATGAGTATTGCTATTTGCCCCTTCAGTTCACAGGGGCAATCCAGAATTGGTGAGGAAAATCAATGAACAGTCCTCCAAGAAAACTTACTAAACTTCTAATAGATTTTTAAACTTTTAATTCAAATGCAGTTGGTAAGTAGGACCACATCATTAAAGCACAAATTAAGAGAAAACCTAGAAAACTGACAATAATTTTGTAATCTAAAGTTATGTTAACATAATATTAACTTACTCACCTTTACTGGTTTGAAATCTACTTTGTTTACTCCTTCAAGTGCAGCAAGGCAGTAAACCATTTAATTCATTTTATATGAAGCAACAAAAATCTAAACAAACACCTACCATTTAGATTTACAGTTTAATCACCATAACCATATTAATGCTTATGCATAAAAAGTGAATTAACCTTACCCTCTCTAATTTAAGCAACAACACATACGCCCCACAGGTCTTGCCACTTCCTAAAAGCTTGACCAAACAGGAAATAGTTCTAGTAGACTATAAATCCAACCAGGCAGATGGTCCTCAATCAATTAACAACACCCCTAGTACTAACAGCCAGTCCTCGGCCTTTGGCGGCATCCAAGCAGGATGTGAACCAAACTTAAAATTTGTTCAAATTTACCAGGTTTTAGTTGTAGACAGAAACAACATTGCATTCTATAGAAATCCCATACATTGACTCAACCCTATAAAAAGGTTTCCAGGTTTTAAATAGCAACTTCCTTATTGTTAAATCAGAAATAGAGTGAGTTCTCTCTCTAAAAGATCATAGCAAACAGCTGTGCTGATGTTAATTGGTCTGTAAGTAATACAAAAAGTAGAAAGACCTGACAGCGATCGAAGTTCCCTGCTAACCAAACACCACCCAACGACAGAAGCATTTGCAATGCCTTTTCATTCAACGTTTACTGTTGTTCAGGGGCGAGAATCTTGTTGCTATAAAAATCGTATCTTCCCAACTGCTATAAAAGAGGGGCTGAGTCACAACAGGTAAGTCCCTTAAGAAAGGGGAAAGAAAAAAATACTGAATTTGTTTCATGGTTTCACCCACTGTTCTAGGAAAATCCAGGTATATTTATGTTGTTTCTATTGCCCAATAAAATCACATGCCAACATTGGTGAAGCTTATCTTCTAAGAGTCTTTCCAGGTATCCTTGACAGAAGAGCACATACCCAATAAAAGATCCTTACAGAGCGATTAAATATGTTCAGCATGAAAATAATGAGCTTTTTCTGACCCCTGTTTTATCAAAGTAAGTAAGGCAAAAGAACAAAGGGGTGCTATATAGCAGCACCTGTGAATTGTAACCTGCCACACAAGTAACTCCTCACTCTGGTTCTAACTTTGGGGTTCTGTAAAGAATGACCCACCTGTTAATTTACAGAAAGCTGAAAAAGTATGTGACAACCAAGTTTCAAACAACAAAGAAACAGAGAGCAAACCCCCTGTTTGCTACGTGTAAGACAAAGAAGAACTTAAACCATTGCAAGATTAACAAGAGATTTAGGTTAGATCTTAGAAAAACAGCATGTAGAAGAGTACGGCTAGCTGATCTTGGGAAGAGATTGCAGAGAAGATTAGGGAATCTGCTGGGGTTTTTTTAGAGAACCAGTCTGGTCAGGGCTGGTTTGGCCATCATCCTGCCTCTGAGCCAGGGATGAATTGGATGACTCTCACTCCTGTCAGCCCTGTTTGTTACGATTCTATCATGTGAAAATGAAAACCAGAATCATTTGTGCATCAAGGCAGACTCTCTGTTTCTGAGGCTTCTCATACTTTACCAATCCATGCCACAAAATCTTGCATCAGCAACACGTTAATCCATTAATTCATCTGTCTATAAAGCACTTTTCTTCATTAAGTCTTTCTTTTAAACGCAGGCATTCAACCTTGACAAACCTAAAACAGCCATCGAAAAGATCTTTACAAAAGTCATTTGGTATCCCAAATAACTCTTGCAAAGCTCCACGAAGAATCCAACCTTGGTCTTCAAATCAGGATTCTGTTTTCAGTACAAAACACAGACGTAACCATCAGAAAGTAACTGAAGTCAGTTTAAGAGCTAAGCAATACAGCACAGTATCACAGAATCACAGAATGGTAGGGGTTGCAAGGGACCACTGTGGATCACCTAGTCCAACTCCCCTGCCAAAGCAGGGTCATACAGCAGGCTGCACAGGACCTCGTCCAGTCGGGTTTTGAATATCTCCAGAGAAGGAGACTCCACAATCCCTCTGGGCAGTCTGTCCCAGTGCTCTGTCACCCTCAGAGGGAAGAAGTTCTTCCTCATGTTCAGATGGAACTTCCTGTGCTTCAGTTGGTGCCCGTTGCCCCTTGTCCTGTCGCTGGGCACCACTGAAAAGAGTCTGGCCCCATCCTCCTGACACCCACCCTTCAGATATTTATTAGCATTTATGAGGTCCCCTCTCAGCCTTCTCTTCTTCAGGCTAAACAAGCCCAGCTCTCTCAGCCTCTCCTTGTAGAAGAGATGCTCCAGTCCCCTCACCATCCTTGTAGCCCTCCGCTGGACTCTCTCAAGTAACTCCTCATCTTTCTTGAACTGGGGAGCCCAGAACTGGACACAGTACTCCAGATGAGGCCTCACCAGGGCAGAGTAGAGGGGCAGGAGAATCTCCCTCGACCTGCTGGCCACACTCTTCTTAATGCACCCCAGGAGACCACCGGCCTTCTTGGCAACAAGGGCACCCTGTTGGCTCATGGTCAACTTGTCATCCACCAGCACACCCAGGTCCCTCTCCACAGAGCTGCACTCCAGCAGGTCAGCCCCAAGCCTGTACTGGTGCACGGGGTTGTTCCTCCCCAGGTGCAGGACCCTGCACTTGCCTTTGTTGAACTTCATCAGATTCCTCTGCGCCCAACTCTCCAGCCTGTCCAGGTCACGCTGAATGGCAGCACAGCCTTCTGGTGTATCTACCACTCCTCCCAGTTTGGTGTCATCAGCAAACTTGCTGAGGGTACATTCTAA
>Ga0065711_1038563_pt1 | contig 18639 bp, 16 predicted proteins | sample Hoacrofraction12_FD_59098 | JGI IMG/M metagenome (GOLD analysis project Ga0065711, IMG submission 59098) | Hoatzin crop microbial communities from Cojedes, Venezuela - Epithelial fraction 12 v2 (version 2) | ecosystem: Host-associated > Birds > Digestive system > Esophagus > Crop | place...
TGCCCATTGCCCCTTGTCCTGTCGCTGGGCACCACTGAAAAGAGTCTGGCCCCATCCTCCTGACACCCACCCTTAAGATATTTATAAGCATTTATAAGGTCCCCTCTCAGCCTTCTCTTCTTCAGGCTGAACAAGCCCAGCTCCCTCAGCCTTCCCTCATAGGAGAGATGCTCCAGTCCCCTCACCATCCTTGTAGCCCTCCTCTGGACTCTCTCCAGTAGCTCTCCATCTTTCTTGAACGGGGGAGCCCAGAATTGGACAGAGTACTCCAGATGGAGCCTCACTAGGGCAGAGCAGAGGGGGAGGAGAACCTCCCTCGACCTGCTGGTCACACTCCTCTTAATGCACCCCAGGATTCTCCATTGGGAATGAGGATTTCAAGTGTTTAAGAAAAAGTAGCCTCCTCTCATTTACAATAATAATCTTTTTTGGCAGTCTTCCACAGAGGAAGCCTTAAAATACACAAGAAGAAAAACATGAATTCCCAGAGAGCCTGTGGTAAGGAGATCACTAAATTAAGATAACTTGAAGGATGCCCTCATTTCAAAACATCTATTCAGATCTTCTCAACATATAGCAAAACTGAATGTTGCATGCACTGCAAAGCTTGATGTACTGCATACCAAAAGCATTTCTGTAGGTAATTGTTTTTCATGTAGTTTTAATTATTGTTCATCCTACAGGGTTTTTAATGGATGATTATGGACCCTCAATCTGTCCTTTTCATTACACACTGAGTAACTTTTTTGAGCCTTTCCTTTACCATGACTGCTCCTGTGCAAGCCTAGCTACATGATGATCAAAGACTGGACTGTTCACAGAATTATTTTGCCCTTAAAATGACCTTGTTGTGGGCTAATACTTTAAATTGCACTATATATTACAAAAATTGCTATATATTGCCATGGATATAGATATTTGATCATTCAAAAATTTCCACTTCCCGTATCTGCCTTCTTTGAACATAAATTATTTCATCTTGTGCTAATAGTCATAAATCAGTTGTTCTCTGGCATTTGGTATTATTTCAAAGTGGCTATCACAATTATAAATGTATTACAATATAAGCCTAATGTGATTGCTGGCTTACAGGCTCATGGTACAGACCTTAGCTTCATGGTGACAGAGGTTTTACAGGACTGGAATGTTAGCCAGTTCTTATGTGAACTGGAGAAAGTTCTTGTTTTTATTTTACCTCTAATAATTTTAAATAATCGACTGAACTTAAAGAATAACCTGAGTTGGTACCACTTGCATCTTCTCCTGATCCTGTGATGTAAGCTATATTAATGCAAACTCAGATTTTTTACTTTTATTGATTCCCTTAGATTCAGATTTCATGAGACTGCATCTCTAAATTTGGCCTTTTAAGTCTAAATGTAACCAAAATGGGTGGCCACTCTACTAGGTAATTTTATCAGACTTCTTTCTTTGTCTTTAAACAAGGGATTGTTTCTTTTCACTGTATGTGAGAAAAAAACCACAAAAGATATTATTCCTTGCATAAGTTTACATCTAGGACATTATTTCTTATGAAAGGACCAAAATTTACTTATTCCTCTCCAGCCAGTGTTGTCCTGATTATTCTCAGTGTTTTTGGTACTTTTGTATAGCTCTCTATCTGTTGTCCAGCCCTACCCAGCTGTAAACAGAGAATCAAACCAGTAAATCACACAACCATATGTTCAACAACTTTCAACTTACGCCAAAGTTCTCTTGACTTCAATCACAGTTAAACATATTATTAACATGATGTGTGCTATGTTGTAGGCGAGGGAATAGGCTTGGGAGCTGTCATGGTTTGGGCTTCTACTGTTCTGGAAATTTCTGTTACCATCAGCCACTCTAGAGTTTACATTGCTTTATGTAAACCCAAAGCCGATCCATGGACATACACATCTGTAATTTCTGTTGTGTCTTCTTTTGGTTATTTGGGCTCAGAATTTTGGTCATCATTAATTACTTCCATCCTATTTTGAAACAAAATTTTAGTGAGTTGCTAGGCCACTAGTGATTTCATGAACTTTCTCTGTCCCACATGGGCTTTTTATCTGTTTAAAATATGATATTGTTGTTTACTCTTGTTTGAAGATCTTTTTGTTTCTGTGTTTACGTTCTATTCAGAACTGATTAACATGGAAAAAAATCTTACTGCAGTCTCTTTGAAGAATTAAAGAAGTGGGAATGATTTCTCTTTCTGCTCCATTCAAGATTCTAGACTCCATAGACTCAGTTCTGCATTGTCATCTATGTACATAGAGTAACTGCAGAATGTGCAAAAGCGATAAATCAGCATTGTCCGTACGTTTGGCACTGATGTATAGATTGGGCCACAGAGAATAGCTCTACTATCATCTGACATTCTGCAAAGACCATGAACAAGTAAAATGAAAACAGAGCTGCCTGCAGAAGCTTTGTGTTTATTTATTTATTGAGTTATGTCAATGGGGTTCATTAGAAAGACACGGTGCTAGTACTTCTGCTACTTTACCTGAACTCGTAGGTAGCAATAGTGCATTCAAAAGGTCTAGTGAAAGTCAAAAATTCTCTCAAAACAAGGCAACAATGCATTCTTTGCTCCTGGCTGCTGGAAAGCCAAACACCACCATATTATTGTCTACATATCCTGTGACCAACAGTTACTACCTGTTTTACTACTTGCCACAATGCTGAGGGACAGTTCCAGTATCTGAATGAACTTGAAGCCAGAGGGACTGGAGTCCCTGGCCAGTGGGAAGGGCAGGCCTCGCAGACGATGGAGCTGTCTGGGGATTAAAAGAACACTCAGGTTTTCAGTTAGGGCTGGTCTGTCAGCATCTCTCACTCACCTCCTTTCTCTCTCTGGTCAGAAATGATCTCAAAAGATATCCACATGAAAGTGTTATGAAAATAGGTATATTTCCACTAAGTATTTTTTCTTTAATGAGATGGAATAGGTGGCTAAAATGCTTTGATCAACTATGAATTGAACTAATTTTAATGGAAGATTTTAGTTTATATTCTCCATCCTGTTCTGCAAATCTCAGCCATGATTCTAATTTCAATATGGTTAGAAGTACAAAGGAATAGTTTTTCATACAATGTTTTAGTTTCTCCCTTTGAAGTATCTTCTATTTATGAGTTCATAAAGGTTTATGTGAAATCTTTTACTATATATGGGCCTGAGTTCTCTGAGGACAATGGATAGTGTGTTGATCTCTGTTTATGTAGCAAACCTCTACCTGATGTATATACAGAACTGAAAAAAAATTCGTAGAGTTGTAAAATGTAGCATAGAGCAACGATTTAAAGCATAAATCTAGCATAGAATAAAGATGTCTGGCACAACAGTTGCTCTGATACTTTGTGTATTATGATATTTATTATATGACCTCACTTTTTTTCTGTACCCATGACCCCTATTTTGGTCAGAATACACAATAAGTAGTGCCATTTGATGAGCAAGTATTTAATATTTTAGTTTATTAATTGTTCAGAGGATGGCCTGTTTTCATCTGAGATATCAGTCAACATTCAAGATCCTGTGGGTGTTCCCTTTAAAAGGGGAGACTAGGGATGGAGTCAAGCAATTTGTTAATTCCTTTCATTTAGAAAGAGTGAACTGTCATGAAGAGATATTTTGCTGAACTCAGTAGGATTCAAACAAGAAGCATTTTCTTTTCTTACATTTTGAAGCAACACTAGCATTAATTCTGCTGCTGTTAGTCTCTGTCCTGCTTCTGCTGGCATCTCCATCAAACAATTCCTAGCCCCCTCCAACTGAAGTTCACCTAGACAGGGAGTTCAGCTTCTGACCAACTTTGTATATAACCAGTATTTGCAACTTACTGACTTTCAAAAGAAGTATAATCCTCCTATTTTGTATTCAGTGTGAACTTTAAAAACAATATAATTTACATGATACTGGTACATTTCAATAAGCCACTATTTTAACCACAAAAAGTCATCCCAAGCCCTGCTAGGAGGACCACATTGTTAATTGCCTCAGGTTTTTTTGTCATGTTCATAAAAATGGAACATGAAAAATTTACAAGAATTAACATATTTTCATAGCCCTCTCTGAAGACTGATGTTGTCCTCATTTTACAGATGAGGTACTGGAGTACAGAAAAAATAGGATCAAAAGACTTCATCAGTCTTGGGAGCCAATCTGAAACACCAGCAAACTGATTTTTGAGGGTAGTTAGCATTATATTACTTATGCTTGAAAGAAGACTGACTTCAGCTGCAACTGTCAATATGAGACCCTTTTACAAATTTGACCCCTCCTTATCAGTGTAGGTTCCCAAAAATAAGGAATGGACCAAGTCTGGTAAGACTAGCTTTACAAAGTTGTGTCCGCAGCAGAGGCAGAGACATAATCCCATTCAACTGGACAGTATTTGCAACCTTAAACACGTAACTCTGTATTTTCTTCCTGCACTCCATGATCTCAGATAATCCTTTCCAGCTTCAGCAGCAAATGAGACTAGACTCAGCTATGACCCTTATTTACCACCTAAATTCAAGTGTCATTTAGTAAATCTGTTACAGAGCCAGGAGAAGGATGCATGGATGGTCTAGTTTGCAATGGTACTTTTTTAGTGAAGAGACATTTTATCTAATCTTCCACGTGGAAAATCCAAAAGAAGTAGAACAGTCATTCAGTCCTGTGAACCATCATCCTCTAGATGGTTCATGAACAAGTTTATATTTGCTTTCTGCCGATTGAATTGATAAGACCAGCAATGGTTTATTATCTTTTGTGTCAACAGGTAAATCTGCGACAGTGCCAGCACCTTTCAAAGATCTTTGGTGCCAGCCAAGATTTGGGAACCTCAGGGATCTGGTTTTGGCCTCTAGGAGGGCACAGAAGCTGTTCTTACCCAGCTGGACTTTTCACATCATCTGCACGCCGACCTCCTCCTCTTCCAGTCTGATTGGTGCTTGGCTTCTTTTTTCAGTTCCATTTTCTTTTCTTAACAAGACTCACAAGACATACCCAAGACATTTCTAGGCCCAGTTTTCCACCATTTATCTAAACCAAACTATTATGTTACTTCCATATTGTCTCACCCACTGTATTTACTGCCTGATTTTTAGCTGTTTTCTGGATATAGAGAAACTGCACACCTCCAACTGAAGCTGACATTGAGAAACTTGAACACTAAATGTGCTCATCTGCTTCAAAGCTATACTTGCGATGTCTTTTCTGTACAGACAACAGCATCAAAATACTTCCTCTCACTTTGAAGAGCACCAGGCCTAACAACGTTCTGTGCTTACATTCCTATTCACAGCATTGCATTCAACTGAATACTCGAGGAATTCAAATAAACTGAACTCCTGTACCACTGAAATAAATATAACTCTTGCCTGTCATATTAGGTAAATCTGGACAACACTTAAATCCTTACATGCTGTATTTTCCCATGGTCAAGGGTCCATAACACTAGTCAGTTAATTTTCTTGTTTCCTACCACTTCTGTCCACCTAATTTGTATTAGCTCAAGTGAATTATTGCACAAGTGTTTGGTAATTGCTATTCTCTTTGTAACGTGGACTGGCATGTTATCATATTTGCTAAAAGCCTAATAATTTGCAAAGACAGCACTGTGGAGACTGAAAAATAAGGTGAACTAAAGAATTTGCTGTAGAATTTTCAAGGGACTTTTTCCGCTTCAGCCTGATTACCGAGCATCGTGAGGTACCCAGCAGGTCATAAGGGTGCTCTTCAGATTGTTCTTAAAGGCTACAAACATTTTTTTCTTTCTCTCCGTAAACACTGGGGAAAAACAGATGGCCTTCTGAGGAATATGTAGGAAACAGTCTAGGTGACAGCAAGCCAAGCCATTCTAAGCATTCATTCATCACCCACTTTACTTCTCTTAGATAACAGTGTGCCTTCACGTCATCAGTGGCCACAGTCTCCCAAGCCTTTAGTGACTTTCGGCTCTGTCATTTTCATTTTACCTGCTGTTGCCCCACTAATAGTGTTCGGACAGTGCAATGAGGCATAAGAAATATTTTGTGGCTTTTATTACATTGGAAAATACTTAGGAAATTGGGAAAACATAAGAATACAATTTCCAGTCTATATGAGGTTTTCAGGGTGAAACAAAAATGATAATAGGACTTTTCAGAACCCTGGCTTGCTGACCTAATAGATGAGGCTGGTTTTCCATGTCATGCCAGCTACTAATTTCAACTTCAACATGTAGTTTGAAAGGAGTTGTATGTTTTTATATACTACAAGTGTACAAGTTCTCACAAATCTGATTTCTTCTCTTTGCTCACATAATTCACCCCATTTATTGAAACTTTTTCTTGCTAACATATATAAAAAAGTTTGTTCATAAAATATAGAACAATTACACAACTATACACATAATTAAATAAGTGGATAAGTGAGCATTACATACAAGAAGAAATATTCTTGAGTTGCATAAATGCTTATAAAACCTGTTTACACTGTTTATTCAGTAATAATCACAGCATGATACGTTAATGTCCAGTCACAACCCTGAGTAGGATGTTTAAATAGTAAAATGACCTTTGTTATCTGAGGCTGGGCTTTACACAGAACACATACTTTCCCAAAGTTTATTAGCTGTGGTGCTTTGGGGATTTAAAGTTAATGGGCTTTTTTCTAGCCAAAAATACTCAAGGATCTTTTTTTTTTCAGAGTTGACTAGGTGCCCTCCTCCCTGCGTCTTTAAAATTGAGTGTAAATCTTTCTTTCAGTAATTTTTAAAAGTTCTTTTGTGTTACTTTGACTAATATGAGAAGTATCAGTGAAATGCTTAAGTTGGATAGTTTTGATTTTGAAGAAAGGTAACATCAAAAGCCAGGAATATTTTAACCGATCTATTTCATTAACTTGGTGAGAATGGCCAGTGTGTACTGGGAGCTTCAGCCAATTCTGATTACTGCTATGAAAGAGATAAAGTTGGGGGAAGCAGTCAGGAGAAGCTATTGAAAAGTAGGGTGCTAACAAGCTTTGGGAAAGTAAAAAAAAAAAAAAAAAAAGAACTGGGGGAGAGCAATTATGTTCATTTAAAAGGATAAATTATCAGCAAAAATGAGGGAAAAAGAAAATTTGGCTTGCAAGTGCCCACTGGCAATACAGAGCATTTTCTGAGCATAGTGTGAACATACCTCTTTCCACCCTTCAAAATACAACTATTTTCACCTTTTCTGTGCTCCCATCCGTACCTGGAGTTTGAATACACAGTTCTTATTAATAGGAGACCCATAAACCGGAGACAGCTATCAGGCTGGTAATCTAAGGATTTCGGGTTCATCCAGCAAAAAATCTGAGCGCTCAAGAGTCTTATCAAGAAAACACAAAAAGCATGAGTTGCTTAGCAATTAATGGATGTGAAGGCTTTGATGTAATTATGTAATACCAGCAAAGAAATGGGTTCAATGAATTTTGTATAACTAATGACATGGTTTGTGACTAAAGACCTAAGCTCCTTGTTCCTTATTCGCAAAGAAAGCAGTGGGTCAAGTTCAGATTCACATAAATAGATACAAGTGCCTTCGAGTTCCTGGGAGATATATCCACTTATGTAAGGGACGAACTGAGTCTAAATACATATGTAGTTAAAGATCAAACGTAAGTTTCATAAAGAAGAAGATAGTGGGAATAGAAAGAAAATCTTTATATTAAATACTAGAATATAAAGAATGACAGGACATACACAGAGAAATGACATTATCAGGACTTTAAAATAAAAATACTCAAATATTAATGAAACTAAAATATTAGAGTATTAAAACCCAAAGCAAAACCACTAAATTATTGGAAAGTCTTAGAACCCAGACCTTAAGACTAAATCCAGTCTCAAACTAGCTATCTTGACTCATCCTTTTCACTCTAAGAAGGATGAACCCAACACTTCATACTTTGAAAAGACTCAAAAATGGCATCCTTAATATCGTCCCTAGATAAAACACTCAGGCTGTGCACAAACTAAATTGACAGAAGGCTTATAAAAGCATTTAATACAAAGTGATTTTAAAAATAGTAAAGGCAGAAACAGAAGAGCCTTTCACTAAAAATTTCCTATAACAAACTCTCCTATCACAGAAGGATACTGTCACTTCATTATAATCAGAAAAGCCTTTAAATTGAATCATCCAATAAACTGCTTATCCTACTAGTGTAAGATTGCTCCAAGGCACAGAACAGAGTTTGCAGTAGCCCTGTTGCACCTTAGGTTCTTTCAACTTGTACACGTAAGCAAAGAATGAAATCCAACCTGATGCCCTCTTTGTTTAAAATGTATGTTTTCTGGACATTTCAAAATGATCTGCCCGATGCTTTGGGAAAATTAGACACCAGATTAAAAAACACAAGAAGTAGATAGTGAATCTGTGGTTACACCCCGCAAACAAACTCAGAAAAATAGGCTAAGTTTACTATAGCCCTATACAGAGTGTGGAAAAAGATGTTATTTTGTCTAAACTGTCATATATTCCATTTGGTCTTATTTTATAGGCACTCTGCACTTTATCCTATGATAAATGCTGTAGCTCCATTAATATTACTGCAGCTCCACAAATGGTAAGTTAAGCTAAAGAAAGAAAAATGCAGACAGGAGATTTAAAACGTATGAACGTATTGTTCAGAAGGATTTATCCATTTAAAATGTTGCTACAGTTCCCAGAAAGTGTTGTTACAATTGAGAAGAATATTTGCACTGTAGTACAGGAGCAGGCCCTGACACAGGAGGCTAAGGTAACCCTTCAGTTTTACTGGGAAATAGATTGCTAGATCCGCTGTTACATGATGCTAAGACTGCTGAGGCTAATTTGGGAACACCACGCTCTTGCAAATTATGGTGTGAATAACTCTGTGTAATAAATTCATTAAGCGAAGAGTCACACAACACTTGTCCCGCATCAATAAATGCTGATCTCTGTGATGGCTTGTGGGGCTGCCGCGAACTGATATTAGGTATTGCGTATCTTTGTAATGACGAGGGCTCTCTACAGTTTTTTGAATAAGTTTCCTGAGAAGACTCACATGTCAGGCTCCCTTACCCTTCACTAGCAGTCTTTACAAAGTCACCCTAGTTTGCAGGGATATTTTCCTATGTTCTGAAAGATATAATATTGTCCATACGCCAGTAACACAGCCCTACTGCCTTCTGGTACGGGCTGTTACTGTGCTAGTCCTCTGTATTCACAGAAACAAGCTACAGTAGCGCTGTTGTCCTGCCTTTGTGGGATGCATATCCCTCTGAGCCAATCTTGTCCTTTCACTGATGGTATCTGGGCTCTTCTGAGCTCTGGGACACTGCAGTTTTGTTTCCTTTTCTCTGACTATATGCTTTGTGATGCTGTTTCCTACCAGCATGCCCTTTCCATTTTGGTACACAGGAATTTGGCCCCCAAATCTCTTTCTTCAGTTAAAGGCAAATTTCTACAATATCTGTCCTGTTACATCACAAACTTACTGCTCTGAAAAGCAAGGAAACTCAGAGTGCTCTGTGATTCCAGGAGAAGCTACTGCAGGGCCAGCCCATGAAACCTGGTTCAGTGTCACCCATCCTATAGCAGGCATTGTTTCTAATGCTACATACACCGTGCTGTTATGGGCAACCGAGACTTCCCCTTCTGACAGTCTGCAAGCTGCAAGCTATATCATTCACAAGAACAGAAAGGATATTGCAAACATCCTCTTGGCTAAAAGCTCCTGATCAGGACTGAGCAAAGCTCTGCTAGGAGTCATCCGCTATTTCCTACCTGGTCCTACCTTGTAATGACCTTTACAGGTCTGTGGATGACCTGTAATTCACAGCTTTGGTATATTGCCTTTACTCATTTTGCTAGGCATTTCATTTTTAGAGCCAAAACAATTTGCACAGGTAACAAAATCATTATAACAATTAAAATGACAACTGTAAAAGGGAAAGCCCCATTTGAAAATGCTGGTAGCTGTGGGAAGCCACCACTAGGAGGGATTCTCACCATGGCTGCAATATGAGTAATCACCTTGTTATTCTAATAGACTTTAATTTCTGGAAAGCTACCTAGCTGACAAATCCAGCAAAGGTAAGGTGTTTTGGCATGTACTTCAGTAGTTCCGCAGGTACCTAAAGGTACCAGTTTAAAGTTCTCAAACAACTGCCTTTACGCAATGGAGTTTGATGGTCATTTCTATGTATATCACGTGATTGTAATCATGTCCCTTCATGGAGATTACACTACAAATACACACATTTTTCTCACTTTGTGCACCAAAAGGATTTATATACACAACCGATCCGTGTCTAGCCAACCTATAAAGACACGTATGATTGGGTTAAAATATAAATAATCATCTGCTGGCTGCAGGTGCAGGTCTTCACAGATGTTTTTCGCAGGCTGATTTGTGATTTAAGCTATCAATATTTGGACAGTAAAACCATCCAAAAACTTTTCTCTTGCTCTCATCTATCATCTTCACTGTAAATAGAGAGGTTAAAGCAGAACATGTTTTGGGCGACAGCACCCTGAGTGAGCAGGTGGATTTGCAATTACGTGACCCCAGTGGCAACATGTTTTTCTTTTAACATAGTTGCACATTTCTGCCGTTACATGGTCAGCTCTTTTCACAAAAAAAACCCACTTTTTCATTGAATTGGAATGCTTGTAAATTGTACGCACAGAGAAAGTTTGATTATCAGTCTCCACAAATGACCAACCTCTGGTTTTGACCATATGTTTCCTTTCCATGAGTTTCCTCCCACAAGCATTTAAAAACATCCCCAATATAGCCCTGCACAAAATGACTTTTTTTTCTAACCTCGATGCTGCAAAACTACACGTGATGCTACACAATCTTTCAAAATACTTCTTACCATAACAAGCACTTCTGTACTTAACCGATTCACCTTTTCTTTTTTATAGTGCTCAACATTTCACATACATGAAGTCACATTTACCTCTGTGTACTTTGTTACATACTCAGACATTGTTTGCTTATGTATTAGTGATCTGTTAGTTATGACTCCTGTTAATAATGGTGGTACATCTATCCTCACTGAAAGAAAAAGTGTAACGTGTTTGGAGATGGAGGCATGGTTAAAATGGGATCTATTTCTCCATGTTAACTCAATTTGTGAATATGTTTCTCATTTTCAAGCTCAGCTATAGCAATCAATCTGATAATACTATTACACCTTTTCCCTTTAACTTGCACATATATGATAATAAAACCAGAAAAAATGCACAACAGTTAAAACCAGAGCTAAGCAACCTTTCTCTCCACTGGTGAGTTTCTGGTGATCCATTTAGTAATTTTTACTTTGTGTATGTCATCCATTGCTTTCACCTCTTTTCTATAACAAAAGATGAAATTTATGGCTTATCTTAAATCAACAGTCCTTCTTTACATAATCAGAAAAAAATGGCTTTAACACATCAGTTACAAACACACACTTGCAGAGCTGACTTATGGCTTTCAACGACAACTTTATCCTTCTTCAATATGAATACAATTCATTCTTTCCATCTCAAATCTTCAATCTTCAGGCTAAACCCACAATTCTCTCAGCTCTTAACTAATTCAGTACCAACAGCACTTATTCAGTTTCTCATTTTAAACTGCTCCTTTGTCTTTTCTTTCCACTGCTTACTGTGCAGCCAATGTACACACTCCTCCAAGAAACCATTCATGCACATATTCACATATTTACTTGAAAACACATTACTGATTTTCATAATACTACTGTCATTAAGCCTGAACTATTAATTTTTATCTTGATACCTCTTAGATTTGTTTATCTTGAGTCCCTCATTTTAGTTGCCTTTAATTTGCTAACAATTTGGAACTTTTTTGTGTATAGCACTCTTTTATTTCCAAAACTTTTTTAGAAGCCCTGTTGGAGATTCCATGAATGTAAAGACACAAATACATCAGCAAATGAAAACATGAAAAAAAAAATTGCACAAGAAAAGTAAACAGTTCTCTCTTTTTCTTCTATGGCATTTTTTTTTTCATGAGAGTAGCTATCTCGTATCTAGGCTTCGTCACTATGCTGACGGATATGATAGAATGCCAATATCTGGCAGCCAATGCCAAGCACTATCCCAATATCCAGCAGCCTCCAAGGACTCTTTGTTTCCTTTTCACCCCTTAATTCCACCAGAATGGGGAGCCTTTCACAGCAGTCAAATTGTAATTTTAGCAGGAAGCCCCAGTAAGACCCTTTGTACGGACTCTAAATCATTCCTTTCTTCAGAGGTATTCTCTTACTTTGTCATCTTTCTCCAGGCTGGTACTGTTTTTCTTATTCTTGTTGCTAGTTTCTGCCATGGTTTCTCTCTTGTGCCTTTTACTCTGAAAATAGGGAGTAGAAATTTTTTTCCTTCTCTCAAAAGGTCTGTGTATCTAGTGGGAGACAGCAACCTGGTCAGCACAGGAACAAACCTGATCTTTCACATGAACAACTGTTACCAATCATTCGCTGATTGCTCCTTAGCTGTTATCTTGGAAGTCAGAGTTTGTAGTTTATTCCAGCAGCAGCAGCAAGGGTGACAAACAGGGGAAATAGCTTTCTAAAATTCAGTCTTCATAAATTATAAAAAACCTTATATTTTTAATAGATAATTGGAAGGCTCAAGATTATTTTTACATATATATGAGATGTGCTTTATTTTGGACATCTGCAAAAAACTGTGCTGCGGCTTTCAAAGCTAACTCTGTCCCCATTCAGTTAGGATATTTTATTATTAATTGTCTCCCTCTCAAACCTTCAAATACACACACAGCATTTGTTACAGTGCCAGGACTTTATTGGCTTGGTAAGGAACAAGCACTCAGCCTAGTTCAGAGGTAAAGACCTCCTCTGCTCTCTGGACAGAATCTGGCAATCTTCTCCCAGTAAATCTTCCTCTTCTTTCTTGTTGTCATAAAGCACACAAGTCACAACAATGAGGAACACACGATATCATTTTTGTTGATACATCTCCAGCTTGAAAAGTTCTGACAGCAGACATAGACAAAACCATTCCCTGTGTCACGTTGGAAGTAAGGTACAATTGATAAATTAATTAAGATTTCCAGTCTTACTGGAATGCTGAGCATCATTTAAAAAAAAAAAAGGATATGGGATTTGCAATCCGGTTTAAAACCCAGAACCAGTGAGAGCCTATTTTTGTTTAGTGAACAATTCCAGGTCTGGATTACTGCAGTTCAACATGTTGATGTTGGAGTTATGGGAAGACCTGCCCATGCAACATTATCCAGTCATGACTATAGGTTATTTACTCTTTTTAATGAGATATGGATAAAATGCAACCTCAGACAAACCAACTTGATGAGGAAGACATAAATATTTCAACCCTCTAGCATGATGGTTCTTCGGCATTTATTTGGAAGTGCACCATGAACTGTGCTTCTAAGATCACACATCTTTTTGGTTGCCGGAGCTCTTCATTCCAAAGTCACGGAGGTAACTCTAACAAACACCTAAAGACCATAAAGGCTGTTTCAGCTGTGTCTTACCAGCAGTACCTGGGCAGGCTTACCTTGTTTTTGTTTGTATAGGAGCTTTGCTATGCACGTTCTGGGTGTGCTCAAAAACAGGGAACTAATGCTCCTTGCCTTTATTTACAGGTCTTTTATTCCTTTTTCAGATCTTGGCTGCTAGATGACCTCCCTGTAGCATACAGTGTACATAGCTCCTTCTAATGTACAGCAGTGTTTTGGATATAGTCATGGTGGTCTAGTTGATGGGGTTTTGCCTCTGTAATGCCTGATGTGACACTGGTGGTTCATGAGCAAAACTGTGGCCAAGGACCCCCTCTAATTGATAATATATAGGAAATTTTACACTCTGATAGTAAAAGATGCCTTTAGGCAGTCACTATGCTTGGTAGCAGAAGCAAAATAAAGCCACCTTCTGTTTGATTTGTTGTCCACCCTGGGGAGTGCAGCCAGAGGGAATCCAGGTGGGCCATATGGCCCAGAGGGACATATCCTGCCAGGGACAGATGTCTCTGGGTACCCACTACCTCCAGAACTTCCATCCAAATGCTCCAGAATAAACCAGCGGGTGCTGCAAAACTTTTAAAAATACCATCAAGAAAGGATCTGATCACAGAAGACTCTGTTGAAAGACGAGAAGGATGGAGAGTCATCCTCTCAGGCAAGATGGCTGCCAACAAGGGCACAGAGGCCCAGCTGAAAAAAATTACTGTAGAGACTTTGGAAATTAAAATCACAGTGTCCAACAATACTGTTAGATGCTACTTCAAGTAGTTCTTCTTGGCAACACTACTGGGACAGACGAATGAACCTCAAGGGGGATATTTGTGGTGGAAGATGAAGTACAATAGATCCCTGCCCAGATCCAGAAAAGTCTTCAAGACAGACATATCCTCTGTACAACTGCACTAGCCAAATCCTGCAGCCCGCAAGGAAAGACAAACCCTTACAGTGTGTCTTCCCATGCCTTACAAAAATGCTCAGATGTCTGCTAGATGGTGAGTTTAAATCAGGGAAAGCTCTGCAACTGACTTCAGTCGAAAATACCATGTGCTGATATTTACACATCTCAAATTGATTCTGAGAGGGGAAAAATACAACTCAGTGACAACAATTCTTTTGGGGATGCCACATAGAAAATTAATCATTTCCCACAATTGAGCAAAACATATTAATGGACTGTAACCACCCCTTTAAAAAGTAGGAAGTCTGCCAGGTGGCAAGGACTTAAACTTTTTAATGAAGTTTCCAGTTCAACTCTATTTCCAGATCAGTGAGGAGCTGCATCTCTTCCAAAAGCTACTGGTTTCTAGTTTCTAACTTTTAACAGCTCACCTTCTGCTCTCTGGAAACCTGAGAGTTACTTCTATTCTCAGTAACACATCATGAAAAAAACATCAAGTGATAGCTCCAGCAGTCAATAGAGTGGAAGGAGAGATCAGCACGGGACGATTCACATCATCTGTAGGATCACCCACTGACCCGTTCCCATTCTTCAACTGCCTGTACTCTTCCTTCTTTCTTCCCACTCATTCCTCCCGCCCACGGTTTCCATCACCCCACCCTCCCTTTGATTTAATCCCTCATTCTCTGCGCCCCTTTGCTGAGCTTCAAGCACCGCATGAATCCAGACCTCCCATGCACGAACCTGGAATCAAAAGCGTATAATAAAGAATCAGTCACTGGACTTAATTGTTTGTGCTTTTTTGCTGCAGAAGTTTACAGTTTGTCCCAGCAGTTAGATTTTTCCCCTGATAGCTGAATGTTTGCTTTGCATGGGGGAAGGAAAGAGACTGCCTGCTTATTAAGAACGGGGAAGGAGGACTCTGCTGAACCCTCCCACTCCCCCAGCACATAACATCTCACTGAGAACACAAAGCTGTTGATCAGGGTATTCAACCTGGCAAATGATAAATCACAGAGCTGGCATAATACACAGACAGGTCCTCCATTAAGGAGCACACCCAGAGAGTGTGAATCCGCTCGCACAGCGTGCTTGCCACTCGAGCACTCAGCTGCTAACGGGGCAGGCAATGTCCGAGGGCAGCAAAAATGCCAGCGAAGGGATGAGTGCTGCCCAGGCCGTGGGGCAGCCACCTCAGCTCCAACACCTTCTCCCAGAATAGACATTTTTGTTTTATTCAATGCCATAATAAGTGGCTTTCATTGATGCAAGTCTCTAATGTCCTTCCTCTCTAGCCAGCGCCTCTGGCTATACTGCTGTCTGCACCAGGGAGGCTGCAAAGAGCAGGGGGACGGGGAGGAAGGTGGGCACACTCATCCCTCAGATATGCCTTCCAGCTCCTTACAGCTACTTCCGGTTGCTGCTAGTGGCTCCCTCCCCAGTGTCCTCCTTCCCAGGCTCCTCCAGCTGTCTGTCCTGCTGCTGCCAGTGGCAAGTCTCAGCCACTGTCTGGAGAAACAGTGGTGGGAACTGATCTCTCTCCAGTAACATAGAAGCCAGGTTCCCTTCCCATACTGGACTTCTTATGGCTCCTGTATTGCCCATTTACAGCCAAAAGACCAGCAGCATCCTGCCCACCAGCAAGAGAGCTGTAGTCACAAAGCCAGGCTCCATCTGGGTATTCCCTCACGCCTCGGAAACTGTTAATTCTTTTCTTCACAGGGGCACAGATTCAACTGGAAGGTGGAGTAACTCACAGATCAGCGGTTAAGGCAGTCTCTGAAAGAGACAGAAGATGTGAAATAGGAGTTGGTAACGTTCCCAGGCAAAGGAGAGAACTGGAGCTCCGGGGCAGCTCTGTGAAAAAGCAGTGATGGTGCCACACCAACCACAGCATGACTGAAGCGGAATCTATCTGTAGCCTCCGAGACTGTCCCTGCTGGTGCACGACAGAGACAGGCTTTGAGACCTCCTGGAGGAGACCACTAGTTTCTCTTCGGCAGGGAAACTATTCTTTCTGAATTCTGGTGAAGTACACGCAGTACATGCATGAGACACAAAACAATTTGCTGACCCCCGTCAAAACCAAAGCGCTTCTGCACATGCACAGACGCCGAACCTTCGGGATGTTTGAAAAGCCAAGGATTTTAGAAGCCCCCCAGCTGAGGCCATATCTCAGCACCCGTCTGAAGGGCAGCAATTTTGGGTGCTGGTGTTCGCGGTCCACTATGGGTAACAAAGTACCGCTGTGATCTGGTCTTTTAGCCTTAGGAACAGATGTCATCATCAATATATGATGCTTCAGATTTGAAAAATCCAGGCCAAAGTATGATAACACATTTGAACTCATCTCAGTTAGCATTGAAAGAATATGATCCTGCCACAGAAATTAGGTACAATTTTGGACATATTTTGGCTTTGCTGCTGGGTCCTATCTTGCAACTATGCTTCTGTGAAGAACTGTGAAATTTGATTAAAACTTTTGGAGACCCTTTGGAGTGTACTACATTTAGCAACATACATCAGCTGCAAACTTTGGGTTTGCTTTTATAACTGCTATCCAAAAATAAACAATACTAATAATAGAAATTACATGGCTAGGGCATATGTAGCATATTCTTATTGGCACCTAAGGCTGTACGTGCCAGTGAGAAATTTGGCAGAATTATTTAAATACCTATTTACTGAATATATTACAATGTAGTTTGTTCCTCACACAAGGCCAAGCCTATACCTAGCTTTAATTTCACATTTGTAGCTCACCAGGACAAAGATGAGGTCAGTCCTGATGAAAAGTCTTCACACTCTCCACTGTCATGACATTTTCTGGCGTCACCTAATTGCAGAATAATAGCTGTATCATTGCTATGCGATCCTCGTCAAAGTCCTGAAATGCATTATGGGCGCTGCCCTTTTAATAATCACCTTTTGTAGGGGAAAAAATGCTCATATTTTATTTCAATGACTTCATATCTGTATTCTCCATTGAATGTTCAAGAAATTTGTTTACAGATGTGTTCAGCATTCCCAGAATTCACTTGGTTTTAATAAGGACTGCCGGCAACAATCACCCGATTTGCATGTTAGCTGTAATTCTTATCTCTGCCTATTGTAAACACTAATCCACAAGACTGAATTTGTATTTCTGTGGATTTGGGAAGCCAACAAAGCATGCAAAGAGTCGTGTTTTACCCTGTCATCCATACATATTGGTGCTGCAACTCCACCTTTCTGTCATAAAATATGAACTTTGGAGGGAATGAAGGAAGAAGTCAAGGACTGATTGGAATAATATCATGAAACTGATAAACCATTTGACCACTAGTTTAGCATTGGCCATTTAACTGCCTGGCCCAGTCTTAATTTCACAGAATATTCTTATGATTTAATCCCTGAAAATTGTGGTGTCCAAAGATTACTGCATCAGATAACAGATACAGAGACCTATATCACCAGTGAAGGCCTACCTACCCGAGCCATCTCAGTACAGGGCAAGGTACGCACTTGAACAAATGTAGCACATGGATATAATTTCTTTAAAAATTACTGTGTATGTGTTTGAGTCATACTAAAGTTAGCTTAAATACCTCTGTTTGTCTATTCATGTGCTATTATAACAGCATGATCAGCTACATTTTTATGCTGTAACAAGGTTTAATATTGTCCAAAGGTTTAGTAAATTAAGAGGAAAATTTGAACTAGAGTTGCCTATACTTAGAATTAATATATTTACAAGTAAATGGGCCTTTCTGATACCTCACATACAGTCCTTACAAACACAATGAATATAGATGTGTAAGTGAAAAAAAAAAAAGGTGTGTTTCTAGTAAAATTGTTTGTTAAAAACTGGAGTCTTTGGGTATCTTGAGACTCAGTGATGATCACTTCCCACATCTATACATTTCTGGAGTTAAAGAGCTATGTTAAACTTCCGGAGTTCCATTTTCACCACATGCTGCCAAAGTTGCCACGGTTTCCAACATTTAAATGCAGTTTACATACTCTTAAGACCTTTCTAAGAGTCTTTCAAAAAACACCAGTCACCAAAATCACTTTATTCAGTTCTGAAAACATGGTGGGAAAATAAAGAGCTACAGGAGCTTGACCTGGACAGGCTGGAAAGTTGGACAGAGAGGAACCTGATGAAGTTCAACAAGAGCAAGTGCAGGGTCCTGCACCTGGGGAGGAACAACCCCATGCACCAGTACAGGCTTGGGGCGGACCTGCTGGAGAGCAGCTCTGCGGAGAGGGACCTGGGAGTGCTGGTGGGCAA
>Ga0065711_1008624_pt1 | contig 18638 bp, 10 predicted proteins | sample Hoacrofraction12_FD_59098 | JGI IMG/M metagenome (GOLD analysis project Ga0065711, IMG submission 59098) | Hoatzin crop microbial communities from Cojedes, Venezuela - Epithelial fraction 12 v2 (version 2) | ecosystem: Host-associated > Birds > Digestive system > Esophagus > Crop | place...
GTCGAAATCTACCCTCTTTTACTTTAAAACCATTATCCATTGTCCTATCATTAGAGGCCCTACTAAAACGTCTGTCCCCATCTTTCCTGTAGGCCCCCTTTATACATTGAAAGGCCTCAGTAAGGTCTGCTTGGAGCCTTCTCTTCTCCAGGCTGAACAACCCCAACTCTTTCAGCCTTTCCTTGTAGGAGAGGTGTTCCAGCCCTCAGATCATTTTTGTGGCCCTCCTCTGGCCCTGCTCCAAAAGTTCCATGTCCTTCTTGTGCTGAGGGCTCCAGAGCTGGACAACATATATCCTCTTCCATGTGATCCAAGCATTAATTTTGAGAGCGTAAGGGTGAGAACACAGGACAGTTGGCAACAGCAAACCTTACTCAAAACCAGTTCACCACAGTTAGGTAGGGACTGCCACTTCAGAGAAGTTCTTCTGGCCTGAGATGCCCAGTGCAGAGTCTTTGGGAACTTTGGCTAAGGATCTTAGGCACATCTCTGGTAATATTGGCAGAGTGACAGTTTTTCAGAAGTCTGTAAGATGGCCAGCTATGAGCAGATGTAAAGATCAACAGCATAGCGAATTTCAAGAACCCTGTACCAAAGTATTAAGATAGTAGAACTTCTCAAATCATTGTCAGACTTTTTTTAAAATGGCAAAAAAGCAAAGTTGTCCTTAGACTTGTTGCTGGAGTGAAGATTTTTACTAGTCAGCCTTAGGCAGCAAATTTTGAGCCCAAGCAGTTAATATTTGCAATGTGATAGAGAAATAAAACCTGGATGTTTTAAATGGGAAAATGTCAGACAATAATATTGTAGCAGTGGGAAGCACTGCCTTTACCACATCATTACAGAGCCATGAGCTTCCCCAATCCCATCAGCTTCTGTCTCCCTTTCTGCCTCCAGTGAGCTGGAAAGCTGTGTTTTCCTCGTGCAGTGCCTTAGACAAGCTCCAGGACTGCGCAAGAACTCTGAAGTGACCTAATGAGGAATAGAGGAGGAAGGGAGTGTGCGAGGGGCAAGGATTGGTTGTCTTTCTCTCATGATCAAGGGGTTTTCCTTTGTTATGAACTAGCAAGGACAAGTAGGGCATGCCCTTATGGTGGGACCTGGAAGAAAGATGAAGTTCAGTTCCCTCAGTCACATGGGAACTGTCCCAAATGGCATCTATGTCTTAATTCTTTCCTCTCTGCCAATTATTTCTGCCTCCAGTCAGGGAGCTTGGACTAAGATTGTTTTACAAGAGTCCAGGCTTCTTAACTAGAGACAGAAACAGTAAGCTGCAGAAGAGAGTAAATGTGGGAACAAGGGTGAGCTCTTTCAAACTGTGTTCAGAACCACAGAACAGCTAAGCTCATGGATCCTATTCCCTGGTGATTCCACGGGACTTCACCTAGCCTACATAAGCAAAGGCAACTCGCTTGAATTCAGGGTCAGCATAAGAGATCCGAAATTGTGATACAAACCCACAGATTTCTTTAACTGCTTAAGAGACATTAAATCATGCTCCTTATTCTCTCATCTTTCTTTGCATTTAACTATCTGTACTCACTCACAATGCCAAGAACCTGTCATCATTTCTTATTCTGTGTTAACAAATTCCTAAAGGAAGAAGCCTGAGTTGACTTCAGGTCCCCTTGCTCTTGGCAGACGTGCTATACATTAGGGTAGTAAATGCTGTAAAAAGAACACAAGCATACAAACATAGTATCTTTCACCTTTCCTTTAAAATAATAAAAATCCCTAGCTCCTGACTTTTTTTTTTTTTTCCCAAATGGCCAGATTAGGTGCCCCACTCCAGAAATGGCCAGGCAATGCTTTCCTGCAACCCTGCCTTAGATATATACTTCTGGCAAGGCAAGGGTCCCAGGAGCCTTCAGTTTAGCCCTTTTGCTCAGCAATCCAATGCAGGGTGGTAACTGTGCTGCAGTCCGGTCTGAGGCGCTCAGGCTCCTTTGGACTGTTGAGCACACAATGTATAACTTTTGGAGGAAAGGAAGGCACGGAGCAGTTAGCCATACCAAGGTTGGCTGTAAACAAGACTTCTGTAAACAAGACAGGTGCACAAAATTACACAGGAGTATAAACCGCTCACAATTTGGTTTAAATGCATCTATCATATAAGTACTCTTGAAAATCTTTTCAAAATTGCCAAAGTCCCAGGAAGTCACAGGCAATATTGTAGATGCAGTTTAGTTGCAACACTTTTGAAAATTAAAATGTTATGTATCATAAGTTAAGGTTATAGGGTTTTTTCTTAAGGTCTTGTTCAGATCTTTATGTTGATTTCCGTAAATACGCAGAAATTTGTGTGCCTTCATACCTTAATTTGTATATCTAATCAACTGAGTTCAAGAACTTTCCTTTTTAAAACATCCTTTCACACACATTGCATCAGGAAGAGGATGTTCTTTCTTCTCTTTCACACTCAGCCTTCATTCTTTGGGAAGCTATAGTCTGTCAAATATGCGCAAGGACCTTCTCTCTCCATCCCATACAAAAAATGTCTTTTTCCTTCCAGCAGTAGAAGGTGAAGAAATGCAGCCCCCACAGCTTTGCCAGACTGAATGCTACTGTGGGGTGAGGAGGAGGGTGTCACAAAGGTTGCTGCTGCCACCAAGGCAAGGGGAAAAGGGGCAGAGCAGCAGATGCTGGGTCTGCTTTGGGCTGCAAGTGCACGAAGAACTGTTTAAGTGTTTGGAAAGTGTTTGCTACTCAGCCAGCCTTTCCCATCCACTCTGAGAAACAAGAGCAGATGTGGAAATGTACTGTGTGGTAGATTCAGTTCGTGGGCTAGCTGTTGGATTACATTGATCAGAGACAATAAAACACTTGTGTATGCTTGATTTGCTGCTGTTTGTAAAATGCTTTGAAATCCTGACACATAAGATTTCCTTGTTAATATCCGCTAGAGAACGGTAAATAGTGAATGGATGTGAATAATAGGGTTCTACTGCAACAGCAGGCATAGCAGAAGCAGTAGCTGGTATCTCCAATGTCATGTCACAGTTGTCATATCAGGTGGTAAAATTTGTATGCAGTATAGTACCTCATTTTAGCAGTGTACTCATAAATCAAAATTTTCTATTTAAAGGGATTTGTTTGCATTATATTTTGCAAGTGAATCGATAAGCAATCACTACTTACTTGTTTTACTGTTTGATTTTTTTTTTTTAATTCCACTGCTGTATTTCTTGGAAGTGTTTCAAATGACAGATGGTGAGTGTTTTTCAGTTCTTTGTTGCACTCTTCACAGTCTAGCTCTTTGGCCGTCATTGTAGAACCAGAACAACTATTTTGTGAGCAGAAAAACAGCACCAGAACTTTTAGTATGTGATTCAAAGATGAGTAGAACTGTTCAAATATTTGATATAATTAGGCACTATTATTATTTATTCAGATTCCGGTAGCAGGAGACATTGGCTTGTACCAATCTAACAAAAATCAGTCCCTTCCCAAAAAGAGATGAAAGACAAAAGAACCACAAAAGAGATGGTTGCTGACAGAAATGGGACCAGGAAACAATGAGGCAGTGGTCACAGCACATTAACCTGACAGTGTCCCGTCCAGTCATTTAGCAAACATTATGCAAAAGAAAAACTTTGAGAAGGGGCTTATAGCTGTTGAAGTGGTTCCAGATACGCACAAAGATTTCTTCCCCAGCATGCAGGGCAGCTGGAGCAGAACAAGTGGTTCTCTGAAATCTCAACAAGGGAATGCTGTAGGCTATCACCACAAGCAGATGTAGATATCCACGTTTTGATAGGGAATATGAGAAAGCGGGCTGGAAAATAGTGTTAGCAGCAATAAGTAGGTTCTGATGGAGGAGAAACCCATTTTGTGACATTGACTATGTGACTATAAGACTAAGTCTTAATCTTGTAAAACAAAAAATGTTCTTTTGGAGGACCGTGATGAAGAGAAGGCAAGATGAAGACTAAGAAAAGAAAATGCAATGCCAGAGAAAAATGTATGCTGTTATCTTACACTACAGGTTTAGCTGTGATGCTCACTAGAAAAGGATACACATCAGAGAGAGTCTTAAAGGAAAAATATTATAATAGTTGTGTGTAGAGAAAAAATATGTCTGATATCAGGTTGCATGCTGTGAGATAAGAATGTGGTGTTGATTACAGTACTACAAACAATAGAAGAGAAGGAGTTTGAGCGAAAGACTAAGAATCTTGTTCAACTTGAACTAACAGTCCAGGAAATACTGGAGACATATCCAGTGTGCCTTAAGCTGTAGAATGTTGAAATAATGATGAATGAGCTCCATAATGAAGCCTTCTGTGCTGCAAATAATTATTTAAAACCAGTTAAAGAAAGAGAGACATTTCCAAAACACCTAAGATATTGAGGAGAACTGTTACTGTCAAACTGTCATGTCCTAAGAGCTCTGGAATATCTCCTATAAGTATTAGAATTAATTGCTAGTCATGAAACAAATGCTGAAGGCCTAATTTTATATGACTGTTTCAAGCCAAGCTCACAGACATCACGGTGATTAAGTCAGTGGAAAAGTGCCCAATAACATTTTAGTAAAATAACTCTTGTTATAAAAAGCCCAAACGTGTATTTTTAATCGCCTGTTTTAATAATCTGTTAATAAGATGTTTTACTTGAAATTGATGTGATACGAAATGTTCTGTTAAACTAAATTAACCAGCATCTTTTAGTTATAGTTGTGCTGGAGGAGGAGTTCTGAGTATGTGTTCAGTCTCAGTGCTGTAATTCAGACCGGAATGGAACTGGAGTGATTTACATGGAATGGGCCCACTGCTGAATGTGTCCTGCACAGACATGGGACTCTGCACTACTAAACTCGTCTGCAGAGTCAGGATTTAAAAACAGCACATCTTAGAGGCCACCTTTGTTGAAGACTGAATGACACCACCTCCTGTATATGCTGCTTTTAAGACTTTGACCATCCACAGTAGAGTGCATTACTGCTCATAGGAACACTTTTGTAACTCTTCAACTAATGATAGTTGGAAATGTTTTTCGAATTAGATAGTAACAGCTTGCAAGACAATTAGTGAATGTCAGGTTCACAATTAATGTATTTCTAGAACATCTGAAATCTAATGTATGTCACCTATGCCTCCTCCAAAGGGAAGGATAATTTATGTTGACGAAAGAAAAAAATAGTAAAAAGGAAAGCAAATTACATAGGAAGGAAAGGACAGAAGCTAGGCTACCAGTAACTGCGTTTTCTTAGATGGAATTGTACATCACTGTGTGTATTGGGCTATTGTTCTTTACCAAAATACTGAGGTAAACAGGGGCACGCTAGAAGTTTATTGCTTCCATGACTAAATAAATGTAGTAGCTCTTGAATAAAAAAAATATTCATTGAAGAGGCACCCCTTCTTCTCCTTTATGGCATTGCTGAAACACTCTGGAGAGATTCTACATGGACACATTACAGAGCAAGGACAAATAGCCACCCAATCCCGAGCCTTAGAAAATACAGCAATAAACTGTGAAAATAGCCTATCTGTATTTCGTCTAGCCTTTATTTTAAGTTCACCATTGGATAACTTTTTACTCCTATGTGTTTGCATGCAAAAGCTGGACACAGCTGCAGGCGTTATGATTCCCTGACCCACTGAACAGACGACACTGAGCTGAGTGGTGCAGTTGACGTGCCTGAGGTTCAAGATGTCATTAAAGAGGGACCTGGACAAGCTCCAGAAGCTGGCCGTGTGAACCTCAAGAGGTTCAACGAGGCCGAGTGCAGGGTCCTGCATCTGGGTCGAGGCAACCCCCAGTATCAACACAGGCTGGGGATGAAGGGATTGAGAGCAGCCCTGCTGAGAAAGACTTGGGGGTACTGGTGGGTGAAAAGCTGGACATGAGCCACCAATGTGCACTCACAGCCCAGAAGGCCAACCGTATCCTGGGCTGCATCAAGAGAAGCTTGGCCAGCAGGTCGAGGGAGGTGATTCTGCCCCTCTGCTCCACACTGGTGAGACCCCACCTGGAGTCCTGTGTCCAGTTCTGGAGCCCTCAGGAAACACATGGACCTGATGGAGCAGGTCCAGAGGAGGGCCACAAAAATGATCCGAGGGCTGGAGCACCTCTCCTACAAGGAAAGGCTGAAAGAGTTGGGGTTGTTCAGCCTGGAGAAAAGAAGGCTCCAGGCAGACCTTACTGAGGCCTTTCAATGTATAAAGGGGGCCTACAGGAAAGATGGGGACAGACGTTTTAGTAGGGCCTCTAATGATAGGACAATGGATAATGGTTTTAAAGTAAAAGAGGGTAGATTTCGACTGGATATAAGGAAGAAATTTTTTACCATGAGGGTGGTGAAACACTGGCACAGGTTGCCCAGAGAGGTAGTGGAGGCCCCATCCCTGGAAACATTCAAGACCAAGTTGGACGGGGCTCTGAGCAACGTGATGTAGTTGAATATGTCACTACTCATTGCAGGGGGGGTGGATAGATGATCTTTAAAGGTCCCTTCCAACCCAAAGCATTCTGTGATTCTGTGATTCTGTCTTACACTAAACGAAGTATTGATAGATCGAGAGTAGAATTCAGAGAGTGGTGTAGGAAGAGAACAGACTGAAACAATCAGTGTGCAGGGGAACAACTAGGCCAGCTGAGCTTGCGAGGTGAAACAAGAGGGGAAACTGAGCCTGTGTTGAATGACGCAGCAACACAGAATGCACCCGCAGTAGTTGGGAAGTCTGGACTGGTTCTCTAGGCAGACTACAACTAGATGATAAAAAGAAAAGCTAAGAGAAGGGCCTAGAACCAAGGGGTCACAGTTGGACAAACAATTCTTAAGTGATATACAGGTTTTCAAACATTCAAAGGTATATTCTGTGCTATGGGCTGTGTAGCCCTTACATTATCAGTGGTAGGAATGTTTTGTTACTGAAAGTGCTTGTTCCTTTAACTCCTTGGTGTGGTGAGAAACAAAACCAAGATAATCAGTGCTGTAACCTAATCCAGACCCATTCTGCAGGGACCGATGGGATCCATAGGAAGCCATTATCATCTCTTGCCTGTCAGTCATCCTAGAGGTCTCCAAGTGCTGTTACTCAATCACTGTTGGCATACAGTTCACAGGCTCCAAAAGGTTGGCTGTTCTTGCAATAAATGGTAGACAATAAGCAATCAGATGTGGGAGACAGTGCTGTAAAGGAAAGAGGGAAAAACTGGACTGGTCTGATGGGGCAACCTTAAAGAATTAGTTTTACTTTCTGTCACACAATTAGGTAATATGCAAGTGCCTTAAACTAGGCTTCTTTTATCTTATGTGATCATCAATTCTGTATTTGTTTTCTGTATACTGGACTTCAAACACTGCAGCTTCATTTGTGAGAGTGCTCATAGCAACCTCTGAAGTTAAGAAATGCACTCTGAATTAAATGAAGTCAGTATTATGCTGCTTACACTGAAAAATCACATCATAAGAGTCTCAAACCGAGTACTCAAAATTAGTAAGTACTATTGTACTGTGTGTTTCATAGTCAGTAAAAGAAAGAGAGTAGTACCTCTAATTGCATTTGTGAAAATAAATGTTTGGGACGTATTCAGTTCCTGTACTGATGTGTATTATGGAAGAACCTCTAAGAAAATTAATGATTCAGAGCAAGAGTTGAACTGTGTATAATAAATAAGACATAGGCTACACTGCACAATGAGGAGAAGACAGTTTATTGGAGAATCAGTCATTAAAGTGCGTTACGGGCACTGAGTGAACACTAGCTTTGCAACTTCAATGTTCTCATAACGTAGTTTTTATGTTTGCTATATGCAGCAGTAGTCTGTAGTACTTCTAGCAGAATTAAGCTTAGGGCTTTAGAAGATGATATTTAGATCAAGTTTTTACACTGCAGAATAATTTTAGGTAATAGAAATTATCTGAGATAATTTCATAACCTGTTTTACAGTATAGAGAATGCTGCTTGATACTGTAAAATCAGTTTCTGAAATTCCTCTTATCTATATACATACTTTGTAATCTTGTGATGTGTGCAGAAAACCAAAGGTATTTCTTTCTCTTAAAAATAAGTTTCTGACAATTTTCACAGTTTTAACTACAGAGGCTAAAGAGTAAGTGGTATTATGATAACTAAGTGAGAAAAAGTTCAACAGCTACAAAGCAAAGGGTCATTTTTGGTTCTTTGTTTCTCTTACTTTTTTATCCTTGTTATTTACTAATGCCTATTTACAGAGCTCCAATAACAAACAGACACTTCAGGGAAAGTTTTGGTGCCTTTTTACATCCTCTATACGTATTCTTCAGTAGAATCAGGAAACACCAAGACCGACATTTGTATTATTAGTCTGTTAAAATAATGCAAAATTAAACAACAGCAAATGAATTTAAAAACCCTTCAGGACTAACAGGGAGAAAATACAATAAAAATACTTCTCACCTTTGAGACTCAACATGAAGCATTGATTTGGGGTAGATCTATATACACTTACGCTTTTCCTGGGCATATATGAAAGGAATCATATAGCTGTTTGGGGCAGCTCTTTAAGAATACTGTATTTCACTGATCACAGGGTTGGCTCGTGCAGCCGGACAGGAAGGGGTGCCATAAAACCATGTGAGACATCTACAGGAAATCTAAGTGAAAACCATATTTTTTTTAAAAGGGGTGAAAACAATAGGGTTAAATAAACTCAACTTCTGAGAACCAAAGAGGAGACAGTCAAAGACCTTGATCTTAGCTGGCTGCAACAAGGAAGCGAATTACGAAAACTTTAAACCTCTTCTGGCACAACAATATCACTGCCAATCAACAAAAGGGAGAAACAGCAGATGTAATCAAGGAACATGAAGCATGTCAAAGGATTATGTACATTGAGAGGGATGACTATAAAGGAAGTCCTTCTGATTCTCTAGTAGATTTCTAGGTGGAATGATAAAAAGTTTCAAACTTTGATGGCTCTTTTATGATACTGATGTGGTTAGCCCGGATTTCTCCTGGTCTGCTCCATCAGGCATGAGTAATCTCCCTCACAGTCATTCTGCCATCATTTGCTGCATCTTGGCTTACTCTCAAGGGAAGGATGAAGTGGCACATTTCTCTGCCCAATCCTATTTCAATGTAAAGAACTTGCAGATTATGTGTCTCCCTGCCTTTGCTTCTAGGAGATGAGTTTGTCCCAAGCCATTTGAAGGCTTTTGTCCAATTAAGAAAGAAAAATATTTGTAGCTTTAGAAATAATCAGTTCGGAACATAAAAGATACAGAACTGTTACTCACCATGTAGTTCCTCACAAAAACATAACCTTGTTGGTTTAAATGACAGTTTGTAAAAATGAGATTGCTCACTCAGGTCTTGATTCTGCAGATAAATCTGAGTGAACGGATACCTGTTCCTTTGAATAATAATGAAGATTGTCACAGATACGGATGATTTTGGATGCTGCCTCCTTTTATTTTGGTCTCTCAGGGCTAGATTTTCAGAAAGCAGGGATAAATACCTTTGAAAAACTGATCACCTTTAAGGCCTTGCACACAAAGTTAGTAGCTGATAGTGAAGGTTCTGAAAAAGTTATCTCAGGTTTTCTGCTGTGAAGGAAGGCAAGAGACCCATCTCCTCCTCAGGTGCATTATGTCGTTTGCTTCTACTACCGGTCTTTTCTACTATCACTTCTGCTAGCACGAGTACTAGGAAGCACACTTGCGTGGAGCGTGCTGACCTGTGTGCTCTGCTCTAGTCACCCAGAATCCACCAAAAATCCCAGCCATTCCAGCCCATGGACGTGGGCACACAGAACATCAGGAACACTAGCCCACTGTGATCTCGATACTCATTCGTGTTTTGTTGGTACGTAAGTATTTAGCTAAGTGTGGACACAGGCCAGGCTTCAGAGCTTTCTGGAGGAAGGAAGCCGGTGCCCGCTCAGCAGCTCAGGGCCTGCCCAGGCTCTGCCTGTGTGGGCTGAGTCTTCCCCAGGCAGGGAAGAACATGCTGTCGCGGAGGTGCCATGCTGCAGGGAGCACAGGCTCTGCTCTTCCAGTCTGGACGCATGGACCCACTGTGGCACAACCACAGCTGGCAGCTGCTAGTGCCAGGGATAAAGCAGCACATGTAAATATTGGTCACCTTTGCTCCTTGCCTCATCCTGCAAACCTAACCTTAGCGTATAAATGCTGCCAACAGCTTGCACTAAATTTAAAGCAAAAAGTACTTCTCTCCCAGGCACAATTAAGCAAAGTATTTGGGTGACTTAACTTGAGCATTTTAACACGGGAAAAAGTATATCCTGAGAGAATATACTGAATAAGGGGATGGTATTGATCTTAGTATAACATGCTTAACTGTTATATATCGTGCTTTTAAAAATAAATAAGTAAAAAGAAATTTGAAATTGTCCTTATAAAAGTAAGAACAAATCACCACTGGCTGTTTGAAAAATGAGCTAGAGGAATGTGACAAAATACAGGGAATAAGACTAAGCAGTGACTGGCAAGCCAATGGAGATGAATTTGACTGTGAGGAACAGTTGCTGAGCATATAAATAAAATTATAGATGATTAGAGATGGAGTGAGAAAGAAAATAAATATACACAAAGACAGCATGAATAGCTGCATGCCAGCATGCAGTCAAAATAGTATGAATTTATCACACACATTTTAGACAAGCCATTCCTCAAATGTCAGAAAAAAATAGGGCTCTAACAGCTACACATATGTAGCCCACTAACCTTCATAAGTCAGGACGATCTGCACTTAAACTGTAAAGATATAGGTCTAACAGATGTCTTTAAACCCTAGGATGATAGAGATTCTACACTTCCCTGGGCAATCTACACCCATGCTTTGGATATTGCTGTTAAAAAATCCTCCCTGAGGTCTAGCCTAAATCTTCTTTGCAACAGTTTAAGCCTTCTACAATTTATTCTTTGTTCTTATGACCTAGTGAACAATTCTTCCTGCTTTGATGCTACCTTTTACATATTGGAAGTTTTCAGTCTAAATTAAAGATCTTTAATGCTTTTGATGTTTCTTATAGGTCATATTCTTTGAACATTTTTCATACTTACAGATTCCTTCTGGATCTTTTTTCTTGAAATGCAATGTCAAAACCTGGCCAGTTTTCCAGCTAATAATTTACTAGAGTTGGGCTGAAGAGAAATATTCCTTCATATTCATGTTCACACTTCATCACTTGATGCTCTTCATCTTCTGGAGCAGTATGACATTTCTGATTCTTGCTCTGCTTCTCATCCACTATATCCCCATGAAACTTTTCTGCAGAACTTCTGTCCAGAAAATCATAAGCATTTCACAAGAACCTGTGGTCTTTCATGCTTGACTGAAAGGCAGCACAACCCAGAACCATGTTCACAACAGAAGAGAGTATGCAAAAATTCCAAGAAGAGTCTAACAGTGATCCTACGCCTGCTTTATCTTCTCAGCCTAAGAGCTCCCTGGACTGAAGGTCATCACGTTTTACAGGCACAAATGGACTTTTCCGCATCCATTTATCCAGTGCTTTTGAAAATCATTTGCACTTTTAGTTTCCAAAGTACTCTGTGGCAATGAGGCCCACAATTTAGTTACGTATTATATTAAGATTTATTAATGTTTAACTTGCTGCCTGCTAATTTCATTAAGGGTCTGATAGCTTCTGTGAGGTTAGAAATAATTAATAAGCACTTCCTGCTCATCATATTCAAACCATTTACAGTTTTACAGACCTATACCATATCCCTCTCTATCATCTCTTCTCCAAGCATGGAAAGTCTTGGTCTTTTTTCTCCTCCCTTGTACAGTAGCTGTTGTTCATCCCAGTGACTGAGTCTCCTTTGTAGTATTTTTTAAAATTCTTTAAGATCTCTTTTGAAAACATATAATCAGAACAGTCTCATGTGTTCAAAAGGAGGATTGTGGTGAGTCGACACAGTGACATAATGGGATTTTCTGTTTCATTCCCCCTATTCCTAGCAATTTCTAACATTCTCTTCATTTTTTTTTCGACCTCCAGTGATTCCAGAACTTTTTCTGAAAGATATTAGACACCATAGTTTAAGACAGCTGTTATTTATTTATAATTAGGGTATTTTTACCTCATGTGCATGGTATTATACTAGTCACGATTTAATTTGGTCACTTTTACTGAAAAGTCTTTCAGTATTTTGTGATCCCTGTAGATTCCTTTTCAGTCAGTTTTATGTGTGTCTAGCATGCATAATACTTCATCACCTGAAAATTCTGTTCTTTCAGAATTCACTCCTTTTCCATATTGTCATGACTGCTTTGCACATCAAAGATTCTACCTCAGAATCTTAGGGGGTCTCCACTGGTAGTTTCTTCTCATTGTAAAACCTAATTATTTAACCTTATTCTTATTTTTATATCTTATGTATGACAGTGTAACTTATTTAAATGCCTTTGATAAGAGTATCTATGAAAAACATACCAATCAGATGACATTTATCTTATTAGTTCCTTCAGAGATCTCTGATAGATTGGTAAGGCATGACTCCCCAACAGAAGTTCTGCTGACTCTTTGTCAGTACATTATACTTATCCATGTATCTACTAGTACAGTATTTAATAAATAAGATTTATGGGCCAGTAGTACCCAGAATTTCTCCTGGAGCCTGTTATAAGCTTGGTGTCACATTTGTCAGTGCCCAGACCTCTGGCCCTAAGAGGCTGATCTAAACCACAGGTTATGTACCACAGTACTTCGGCTCAGCAATTTCATGTTTGAATTTCTTTACTACTCTGGGATGATTACCACATTGTTCCTGTAATCGAGTATGATTAATTTGATTGGTTTGTTCTAAAACCTCTTTTATTAATAGCTTGAATTGTGACAGTTCCCCAGACTCATTACTTGTAAAGAATGGTGTTAAGAACTGCCCTGAGCTTCTCTTCAGTAAAAACTGATGCAAAGAATTAATTTAGCTTTTTCTGATATAGTTTATATTTGTTGAGTGCTGCTTGTCATTACTGATCAGTTCCACTGATGGTCTGGTTAGCTGCTTCTTTTCGATGTGCTTAAGATGGCTTCGAACATTTAGCTAGGGCTTCTTCAAAATAGCAGTTTTGGACTCATCTGTGATTTTAAATTTAACTTCACAGAGCAGCTTCTTCTGATTTTTTTCCTCTTTTGGACATGACTATGGTTTCTTTGAAGTTATTTCTGTGTTTTTAGTATCTTCTTCTGCAGTTTAATCACACTAGTGTTGTTTTGAGTGCTTTTGCTATCTTCCTAATTGAGGGTATTCATTGACTCTTGGCCTATAACACGATATTTTTATAAAGTCTCCAATTCATTGCAAACATTTCTTTATCTGCTCCTTTGAAATTTTTGCTTTCTTCTCAAAAATTGAATGTTACTGTTGAAGAAGTCTCATCTCATTTTGTCCATAACCATTACCATCTGAAGATGGGCTATCCACACCTGCTTCCTGATTGCTTGGGATCTTAACTGTATGACAGCAAATAATTAAATTCTCTCATTATTATAATTTTCTACCTCACTAAGTTCTTCAGCAGTGTGTGACAACTGTCACCATTCTGGTAGTCTGATAAACTGTAGCTCTAATATTACACTTCTGTTTAGGAATATAATTCACAGAGATTCACGTACATACACTTTCTGGTAGCATCTTTACCTTATTCCCCTGGATGTCTTTTTTAATTAATGCCTGTGTGCCACCCACACAGTGTCTATTCTTACCTGAGAGCAGAATTTCACATTTCCAAACTTGAAATATCTCTTCTTTTTGTGGACTATTCTTTCAATTCATCAAAACAATTTTACATTCTCATGCTGACCTTCTGTGTGCTTGTGGACCCTTCAGCTTGAAGTCATCTACAAATTTAACAAACATACCAAGTTATGAATAAACATATTTAATGGTAATGTACCAGGATAGAGTCTTAATATAGTTTTTTTAGTTTGACAGTAAACCATTGCTAACTTCTCTTTGCATGTGGTTTTCTAGTCACGTTAGCTTGCTTATGGATGAGAATCCCACATAAGAAAACAGCAAAAGCCTTCCTGAAATCTTGTTAGATTCCAATTCCCCTTTTCTCAAGGCCTATTACTCATTAAGAAGGAAATTAGATGACTTGTCATGATTTGTACTTGGCAGGTATATGTTGGCTTTTACATATCCCCTCTATCTTCTAAATGTCTTCCATTACTTGCTTCATTATCTGGGGAGACCGAAGGTAAACTGACAGGGTTGTTAAATCCTTGGCTTGTCTTTTTCCTCTTCTTTAAATGCAAATACTGCGTTTATCCGATTCCTATGTTTATATCTTATAATACAGGATGAGTTAACATCAATGCTGAATTAATGGAATCCAACTATTTTTTTACTATGTGATAGCCCAGAGCTACTACAATCCTCTGTGGGCTATAGCTTATTCCTTTGCACATAACTAACTGAATTCACCAGCTGTCTGGGACCCAGTCTATGCTACACGCTCTGTCACAGTAAAAATTGGGAGACACAACATGTTCACCAGACTAGTGATAAGAGCAAATTCACTTGGTTTTCGGAACTATTCTCTAATATCTATACTGCTTAACAAAGTATGATTATTAACTGTGCAGTGGTTCAAGGAGATGTGTTCTAAGTGAAGCAAATGACAGAATTAATTCCCCTGAGAGGCAGCTGGCATGATGCTTGGACAATGTATATTGAGTGGCCAATTAAATATCACATCCTAAGTTATAGTTGAGGAAGTACCAGAAAAGTGTGCCAAGCTGATGAATGAAATAAATGCTGATTTGCACACCAACCTTTTCTTTAACAAATTAAAAAAAACAAACAGTAAAAGTTGCGGGATAAGAACAGTTTGAGCAAGAGCCATGATTCACTCCTTCCTGGAGAAAATATCATCTGCCAAAATATCCTCTGCCAATCTCAGTTCAGTTAAGTTTCATTAGCATAAATGTAATTCCCACAGGTACTGTCAAAATGTGAAAGAGAGACCCAGCAGGTCAGCGTCGGAGTAGATCAGTCCTGCTCATTATGGGGATTCATTCTCTGGGTGAGGTTTGATTCCTTGAGACTATTTGTCATTGTTGTCTGAGTCCAACCGGAGCAGAGGCTGCTGAAATATGTTGCTACTGACGTAACCGCCCGCTTCTTTTATTGCTGAATACTATTTCTGTCATCATTTCTTAATCTTCTGATTCCTGACTTTTTAGTGTGTATCTTTCTTATGCATTCATGGATTTTCAACACTGAAATAGGAACAGCCTTGTGTCAATCCTTTCTGTTGCATTTGTTGTACAGTCTCTTTTGTCCAGATTCGTGTTGTGCTTTGTACCTCCCGATTTGTACCTTTAGTTTATTGACATTGACTTTATTTTAATGAAAGTGTCCTTTATTTTGGACTTCTAGTCCAAATTAGACATGCCATGTACTGCTATCCAAGAAGCAAATCTAATTTGCAGTGGAAATGCAAACTGTATTTAGCTTTAACGTAGTAGCAATCAACTGTCTATCCGAATAAATCTCTCACCTCTTTTGCTTTTCTACAGTTTTAGCCTCACTTCCTAAGGAAGCCAGATTTACTCTGCTACACATGCTGTCAGTCCGAGTCTTGCAATAGCTCTGGAATCTTCTTGAAAATGTCAACCAAATCTGACATAGTGTGCAAGGTCTCAGTGTTACAACACTCCCACAAGCTGAGTGGAGCCAGTCAGGGTGCAGAAACCCCATCAGTCTCCCACCGAGGGCAGAGCTGCACCTCGGTTCGTTTACATGGATATGCTCTCTCTTAGACATACGTAGACTAGCTTATCAGCTGCCTAACACCGGCATGCATTAGGCCACGCACCATTTCATTTTTCGTTCAGTTCATCATGTGATTTATCACTTGTAGTCCTTCTTTATATGAAATGGCATTCTTATCCTGATTGGGTTAGTTGTATTTAGCTAATTTATATATTGCATTTCCGCAACTTCTTGTTCTCAAGACTTTTGACAGTATTATTTCTGAAATTCAGCTTTCTCACTTTTTTGGTTTTCATGGTTTGTCCTCGGACATCTTGAAGTACTTGTATTTTTTGTCCCTTGATGTTGAGTAATATCTTGCAAGTTTGCTAATGAAATCAGAATTTCTCAAGCAAAATTTAAAAGTTTTCTATTGTCCTGTAATATAGGACTTGATTTACATACAGATACATACACATATATAAATAAGCTTATGAAAATAGTTGCTGCTTTTTGAATAGAAATCTTACTATTTACAGATTTGTTAAGCACTGTTACTCTGATTAGACCCAGGGCCTGGATGCTTATGTTTATACTCCCTGTTTGCTTTTACTACTATGCTAAGAAAATGGTCAGCAAACAGGATCATCTCATTACAAGTCATAAAACCACAGGAAACTTGGCTTAATGAATTCTACTGCCTGTTCTTTCTTTCTTGACTTCCTACTACTTCTTCCCCTTTTCTGTTATACTTCTTGCTGTCAGTCTTGCCTGTCTTGTTTTTAAGATATTGCACATTATTACATCCTTTCATTCTAAATCTTTCCTCTGCCCTTCCCAAGTCTTTCTCCCCTCTTCTGATCAATCTCTCCTATTCTCACTTTACTTCTCCAAGACTCCTGACAGACATATTTCTCTCACTCTCCTATTTCTCTAAACCACCTCCCACACTCTACTGCTTCCCAACCCTTCCCATGCTACATCCATACAATGGCATATGTACATACGCACACACAAAGAAACATATGCCCTTGTCTAATTTTCTCCAGTCCTGTCCCCTCACCAGCACATTTCGAGATAAGTTTAGGAGTATGCTCCTTTACCTTTTCCACTGAAAGGATTAGGAATTCTTATGTCTTCCCTCTTCTGTCTTCCGGAGTCTACATCCTTTACCACCACCTACAGAAGAAAGAGACAGCTAGTGATGCTTTATACTGATTTTAAACTTCACTAGACTCATAAATAGGAACAGCTTTTATAGACACTACATGGTACAGAACTTGATCACCTTGTGAATTAGCATGCTAGACCAGGTCTGCATTCGGCCTCAAATTGCTTATCCAGATGCCTTCTCCTCCATTTCCTAGTGCACATCATAGGTATAATTAAACCCTTGCAATATATATATGCCTCAACTAAATGATTTCTAAAAGTATGTATCTCATTGTGTTGCACATCCATTTACATTTTGTATTAAACAGATTAATCAGGGATGAGAACGTGACTTAACTTTATGTTCATTCTACAGAAAGACTGTACAGGGAAAAAAATCACTGGACTGGATGAAAACTGTGTGGTAAGAAGATGCAAATTCATTATATAATACTGTAAGCAAGTCTTTTGTTTTTCCTAATATAATTGCTTAGATTAGTTCTTTTGTTAAATATCTATCTGTACTGTGAGAAGCATATATTTGCACCCATCTAGGCAGGTAGCAGCAAACAGAAAGGGAAGAAAAAGTAAGAAAGGGAGAATATTTACACAGAAGGATGCCTTCCTCAAAGAAATGTACGCAAGACAAAATATTTTTGAAGTTGCAAATCCTGCTGTACTTGCTAGTGGTCCATGAGGAAACATGAACACCGGAACTTCTTGGCCAGTTGAGGTTAAGTTCCCAATGGCACAAGTGCCCAAGTCCCGCTTACAACTACCCAAACTACGTCTTCAATGCAGTTAGACCTTTTTTTGCTTATTCCTTGTAACACAGGGTTACTGACCACAACGATATGATGATTCAGAATGTCTGCTTGGTGCATTACAATCGTCGCTCCCCGTCACCCGCAGTTTGCCAAAACTTTTCTTCTCAGTTATTTCTAGCTACACAGACTTTTTCTAGAACAAGCATTTACTCTGACTGCTATCTAACTCTTCCACCAGAAACCACTGTCAGAAGAAGGTGCAGCACTGGAAGGGGAAACCTGGATTCCAGTCCCCATGCCAGCCTTGCTGGAGACTGAACCACCAGCTCCTGCTTTCCACAGCAGTGCTGTAATCACGAACTAAATACTTCTAGGGCAGAAAACGTTTCCTGCCTCCATGTGAAGCCGTGTCACTGTGCAACCAGGAATCAAAGCTGAAGGGTATAAAGGGAAAAAACAGAAGAGGTTGAATCTGTGATCAAATGATGATGAGGATCTCCTAGGGGAGAGATGCATTGCAAATTGCTCCCTTTGCTAAACTTTACAGTAGCGCACCAGAAAGCATAGAAGGGAATTAGACCTCATGAGAAGTCTAATTAATTATGAGTTTTACTAACTTTGTAAATGAATGAATTATGGGTAAGATAATACATGTAGCAGTTTATTTTTATCCCAAAAGTGTAATGAAGCTTTGTATTAATTGGGGAACAGAGCATGAAGATGCAGCTGCTTGTTAGACTGCAGTATTTATTGACTAAGACCCAGAATTATTCTAGCCCAGGGATTTTCCACAAGATACCATCAAGGCTAAGGTATAAGGATAGTGTAAACATTGCAATTATGCAAATGTACATTTGATGCAAATATAACTGAATTTAATTTTAAGATTCCACCAAAACTGTGAGGCATATAAACATACTCTTTTCAGTGGTGCCCAGTGACAGGACAAGGGGCAATGGGCACAAAACTGAAGCACAGGAAGTTCCGTCTGAACATGAGGAAGAACTTCTTCCCTCTGAGGGTGACGGAGCACTGGAACAGGCTGCCCAGGGAGGTTG
>Ga0065711_1009187_pt1 | contig 18638 bp, 14 predicted proteins | sample Hoacrofraction12_FD_59098 | JGI IMG/M metagenome (GOLD analysis project Ga0065711, IMG submission 59098) | Hoatzin crop microbial communities from Cojedes, Venezuela - Epithelial fraction 12 v2 (version 2) | ecosystem: Host-associated > Birds > Digestive system > Esophagus > Crop | place...
CCCCCCCCCGAACAGTTAAGCTACAGAAAGCCCAGGGTGCATGAAGTCTGATGAATGAATTAGCTGTGACTGTTTCTCCCCATCCCAATACAGCAAAAAGTGCAACGGCAAAAAAATTGCAGAAAGCATATGTTCAGGAGTACAAAAGACACCAAAACAAAACCCCCAAAACCCACCTCCAAACCCGTACAAAATCAGCACAATAACCAAAACAACAGCCACCATGGGGTAGAATTTTGACTCTAAGTCACCAACAGTCCCACTGAGCACCCTAACGCTCCGAGTCATCAGGAAGACCTCTAGCACCAACAAACCTGGTATTTTACTGTTTTGAATAATCTGCTGACACTAGAAATAAGAAATTTGAGGCAGCTCATAGCATTGGTGCCATTATGTTTTCATCAGGCACTCACTAGCTCTTTCATTGTACACAAACTTGCTCACACTGCTGCAGGTCTCAATCATCAACTGCTAATTAAAAATATTTACTTTGCTTCCCAAGCTCTCATTTAAGATGCCACAGCAGACCTCAGCTGTATTCAATAGTCTCACAAGCCACTGCCAGCAAACATTGGTTAAACAAGAAAGGTTTATCACAAAGAAGCAACAAGCTCCCGGCTCCAATCTCAGCTGTGTACAGAAGTCATGATGCTCTCTGCTCAGAAGTGCTCTGCCGTAGAGGGGCAGGAGCAGATTACTTTTCAGAAGGAGGGTGCAGCATCCATCTCCTCCCGAGTGTTCAGTGAATATAGAAGCAAGCAGGTAGAGTCCCTCAATCTGCTTGTGGGCCGTAGCTTGTGGACAAAACCAGGCTGGTGAGACATACGGAGGAGGTAGCTCAGGACACAACGCTGTGGTGGGATCTTACTCGCACCTCCCAACACAGAGGCCACAGAACAAGGGATGGATCTACTGTGTGCGTGTTGGCGGAGAGAATTTCACAATATCTTACAGGAAGAGATGGGCTGTGCAATCATCCCTGACACTGAAAACATTCCGGCAAGGCACACCTGCAAGGGGGGGTGCATGGGTGCGCACAGGCAATCCATACATAGCAATGATAAATTGCTTGATGTAATGTGTCTTTCAGAAAGAATCTCTTCATAAGTACATGGACCAATATGACCAAAGATCTGGGATTGCCAGTGGTTTCTTTTCTAAGAAGACTGTGGTGTTTCTCCCATTTTATAACCAGAAGAAGTATTCTCCAACAAAATTATACACCTCTTCGCCTATTTCTAAAAGGGACTGGAAGCCCAGTCCTAAAGAGATGTGCAACCCACTACAATATTTCCTGGTTATATTGAATCTCAGAAAAATCTGTCACCAACCTGACCTCACAAGGTTCCAATGTTCTCACCATACACAGTGGAAACTAAGATTTTAAGCAGACATTAAACAGTAACAGTTACACAGATATCAAGAACTTTAAACATGCACATACATACAGAACAGTTAAGGTTATGTTTACTCAAACCCTTGAAGCTCTGGAGACGCGAAGCACCCACAATCACATATTAACTTCAGTCCAAGAGAGAAATATGCAGAAAAACAAAAATAATTTTAAAAATCCTTTAATAGGGCTATTTTTCCAAGTAGAAAATTCAGTTTTCCACTGCTTTTAATTCCTTAGGATTCTTAGAAGAGCTTCATTCATCATTGAACAAGCTCAGGTTTTTACTTTAGCTTTTCCCTGTTTTGCTCCATAGTGTCTGATCTTATCAGGTGCAAGTGCTACAGACTTAAATCACACTCAGTATCTGCTGACACCAGTACACGTAATAAGTAAACCGAACGTTACAGGATAAGTCAGAATTTCTTGATTTGAAGAAAATAGAAATGCAGTGGGTGTTGGGGATAGAAGTGTTGAGGGGAAAGAGCATGAGGAAAAGCAGCATGAGCTTATTTCTTCAGAAGTCTGTAGAATTTATACAAAGAAGAAAAGAAAATATTTCCTGTTTCCTGTTCAGTTCTAACACAAGTCACAAATATAAGATTTAAAAATTAATAACTATCTTATAAAATTTAATTCCCTTTGCCCAATAGAACTTTTCTTTCCCCCAGAAGATTCACAAGATTCTGTAAAAGGAGTTGCAGAAAGGTGGTATTTTTTAAGCCAGCATCACCATGCACAATATTAAAGCCACCTGAGAGATTTTTGTTCTTTTTTTAGTAGAGAAAAAAAGGTGTTCAACACATGCAGAGCTCAGCAGAAAAACGAATACTATCATTGTTGCTTCCAGATAATGTATACGTGAAATTAAAATGAACTTACGTTTTCTCTACTACCGCACCAAAGTTGTGTTGTTAGACACAGTCTTCGAGGAAGCAGGAGGGGGTAATATTGTGCTGACTTCAAAATAAGCAATAGCACTAAGGCTAGTCAAAACAACATATTTTTTTAAAACAAACAAACCAAAACAACCCTAAAATGTTCTAATTAAAAGAAAAAAAACTAAACATACACACACAAAAAAAAACCCCCAAATAGACAAATAAATATAGCCAAGAACTTCTTCTACATAAACCATACCTTTGAAGTAAGAGTACTAGCCGCTGAAGAGCTCCTTATATCCCCGTTCTGCCTGCTCTTTGGCACAGGTGGGTTCCTATTGACTTCAGCTGCCTGCTTTCACAGCAGCTGTTTCCTGCACTCTGCATTGCAAGCCTGCCTCTGCTTTGGGGGTTCTTCTCCCTCCTTCCCGAACAGGGTGTACGAGCTCTGTGAGATCAGCCACGGAGAGCGGCGTGAGGCAAATATCTCTGCTAAGGTGTCTGGGTCTGCAGGGAGAACAGAGGGGAGGTGACCAGACACCATACAGAAACACTCTGTGGCACAGCGTGAACAGTAACTCGCTGCGGATGGGGTTTAAATCAGACACTGACCTTAAACATTGCACAGTCTGTGGGCTGCAGTGGGTCAGTGGCTGGAATTCTGCTGCTGCTGCAGCGGGGAGCAAGTTCCTTTTGATGTGGTCCTCAAAGCAGTGGCATGAAGACCCCTGCCAAAGACTGCAAAGGGTGTCCTATTTCAGGATTAGGCACTTCGGTGAGAAAATGTTTGTTATGGTAAATTCAGAGACATTTGTAAGAAATTAAGAGGGGAAAAAAGATGAAATCCTAAACATAGCTTTCCATGCACTCACTGCGCTGCGTAGCCAGAACCAAAAGCCCTTGCCTTAATACAACAAACTTTCCAGCTTGCATAAATATGGGTGTAAGTTATCCCTGAGTTTTCTGCTTTTCCAAAGGAATCAGAAGCACTCTGCGTGCATGTATTATAGAATCACAGAATCATAGAATGGTTTGGGTTGGAAGGGACCTTAAAGATCATCTGGTTCCAACCCCCCTGCCATGAGCAGGGACGTCTCCCTCCAGACCAGGTTGCTCAGAGCTCCATTCAACCCGGCCTTGAGCACTGCCAGGGAGGGGGCAGCCACAGCTTCTCTGGGCAACCTGGGCCAGTGTTTCACCACCCTCTTGGTGAAGAATTTCTTCCTAATATCTAATCTAAATCTGCCCTCTTTTAGTTTAAAGCCGTTCCCCCTTGTCCTATCACTACACACCCTTGTGAAAAGCCCCTCTCCATCCTTCCTGTGGGCCTCTTCAGGTACTGGAAGGCTGCTCTAAGGTCACCCTGGAGCCTTCTCTTCTCCAGGCTGAAAAGCCCCAACTCCCTCAGCCTGTCCTCATAGCAGAGGTGCTCCAGCCCTCTGATCATCTTTATGGCCCTCCTCTGGACCTGCTCCAACACATCTGTGTCCTTCTTATGTTGGGGGCTCCAGAGCTGGACACAGGACTCCAGGTGGGGTCTCGCCAGAGCAGAGTAAAGGGGCAGAATCACCTCCCTCAACCTCCTGGTATTAGGAGAACAGTGACAATATTACAAATTTTTGAAAAGAAGTCTGGCAAAGCCATGTACCTTTAGATGCAGATTAGTAAATTATCTGGAATTCTCCAGTGTGTGTCTGGGTCACAGGGAGTTCACTTTTCGCTCAGACTAGATTAGGTTTAGTAAATATTTGCTATCAAGGGTAAAGGTGTAGTGCTCTTACAACGATTTTTGTGGCTACTTATTTAATGACACACCAAGATTGGCAGTTGTTTACTGATGGAAATACTTGGGTCAGTGCACCAATTTCTCTAGAAAGAAACAAGTCTGTGATTAATTAGAATTGATCTGGAAGCTGATTGTCTAGAGGACCCTCCACTGAACACAGTAAAATTTTCATCTCCATAAAAAAGAATCACTGGCCAGCTGTCACATGTAGCTCATGTGATTGACACACGTATGGCTTCCCTTCCAGGACACAGCCAGGATCTCTGGAAGGCTTTTGTATTTAACAAATATCCCCTCTCAGCCCCTGCTATCTGATTCTATTTTATTTTGACTTGCCTCTGGGACTTCGTAATTTTCCAGGATATGATTTTTGTTTTTCGGCACACTGCTGCTCATCATGGGGAGCTACGGTCCATACCTTTGTGTGCAGTAGACCTGTAGGGCTGAAGAGGACAGGCATACAGCTCTCCCCGTGACATTTCATTGCATCTGCCGGATCTTTAAATATCCAGAGTACTTACCTCATGTTCATAGAATCCTTCCAGCTCATTAAGGGTCTGTGATTCCCTCGTAACCCAGCAGAAGGAACACATGCTTTGAAAGATCCGCTGTCCTCAGTTCTCTGCCAGGTAAGAATAGTCTGCGACAGCTTTCTGGGCTTTTCATGCAATTCCCCTGCTTTATTAGAGTCAAATATCCCTTTGAGCTGTGGTTCTAGGCTAAAAGTTCTTCCTCTCACTTCCACCGTACACAGAGATATTTTTGTACCAACGGTAGTTTGAAAAAGATTAATTGGAGGGAGGGGGGGAAATGGCTTCTGAAAGGATTGCATTCCCATCCTATTTGTTTGCTTCCAGTCTCTTTTGCAGCCTGCCTGCAATGAAAGTCACCTGCTGGAAGCACTGTTTGGTTGTTAATACTTGTTTCCTTACTGGCTCTGTCAACACTTTCAGAATATTCAGGTTTCTTCCCCCAGTGCAGAGCTCTGGTCCCCACTGGTGCAGCCTGACCTCCATCAGCCAGCTCGCTAGCAGGTCTTAAGTCATGCTAGCAATTTTTTAATATCCATTTGTTCCTGCTTATGCCCACAGCAGACACATCCAAAATTGTACTATTTTGTTTCATTTACACTAACTGATTCTCCTAAGCTCCTGTGGCATATTCAAGCAAATCATGTGCCACCTTTTGCTCTGACTTGCAGGAGGCAGGGAATTAAACAACCTCTTCTCACCAAAACTCTTTATTCTTACAGCAGTGACAAATTAACGCCGCTTGCTCTGGAGCAACCCCCGTTCAGTCTTTCAGAGTTTGAAGGCAGCAAATGCCCATTTCTTCTGAAATAAATACAGATGCATGGGGAATATACTCAGGGCTGTCACCTTTGGCTTTTAACGATGATAAACCTTTGGCAGATGCTCCCATGGGAGTCACAGTTCCACTGGCTCCATGGGGCTGCCTGAGGTGAGAGCTGGCTTCTCCGACATCTCCAGCCGTGGTGGATTGGAACATCGCGTCTTCTGCCTTGCTGCTGCAGAAAGCTCCAGATTGCCATTAGAAATATTTTTCACTGGCACAGATAATGAATGATTTCTATTTGGAAAAGCGAAGCAGTGCGAAGTAGTTTTTGATTTTGTCACATTTTGCACTAGAGCAGGACAGAACAGTTTGTCAGAGATAAAACCAATTTTGATTAAACTTTTGTCATGAAGGTTTTACAGATCCAGGATGGAGTTTAAAGGAAAAACGAAAGTAAAAGTTAAAACAATCTGGCCTCAGAAAAGTCAATACTACTGATTCCTGGTCAAACAGGATTTAGCTGTTAACACACAAAAAAAATCTAATAAAGAAGAGCAAGACACCTACTTTGTTTTAAGCCACAACTTACTAATTTGTTATGTGGTGTAGGAAACTGATGTAACAAAATTCACTGAAAAACCTTATGAAAGTGAAGGTAATACTTAGTTTAATTCAAACTCAGTTATCACACTCCTCTTGTACACGTGTATCCACAAGCACCAAAAAGTGTGCATCAAAATTTTCTGCCCAGGGTCACTGGTGTGCGCGACGGAGAGCAAGGTTTATCAATACATACCAATCTTTTAAACCTGCTCTGTTGCTGGTTCTGGTGCTCTCATGCATGGACATTTCCATTCATAGTTTTATCCAGACCAATTTTAACATTTCTCTTTTAAATCTCTGCAGTGCCATGGTTTTCTCCATTATTCAGGGCCAAATCAAGACAAATCAGAAAATCACATCTTTCTTCCTGTAACTGCTATAGAGAATTGAGAAATTCTACTTTTTTCCTGATTTTAACCAAAGACCAAGTGTTCTGTGGCCAGAAATCATTGCCAGAATATCTTAGTCCTGCTTGTTTGCTTGGGATGAAGTTTCCTAAACCTAAGTGCATTTAAAAATGAATTCCTGCTTTTAAGGAACTGATGTCTTCAGGAAAATTAAGACTTTTTTCCTGTCGTACAGTTGCAATAACAATTTTTGAGTTCTCAAAGCACATATAGTGTTGTGGCATTTTTCTATCTAAATTGAGAGTTAATGCCATGTAAACTTCAGCAATTCTCTTCCATTCACAAAGTCCTCTGACCTCGAACACAGCAGGAACTAAAATCCTATCTTAACCCTGAGGCACTCCAGTGTGTTTGGTACCAGGAGATCCATGCTCCCACTTGCTGTGCATGCTCCTGGCTGCATCACCAAGTGCACTGACAGCTTCCAGCCCACCACAGCCACCGCTTGATCTCTCAGATGAACAACAGAGTTTGTTCTCACACATCTTATGATTGCAGCTAGGCTGGGTAAAGAAAATAGCAGCCATGACCTCTCCTCCGACATGAGTCCCTCTGCAGTTTGATTGGTCAGGCCCTGCATGATTGCTTCTTGCCTGTTCTGAACAACACAAGTTTGGCTTGTGAAGATTCAGCGTTTAACTCTGACCCACTCTTGCAATTCACAGCTGGGTTTGGTACAGAATGGGCCTTGATTGCTCTTTCTCTTGAGCTGGAAAGAGGGTTTGGCATTTCCAACCTTTAATAAGGCTTAGGCCTGAGATGGTCTGTTCGTTCAAAAGTCCCCTAATGAGAGTCATCAAGGGCTTTCAGTGTGACAATCACTTTCTAACCTTAAATCCAACTGTAATATGCAGGATGTGGAAAGAATTACCCAGATTGTCCTAGCCACTGAAGAATGCAGTTTGTCCAGTGGAAAGAAAATGCCCCTTGTGGTCAGTGACCACCCTACCAGGGTTAGTGCTGCACTGCTGAAAGCCACTGAGAGCACTCCAGTTGAATGCTGTGGGAAGTGGCTGGCTCTGCCCCCAGCCACCAGCATCAAGCCTGGCTGTTTCTTACTGGTCTTCCCCATGATGCCAAGAACAGCCTCTCTGAGCTGGAAGGATAAAACAGAAGGGAATGGGTGGACAAGCTCTCACTATATTAACAAAGGACAGAACATGTTCATGAGAACATGAATCTCCTACAGATTTGCCGAGAGAAGCACCAAACTGCTTCTTTAAACTATGAGAAACCACTGTATTGGATTAGAAAAGGAGTATCTGGGCAGTCTTATGCTCTTCTTACCTACCCATCCCTCTGCTGTATGCCCATTCAAAGCCCATGGTGATTTAGTCTGAAGCTAGTCCTGAATAAACCCAGGGAAGTATGCAATTCTGCATTCTCGTGACTCACTAGTCCAAAATACAGCTTAAGGACCCCATCTGGAGTCCTTACTTAAACAAAATACATCACACCATCTTTATGCTTCAGATTTGAAAGCTTTATGTCCTAAAAACAGGTGTGCTAGGGTGGTAGTGAATTATTTAGCAATCCACATCTGTTTCAGACGCTCATGGCTCGGATGTGGCTGTACACTGAGCTAGCCTGGAGACTGCAAACAGGAGCGGTAGGTCAAGAAAATGAAACAATTCCACATCTAAGCGCATGCTGAAGTTAAATAATTGTCTCAAAATCCATTGCAGCTATTGCATCAAACGCAGATCCAGTAGAGCCATGCCTTAGAGATTTCCTGAACTGAAGCCACATTTATACGAGAAAGTCAGGAGTAAAAATGATCACCAGAAACACATGGCTTGTTTGCCAACAATCCTATTTAAATACAGGTAAGTTTAAAAGCAGAACGTCCCCCACATCCAAAATTTGGATATTATGATTTTAATATTCCAGATTTGGGAGAGGTCTTCAGAAGAAAGTATTTTAAATTTTCTCACCTGACATAAACTGCTTATTTATTATTTTTTGCATTTTTGTCATTTTGTTTGGATATGGAAATGAAAAACCTAGCCTAAAAAATTCGGAAGGATTTACACTGTCATTGGCAGTGCATGAAAAATAGTATTTTCACGACTGACCTTGAAATGGGAAAGCTTAGAGTTAACTCATTTAATTTTAGCACAATTATTTCATCAGGTATTATGTCAAAATGTGGAGTTAATTTTTCTATTGGTGATTAAAAAAGCATCCCAGATAATCAGCAAATCTGACAGGTCTGCCAGGGAGAAAGTCTGAGTTCCTTACATTAAACCAGACCAGTCATTTCTGAAGCCCAAGAGGAACACAGACTCAGCACTTGGCAAGGACGATTTGCTGTTTGGAATTGACTTGTCAATGATGAGGAGTATGTTGTTGTGAAAGAAAATCGATGCAGCGAGATGGCGGTGGAGCTGAACAGTAAACAGTTGGTAAGTGAACACCTGTCTCCTTTGTGGTCTGATCCCAAAACTTCTTTGATATTTTTTTCTAGGAAATCAGACCGTGTTTATTCTTAATTTGAATCATGATTTCCTTGGGTGCCTGCAGGAATTAGAAGCATCCACTCACTATTGAATAAAGAAGCTAATCTGAAAGTAAAACTACCAACGCATGTTAGAGACAGTCAGTCTGACTGGTGGATTCCTCACTAGATTATGACATATTTGTGCCAATGAATTTTATTATAATGTTTTACTGTAAGGTGAGGAAAGTTATGGTAGTGTTGCCCTCTGCATTCAACAGAAGCTATTAAAAATAACGTGGTCTTCCACAAAGTCTCACAAATTGTGCATCACTTTTGAGAAGATTAAAAATCCTGTCCTGATGCAGGACACTGCTAGCAGTTGAATTGACATGGAGACAAATTTTTAGGTATGAAGGAGGACAGAGAAAAAAAGACAAACAAAAAAACCCTACTTCCAAACTTCAGCAGCGAGAGCCTGTTAACACCATCCAATGCCAAATTCAAATCAATAGTCCAAGCCAGAAACCTCCCTTGGCTTGTTCTAGCAGCACTGCCATGCCAAGCAATAATTAACAATACTGGTTGTACTCTGCACAAATATCATCATCACAGGCTCGTGCGTGCCCTGAATCACTGAGCGCTTCCCGAGATGTTCAGCATAGCTCTGGGAGCTCAAGCTGAAGCTTCATTGCACCTTGACAAACTCCAGCACCCTTGAGGTGTTCAGGGTGGCCTTTCCTACAACAGCTTAGAAAGACAAACGTGTACATGGAACAGGTTCAATCAGCAAAAGATTGTTGTTGGGTTGTTTTCCTTTAGGGGGTGTAATCGAATTACCTTGCTTCCTCACTGTTGAAGAAAACTGATGCTGAAGCAAAGCCTAGAACATTTCATTAACTATAAAGGTGCAAGATTATCAGTTCCTGCAGAACTGCCCTGACTGGACTGATTTTCTCAAATAAACAAAATAGAGTCAAGAAAACCTTTTAATGCAGCTAGTAAAGCAAACAGGGCTTTTACTGGGGGAGGCAGTGTGCTGTAGTGATTTTAATGCCATATTTAATATACTTCATCTATTCTATTGCCCTCATAAACCGTTAAAGACAAATTTAGGTACTGAGTTCAAGAGCTGCTTGAGTGAAACAGAGTCTAACTTTCAGAAGATCTACCTTGTTGCCTTTCAAGTTGTTTTTTTTGTTGTACAAAGGCAGCATCTATTTATACAAATATATAGTCACAGCAGCTTAGACAAAGGCAGCAATGGATATTTGCATTTTGCAGCTGTGGAACTCATCTAACTTGTTACCTTTCACTGTTCTGAGAGTACTTAGTGCAAATGTGTCCTAATCCATGACTGGGATTCTTAGGTTTCAGCACAGTACATTATCATTATTAATACTAACTCAAGATACCATTCAGCTACCCATTCAGCTTCTCCTGCTTGTGAGGCAGCCCACAACCTGGACAAAACCTTAAGATTTGGAATAATTAGCTCTGAATTTCATGAAAAGTATGAAAGGCTAAGGGGAAGACTATCGAGAACCTCTGTTTCCAGAAAGAGAAGGATGCATTTTAGCATTTTATTAATGATTGTAGTTCAGGTGAAAGATTCTGGCTTTATGGCCTTATATTTTTTATTTTAGTGCCAGAGATTCTATTTTGAATGACTCCAGAATATCCAGTCGTGTATTTGGTATTCTGTTTATAAAACTGAACATCAAAAGAACATGGGAATCCTGATATGTTGTTTTAGCATCAGGAAAAGAACTGGTATGAAGGCATCATCTAGATATACATCTAGATAAACATATAATAATAGACACACAGAGTCTTAGAGAAAGCAAGGAATTTCTACTGTATTCCCATTTTGCAGCTGTGAAACTGAGGTATGGAAAAATCAAAATAAATTCCACTAAAACAATTCAACCTCTGGGTGACAAGATCTTCCTGGGATGAAGACATGTAATTTTTGATCAAGTACATATGTTTAGGACACCTTTCTTCTCTACACACTAATGTAATTACTTTTAGTAGACATCTGTGTCAGAATTTGAAATTGATGGAAGAGACAGGGAGGATTTCAGGATGTTGTTAATAATATTTGCACTAAAAAGTCAGACACTCTAAGCAGAGTGCAAAACATGTACATCTGCATTAGTAAATCCCATCACTGCCAAGCTTGACTACCAGAGAAAAAGGAGATGAAATACAGAACGAGTCAGAAGTGGGATATAACTGACTGTGTACGTCCGGAGTTGCTACAAAGCGTTTGGAAGATAAAAAGATTTGGCAGCAGTTGACAGCAAGAGGAATTCATTTGCAACTTGAGCTTGCTAAACCTAGTTCTACCAACCAGAAGAACAAAGTTGTCTTGCAGCTATTTGCTTAAAAAAAAAACAGCTTTGCTCCCGTGGTGAGGAAGAGGGGGAGATGGAAAGATTTTGCTTTCTCAAAAGATGTACCAGCAGAGGGGGATGAGGGGGGAGAGGATCCTGAGCCTGGAGCCGAGAGCAGCTGAGTCCATGTCCTTGGATTCAGCCCCAGTACCAGTCGTCCAGACAAGAGCACTCACATCCAGTAGAGAGCATGAAGAAGACAAAAATATATAGGGTTTGTGGAAAAAAAGTACTTTAAAGATTTGCCTAAAACTTTCAAAGAACTTATTTGGTTTTAAGTTAGGCTCCAGTATTCATGGAGATCTAAGTAAGGATTGGGGACTTACTTTTAGATAAGGCAGTCTAAACTGGCTTGAAAAAATCTGTTTAAATTGAAATGCTACATGGCTAGATCGAAAGTTAGATGAATTCATGCTAAAACCAGAATTTACCTGAACATCGAAGACTCTGTGTGTGACTGCCCTATAGACAGAAGGAAAAGGAGACAAGTTTGCACCAAAACCGTAGAAAATTTATTTCTTTGAGAAAAAAAGCAGAAGTACAAATCACAGTGATTGCTTCAGAACAGAACACAGCTGCTCTGAACCTTGGTTCTGTCTCTCAAAAATTAGAGAGAAGACACAGAGGTTTCCAAACCTATACAATTTCAAGTTCTAAATGTGAAACTCATGATGGAGAGTTTGGGTCTAGTTATTTTACATCGTGGGGTGGTTTAGAGAAAAATAAGACATCATGATTAGTGGAAAGTGACCTGAAGAAATCAGGCATAGTCATATGTATACTGCAGGTAATGCTCTTGAAACAGCTTGGGTAATGTTTCCAAAACTAATCTGTAGGTAAGACTGCTAATTGCATTTTCGGTCACCTGAGTAAAAGTGATTAAATGTTAAAACATGGTGCCACAGATGTCTACTGGAATAATATTTGAAAGCAAGCCATTTATGCGTCTGAGCATGGATTTCAAAGTCTACATGGTATTGAAAAAAAAAGATGGGCAATTTTGGCTTCCATTTTTAAGAAGAACCTAGTAAAGCTAAACCTCTAATTTTACAAAATATCCCAAGATCTTTTTTATAAATAGACTGTGATGAATTAAAAAACCCGTAAATTCAAAGATTTAAATGACTGCATTTATTATGAAAGATAAAAGTATATTCCTCAAAGGAATTCATTACTGTAGTAATCACTTTTCCAATAATGACTTTTTCTTTTGCTGTTAAAAAGGGGAAAAAGAGGATTCTTTCATGTTATTTTCATTCTATAGTCATCAGGTTTTGAGCTATGTATATATAAATGTTCATTATAAGACAGATAAAATTAACAGAAGTATAATATTTTTAGAAGTTTATGGAACTGCTGACAAACACTTGCTGCTAGCTGGAAGTTCAGTGATCCTCTGTAGTGGTACCCTCCATCTTTCTTCAGCAGGGTAAAATCAACACCAAATCATCAACCCCACTGATTAGACCATCCTGATATAGACCTGCCAGGAACTCCTTTGTGACAGAATGAAGGACTAGTTTATTCGTCTGTGACTTTCAGTCTTTTGGTACCTAGTGCTAGCTCTAAAAGTGAATGTGTCTATTGTAATAGGAGCATGCAGCTCCTACAAACCGCACTAAGGTAATTTCCAAACAGGTACATATGTACCCCGACTGGCTATATGGGCTGCCTTTGCCTTGAGAGGACAGCAGAGCTGGCTGTTAGTCAACAATCACCATCTGGAGATACCTTCTGCACTGATTGATCTGAAGGATCGAGAAGCTGTTTTTCCAAGTCCTTGAGCCTGGCAGAACTAAGCTGTAGTTTAGCTCAACATAGTGTCTGCCAACTGAGTCCTATCTTAAAATGAAGTTAATTTTTAGATATAATCATTCTGCCATGCCACAGACAGAAAGTGACACAGTCCTATTCAGACTTTCATAGACTGTTCTTTAGTTTGCTTTATTCACCTTGCCCATTAGAATATAGGAAACTGTTTCCAAAATAATCAGTCTGCCCTCTTTTCTATTATTGAACATAACTTTTGACACTAAGGTGTATTAAGCCAACAATATTTTGCCCTTGTTCAGTTTTCTTTTTAACACAAGACCGAGAATGACAAGAAGAACATGAAAAATAGTCTGGCTGTGAAGAGTCAAAAGGGCTCACTCTCATTAGAGATGACAGCACAAAATCTACTAAAAGAGTAAAACGAAAATGATAATATTTAAGAGTTAGATTATTCTTCTGACCACCTTGGCTACAGGAAGTTAGTAGAGCTCAGCTGTACTGAATTGGCTGTGCCACTTCATTATGATACCTTTAAATAAAAAGGACAAATACAGATTCCCCATTTAATAACCCAAATGAAAGTTTACAATCAAGTTTTTGGTGTTCAGCTGAAACGGCTTGAATATGAATTCCAGTGGAAGCAGACGAGAAGAGTTTCACTCTTAAATTGCATTCTCATAAAGGACATTCAATCCTCGTCAGTCTAAAGAGCAAGGCTGACAGTGTACAGAGACAGTAGAGCCTTTACCCTCTAGAAGTAATAAAAATGGATAACTTGACATTTTTCATAGATTTTTGGCTGCTACAAGGTATTTGGGAAATAAAATACAAAGCAAGATCAAACTGCTTAGCGTAGTCAGTTATCAGTGAAAGCTCGAGAAATTTTCTTTGCATGTTTGTTTTCTCCTTTATTTTGGTCTGCTTTTCGGTTAGAGACATGTTAAAATAAGTTCTTGTTACACAAGAGGTAAAACAAGAGCATTACCATATTCAATTTCCCAGAAATGTCTATTGTAGCAGTAAAAGCAGATGGCACCAGAAACAAATGAACATCAACTATTCTTGAAGTGAAGTATGTCTAATTAGAACAGGTTGTTTTTGATGAAGATAATGACTTGAAAATTCATCCATTTTTCCGTAGTAAAAAGAAATTGCAGAAAACATTTTCAATAGCCTGTAATACTTGCACCCAGGCAGAGAGTTAATTTAATTAAACCCTGCCAAGGGTTGATCTTGCAAAGGTCTGAGCACTTTGTTATTTCTCGCTGAACTGACAGAGACAGAAAAGCACTTGAAACTTTTTCAGGAGTCTGCTGTCAACATACAAACCCAGCTGAATGGAGCTCCATCTGGTCAAAGGCCTGGCTGTAACAGTGCGGTGCCAAATGCTTTATTTGACCTCTTAACGGGGCATTTATTGCTGATCACTCTGAAAGACACAGACCTACACTGGGTTAACTTCTGCCCTGGAACTGCTTTGTTTGTGCTGAAAATGTAATACAGGACTGTCGATGCTATGGCCATGGATGCAAGTCATTTCCAGCAATATGGATTTCAAATATCTGTTTCTATTCTTATGGAGTCCGTGCGGTTCTGAATAGAGAAAGGGTAGGTATAAGGCACGACAATAAAACATTACCACACCTCTACCTTGTATTGAATGGCTATAAAAAAAATTCCTCCTCATCTGCCTAGGAGCCTTGTAGGCATTTCCAGGAGATTCTGATTAAATCATTCCTATCTGAAGAACAAGTTGTTATGCTCAAGATTTTTAAAGGTTTCACTTATCTTTTCTATTATTTTCCTACATTCAACTCAGAGAGAGCTTGGATTTTCCATGCTTGACTTCTCTCTCTCTGCCCTGTTGTAACTGCAGTCACTTCTGTCTTTGCCTTCTGCTGTGAAATTCCAGTGTAGAAAGCATAAAGGTAGCCCCATACTACATCTTGCTTTCATCATTTTCTCATTCTGAAGAATTTCCAGTGCTTCCCCTTCTAACATCCTTCCTAAAGTCTCCAGGAAGAACTGGACAGAAACGCCACTGATGATAACAAATGTAGACATGAAGAGTTTTTGAATCCTTATGTCTATCCTACAAAATGCTATTCTGGTTTATTCTACAAACATTAAAAATCAGACACCTGGAGAAAAGAGATAACATGAATATTCTGTGCAAGAGTCTCCTCCTCTCAAGCACTTCTGAGAATATGCAAGTCACATCAAAACCAAGAAGGCTTGCAGATTCCTTGTCTCTGGTCATGGACATTAAAGCATGAATGAATATGGACATTAGCAATTAATCTCAGGTTTATATGCCTGCTGTTTTTCAATGAAAACAAAAAGAAAATCACACCACTCTCCCTTAAAAATGGCCCAATATAATCGAATTACAAAGTTGAGCAGGATTTGGCAGTTAAGATACAGAAATAAGCACTAGATAAACTGAGGAAGGTCCAGCTTCAGCTCCAGAACTCTAAAAAATAACCCATTACAGATTAATACTAAGTGTTTACCCAGGAAATAACATTTTGTGAATTAAATTAATTTGTTTGTAATTAAGTACAATGCATTTAATTGCATCTAAAAAACTGAAACTTTTTAATATTTGCCAAAAGTCTAACAAGCATTTTGCATGAGTTCGTCTCCATGCCTCACAAAAGTGTGTAAATATTATTTACGATTGGAATACTTAGATACAACTCAAAATTTAGAACACCTTTAATCTGAGGTTTTGGGCTGAAACCAACAAAGTTCTGTTTTCAAAATATTGCTTAAGATGATTTTTAAAACACGAACCAAGTGATAACACAACCGACAAAGGGAAAACTCAATAAAAGAAAGATAATTTATAAAAAAAAAAGCACCTTACTTTAACGTAGGGTGAATATATACAGGACATTTATTAGGATTAGAGCTATTGTAATGATGAACCCAGACTGGATGTGCAGGAATAGGGTTTTGTCAGTATGAATAGAAAAAGAAAGGAAAGAAGCTTGAAAACATGAAGCCACTAGAGCATTACTATGGAACATGAATATATTATGTTTGTCTAATGTTTGTCTAGCTGAAGCATACTCATTTTCATATCACTTACTGGACATGATTACTTAACATTTTACTTAAAATTCAATGTTAATTAAATAGACAGGCTGACAGGAGAGACATGGATCAACATCTTTTGCCTCCACTCTCCTTTATCAAAGCAACTTTGGCCTCAGGACCGTAAAGGATTTTGCTGCTTAACGTTAGCATCATTAAGTGTATTAAGCATCATCTCATCAAAGAGACTGTGAATTTTCAAAAGGTTTTCTATGAAGTTTTTTCAGTCTGCTCCTAAGTAGTGTAAGTTATTTCATTACATCCAGTACAACTTTGCTGGGGAGAAGAATATCCATCAGGTTCACGTCCAAGATGTTAGAAAGATAAAGATTCAACAAGAAAAAGTTCTTTCATGTCGACATTTTGGCCCCCCGCTTTGATTATTTTTTTTTTTTGGCTTCCAAAGGTTTGTATAAGCTATAAAATACTTCACTGATTCCCTAGGCTTACACAAGTCTGGTTCTTTTGTAATTTCTGACAGCTGCAACATTGGCAGCACTGTTGAATTTAATTAACCTGACAAAATGTCTGCTGGCCCTCTCCCTCCATAAGAAGAGCTTTTGTTCACAAGAAGACGACTCAGATAGTAGGACAGGTCTGTGAATTTTGAAGGCTGAAGTTAACTGATGGATGTTCCTGCCCATATCCACAAACAATAAGGATCCTAATTTACATCTGTAACCTCCCATTGAGAGTAGGACTTAGAAGTTTAAGCTCATGCACAACATAGTTTGTATGAGTAAATATGGCAGCTAATCATGAATCATCCTGCCTAGTCTGGATGCTCTCTCCTGAGCTAGGTTGTAACATGCTTCTCTGTAGCCTTGCAGGGATCGTTGAAATGTTTCCATATAATACGGTTGGCCGAGATTTTTCACTTTCAGAAAACTCGAATAGCCCACAACGCTTCCACAAAACTGGCTGGGAGCCTATCGTGGGGACCCCGTAGATGCTGCTGCTCCATTCCCTTGTTCTCTGGATACACACAATTTCTCTCTCACTTTCTCACTGAAGCAATATGGAAAAGATTTTCCCAAAGTACATTGCTAAAAAAGCGCTTATGAGCAGACATGACACTGCCACACAAGCATGGCCGTAACAGTAGCATATAGATGAGGTCTTGCTAAGTATTTTTCTGCTCCAGTCCCTGTAACGATTACTTTGATCTCTGAAGGCAGTGGAAACACATTAACTGGACTAGGCGTGTAACAGTAAATGGGATATGACAGTATCTTTCTTCTCACAACAGGATTCCCTTGCTTATGATCTCTCTCATCCCCTTTTTCTTGGCTCTTGTCTAACAAAAATCTGCAGCTGGGAGGTTCAATGTGGTTATCACCAGCGCTTCTAAATTTCAGCTCTCTGAGCCATGGCTTATAAATGAAAAAATTCTGACTAACTCTCCAGACCTCTGCTCAAGGCTACAGCCAGTGCCTCTCAGCAGTGTGGGATATGATGAGATGAAGCTGCCAAGTCCCATTCCTGCAGAAGCAGGTTCCAACACCAGCTGTCTCTGTGCCAGGCTCCCCCTTTACTGGCTGGAAAGGCTGGATGAATTCATTAGCAGTCTTGCAGTCCTTCAGCCTCAGGCGTGGTGTTTTCTACCTGTTCTTGTGCCCTGGTGTTAATGTGCTGTTCCCATGTTTGCTGTACTGGTTTTCAGCCTCTCCAGATGTTCTTGAAGTGAGGAGTTATTCTCCTTCACAAAAATAATTTTGTTTTGCTTAAAATGGAAAGCTTTTTTAGGCTTCCCCCGTGAATCAAGCTCCTTATTCCTGCTTCTGTTCCAACTCACTTCCATCTTCCTTTGCCCATTTGTGTGCCCAGATTTGCACAGGGAACTCCAAATGAAGCCTCACCACTGCCTGCAGATCATCACATCAGGATCTCTTCACCTTCACACTTTACGTGGCTGGATACATGCAGGTTTCTTCAACAGCCAAACAAGAAAAAAAACATTATGAAGTGCCCTTGGTAATCTAGTAATTAAAATTCAAGATGCTAAGATCACGGACGACTGAGGAGATAGGAAGAAGGAATCTCACAGCCTCATGTTTTTCCTTCAGCAATAACAAAGCACAGCCTTTGCCTTGCAGGAATCAGACCGTCTGAAAGGTGGACTTGTAGTCCTCTTCCAGTTATCCCCAGCTGCTACCATAAATTATGAAATCTATGTTAAAGTCACTCAGCCGAGCTGGAAGGCAGGCGGCTCTGGATGGTGGAGTACATCTATAGGGCAGTGCATAATGCCACAGGGAAACTTCACCTGACCTCCAAGGAAGACCTGCTAATACTGGGAGGGACTGGGAGGATTTAAAGTGATGTAAATGGATGACCCAGTTTCTTCTATAAGTAAATATTGGACCTTTGCCTATGGATAACATATGCATTTATAAATCCATGACAAAGAGAACAGAAGCTGATTGTGAGCAGTAGTACAAGGAACTGCAAATCACAGAATCACAGAATGTTCGGGGTTGGAAGGGACCTTTGTGGGTCATCTAGTCCAACCCTCCTGCCGAAGCAGGGTCACCTACAGCAGGCTGCACAGGACCTTGTCCAGG
>Ga0065711_1038564_pt1 | contig 18637 bp, 15 predicted proteins | sample Hoacrofraction12_FD_59098 | JGI IMG/M metagenome (GOLD analysis project Ga0065711, IMG submission 59098) | Hoatzin crop microbial communities from Cojedes, Venezuela - Epithelial fraction 12 v2 (version 2) | ecosystem: Host-associated > Birds > Digestive system > Esophagus > Crop | place...
TGTTGGAGCGGGTCCAAAGGAGGGCTACAAAAATGATCCGAGGGCTGGAGCACCTCTCCTATGAGGACAGGCTGAAAGAGTTGGGCTTGTTCAGCCTGGAGAAGAGAAGGCTGCGGGGAGACCTGATTGCAGCCTTTCAGTACTTAAAGGGAGCCTATAGGAAAGTTGGGAACAATCTGTTTAGTAGAGACAACAGTGACAGGACGAGGGGTAATGGTTTTAAACTAAAACAGGGTAGGTTTAGGCTGGATATAAGGAACAAATTCTTTACAATGAGGGTGGTAAAACACTGGAACGGGTTGCCCAGAGAGCTAGTGGAGGCCCCATCCCTGGAAACATTTGAGACCAGGTTGGACAGGGCTCTGAGCAACCTGATCTAATTAGCGGTGTCCCTGCTTGCTACAGGGGGGTTGGACTAGATGACCTCTAGGGGTCCCTTCCGACCCAAAACTTTCTATGATTCTATGATCTCACTTCCAGAGGAAAGCAGCATCGTTTGGAGCAGCAATAGTTTACCATAGCTGCCTCAAAGCCTGATCTCATGGCTCTTTCACCCAGAAAACACAGTGTTTTAGCAGAAAATCCAGCGGCAAACACTCTGCTTGGATGCTCAAGATTGCACAAGGTCACGCTGTTTTCAAAGATGCAAAACGTCTCCAAAATGGCATCTAGCAACAAGCATCATGCAGCAGAGCAGTGGGGAGATGGGGAAATTTTTGAAAATTTCTAGTTATTTGTATTGTCAAGAATTTGAGCATGTTAGAGGTGACCTTCTGAAGGGCCATGGGAGTATAACCCACACACTGAATCATCTCTATTGCAAAGCCTGAACTTACACAGGAAGGAACCTCTGGATGACCATGAAAGCCGACCTCAGCCCCACCTCTCTTCAGGGCACTGAGAGGGTGACAGAGTGGACAGTTCTGCGTCCTCTGCTTTCTTTGCCTCCTCGCTGGCAACACCCCTCCCAGGGCTGCACATACTGCACCCGATGGGGCAAGCACCCACTCGCATCCAGAGCAGATTGGGGATTTACACGCCTGCCAGCTTGATGGGAGGAAGCAACAGAGAGAGTGAGGGATGTGGTCATTATCCTACGCCTGCATTTGCACCTAGGACTGGCCACTTCTACCAAGAGAGCTGCCCTACAAATAGCACCAGTGGTACACCGTTCGAGAGGACTGCACAGTGCAGGCTTTGCCAGCGGATTAAGGGCGAAAGCAAGCTTCAGGGCTTGAACCACAGGAGCGCTGCTAGGGCAGAGACCAAGCACATTGAGAAAACAGGAGACACTGGAGCCAAGCAGGGAGGTGAATTAACCCCCCCATGAAAGCAGCAGGCAGAGGAATCGGGCTGAAAAGGATGGCACCAAGAACAGCAAGAGAGGAGAGCTGAGGATGAGCAAGGGGAAGGGCAAGATGGAGGGGGAGGAATGGGAGAGCCTGGGCAAAGACTCAAACACAGGCACACTGAGGAACGGCTCCCGGACCCGCTCTGTCCTTAGGTCTCGCCTTTGGCGCTGCGACTGTCTGTCCAAAGGAAAAAGCTCTGCGGGAGAGGCACTTCCAGCCCGGCAGCTGCCTTGCCCTACTTGCATCCAAAACAGAGAGCAGTCCCCTGCTCCTCCTCCTCCAAAAGGCAGCAGTGTGGGAGTGATGAAAAGAGCAAAGCAAGAGGCACTGAGAGACACAATAAGAAAACATCATGAAGGCACAGGCAAAACAGTCTTTGTGCTTTATCTCACAGCTTCAGACTGCCCTGTCAGAAGAAACACAGTTATTGCCTTCCCATCTTCCACTCTGCCTCTCGTAGTTCTCCTTGCGGTATGGTGGAAAATTCAGCAGCGCTGTTGAAGCTCCCCAATGCTGACTTTTCTCCTAAGAAGCCTCGTACAACCTTCTCTGGCCCTCCACAGAGCTCTGCCACCATCCTCAGTCCCCGCAACTACCTGCAACGTGCCCCTTCCTTCAGCTGCATGACACAAGGTCCATGCTGTCATGCAAGACTCACCACGCTGCTGGTGTCCAGCCCATGCTTTACTGGTTTATTTTCATCTGCCCATGTCTCGGGCTGACTGGGGACTGGTTTTGATTTTTTTTGTTCCTGGACTTTATTAAGTACGAGCAAGCCCTGACCAGGTGTCTCTTACGAATTCAGCCAGGAATGGGGCTCCTAGAACCCCTTGTTCCCATTAATGAGAAATGCAGCGAGCAAGAGCAGGCAGCACCCCTCCAGCTTCACCTCCTCTCCTCTCCCTCCCATAGCAGCGTGTCCTTACCTTGGCCAGGCACATCGCAGAGGTGAGGAAGGCTGCCTGGTTAGCACCTAGTGAACCCAATGCATCCACAACCTCACAGCTAAAACACAGCCGTTTCCTCCATCCTTACGTTAAATTGCTCTTCCTCACCTCGTCACAGCCTTAACCCCAGCCTGAGCTGGAGAAGCCCCCTGAGATGAAGCGGGGCTGCAGGACGCACTGTTGTTTCGCAGCGGGGTGGGAAAACAACTCGGACTTCGACATTTCTAAAAGCTGAGAGATTTTTACAGAACTTCTGCTTTAACTAGAAATTAATTAAATCTAGGTTGCCTTGTCCTCGTGCCTCTGTGCACCAGTATATGGCAATGAACAACAAGGGGAGGATGGAAACAAACCACTTGTATAGATTGTTCATACTTTTAGCGTGCGCAAACGAGACAAGAGCATGAAATTCTGCCTCTGCTGACTTGCTAAATAACCACGGGCCATACTGTGAAAGCAGACATTTCATGAGATGAAGACAACTTTTCCAGGCGTTTTACAAGATGACTGACCCTGTGGGCCTTCTACATCCACAGTTTCATTTGCTCTTCCTGTAATATATTTAAAAGTTTCAGGTACTTCTTCAAATGACTGCCTTTTACTGTTATGGTCACTGCATGGAACCTGGCCTGACAACTGTTTTATTGTGTGACTATGGTGGAAAATGAAATTGTCTATGGGGAAGGCTGTCAAAATCTATTTGATCATGACATTTAGTGGCTGATGAGAAGAGTCACTGGGGAAAGCCCGTGCCACCATCTGAGGTTCTCTCACAACCGTGGTGGAGCAGGTGAAGTGTGTATAAAACGCTGTGCAAGTTTCACTAAGGTTTTTTTGAGATTTGGGCTTTCGTAATGCCACCCAAAGCAGCAGGCAGATTAATGTTCTTCTATTGCAATTCCTCCCTTGCCAGCAGCATCTACCAAACACGACTGCTGGGCAGTCGCAGGCTTTAGTTTATGGTGGGTGCTGTTGAACAAGGTCATTTTCAACATTATTTGCTCAACATTTGGGCACATTTAGCAGGTTCCTGGAGCACCAGAAAGCTGAAGGAGGTTATCATCGCTTTCCTCAATGAAATCCTACCAGCTGCAAGGACCCATCTAATACTTTCTGAAAAGATCTTCTGGGATGGGAATTTCATGGGGAGCTCTGAGGAGCCAAGACTGGTTTTGTGTGACTGTGAATTACTTATTTTCCTCTGGGAAGTAACATCATTACAAAATACAGCAATATTTCCATGGGGCAAGGAGGGTGGGGGACACAATCAGGAGATACTAAAGGTATCTCCAGTTCTGCTGGTATTTGTGAGGCTCACATTTATCTTGTATATAGGCTGTGCAGAAGTAATGTCAGCTGGTTTGGGATCCTTGGGCAGAAGTGCTGTTCTGGGGGAAAGGGCTTACAGACACCTGTTAGACAAACCTGACAGCCCCCCCAGTGACAGAATGGAGAACTTCAACGCTACTGAATGTGGGAAAATTTCCAGTTCCGCACAGAAGAAAGGATGTTTTTGGGTCAACAGCCAGGGTTGGCTTGGGCAGTCTGAGGTCAATACCTGTATATTTCCTACTGTCTTCAACAGGAACGATGAAAGCCAGCACGAAGTCCTTCAAAAGCCTCCCCTAAACACGTGCTGGTACGACACCCACCAGCAGGCAGTGGAGGTGGGACAGCCCTGGTGCCCCATACTCCCCAGCAAGCAGCTGTGCTTTGCACACCAGCATTCATCCCCAGGGCAGCGGACATCAGTGTGGGTCCAAGGGACAAAACTCAGGAGGTCTCCTCAAAAGCAACAGTGGGGGTAACCCAGCTTTCTGCAAAGTCAAGCTGAGGATTAAGAAATTCTCATTACTGCTATCTGAAGTCACATTTTTCAGAGTGTGACTCATTCAGGGTCACAGAGTAAATGCAGGAAAGACCTACAAATAGGATGAGGTGCCCTGACCCTCAGGGCCATGTGCTAACTACTCAACCATGCCTGTCAGACTGGGCAAGGAAAGTGCAAAGCTCTGGAGTTATGACAAGGTTTCACAACCTTCCAGTTCAGAGCTTGGAAAAAGAAAGTGATGTTCAAGATGATTAAAAAAAAAGAAGAGAACCCCTCCCAGCACTAGCAACAAGATTACTTGATGACAAAGCAGAAAGGTGCTAAAAAATAACCCACACAGGTGGCTCTAAAAAATTATGAGACAGAAAAAGAGGGGAAAAGAGGAAATGTAATTGAAAGAAGAGCCTCTCTCAAACTAAAGTCATTCATGACATTTGAGCAAGTCATTTTAAAGATGACTAAAATAATATTTACATAAAGGGTTTAATCACTGGATTTTGAAGACAACTCTGTTAGATCATCTCCAGGGAACAGAAGAATGATGGGCTAATTAGCTGTGTTTGCCAAAAATAGCTTTGCTTCTTTTTGTTATTATTTGCTACACTCATCTCACCTGGAATGGGACCTCTCCGTGCAAGACACTCTGCAGACAGACCAAGCAATAGCTCTGGCTTCTAGATGTTTACTCCTAGTGAGTGTTTGCACGGTGGTGGTTCTCTGAGGCCACAGCCAAGCACAGTAAAATCCCATCATGAAGGTGAGCTCACCCTCAACGAATGCCAGCTCCGCTCTGCTTGAGAGCTCTCTGTTCACTGGTCTTATCCAGCAAACACAAGTTGTCCTTTACCCAATACCTGTTTGCTGAGTTAATGAGAAAAAAAACAGAGAACTGACCCAAAACTGCAGTGGAAATCAAACCTCGGCTCAATGAGAAGACCTGTCTGAGTCTTATTTCTTGTTTTGACACATTGGCTGGCTTCCTGCTTCTGCTCAGAAATGAAAATCGACACACAACAAGGCTAGTTTATTGGGATGGGATTTGTCCGTTAAACAGATAGCTCTGAACACACAGCTAGTGAAAATAAACCAGTGGGTGGGTGAAGGCCACATCTGCTCACTCCAAACTCCCTGCACCCAACAGTGTCCCGTGACCCAAGAAACGAGCAGCTCTGCCTCAAAACGAGTCCTTGGACGATGTCACTGATTTTGGATTTCAGTACCAGGAAAGGGGTGGAAGAAAGGAGGAAAGGGAGGGAAGTGAGAGGTGAGGGAAGTGTTGGACAGGATCAGGCAAGGACAAATGAAGAGCTCCTGTATGCTAGGCGAGTCGCACAGTTCTGAAAATAAATGGAGGGCATTCCCATCCATCTATGAGCGATCATTTCACCTTCACCATCAAACCTCATTTCAGGTTCAAATCTTCCCAAAGCTGGTTGCCTGCAAACCTGCAACACTCACTGTATGATTTATTCCGGATAATCTGCCTTTGCAATATGCTACGTGCCTCCTTTGGCAGTACGGAAATCCATAAATTACAAGGATAAAGAAGCAGTGAGCTTTCTGCTTGCTCTAAAGACAGCATAGGGAGAAATGACCAAGTATAACCTTATTTTCAATACTGACTAGTTCTCAAATCCACTGGGGAGGAGCTGCCAGATATTTTCCTGGTAAAGAAATATTACTAGCCTGAAGCCAAGTGTTGATTTAAGGCCGTATCTGTGTGGAGAGGTTATAAAGCTGAAGATGTGATTCTGGGGAAGAAAATGAATGAGTGATTTAGAATAAAAGACTGTGGTTGAAGTATTAATTATAAATGAACCAATACTTGCACTAAGGCTAGTATAAAAACTTTAAAGATTCACAAAGAGTATCACAAATAAAAGTGCTGGGGTAACTTTCTGCCTCTTCACAGTCTCAGATGATCATTAAAAAGTATTCAGGTAGTTGTGAAAATGTCCAGATATTTCACAAGACCTCCTTAATTTTGATCAAACACTTATTTCTCCAAAGTTCTTTCCTAGAAACCTGTTATTTATTAACTTTTTTCCTTGGTCCTTCAACTCTAGCTTTAAGGCTTTGATTCATGGAGCAGAAACAATGCCATGTGATCTCACCAGCCACCCACCCTCCAAACTGCAGAAATTATCCATAATTAAGCAAACCTTTGGGTGTAAATCATCTCAACTGCTGAGAAAACGTTTACCAGGAACACAGTTGCAAAAACAGGGACCAGTTTCTGAACAAATGAACGTGTCTCACTGTCAGACCTTTGGGTGAATAAAAGATCTTATGGAATAGAATCTCATGGAATAGAAAGCAACAACTTTTTTATGGCTTTGAGATCTAATATGAATATCTATCATGGAGGTATGAGCTGCAACCACATTATTGTGGGACACTCTGCTCATGGGAATCGGTGTAGCTGCTTCAACTTCCGTGGAGCTAGATGGATTTACACCAACTGGATATCGAGCACAAGCTTTTCAAATAAATCTTGCAGGACTTCACTGCTCTCAAGCATGCTGAATTTCAGTGATGCTTTTCACAACAGGAAGAACATCCTAGTGAGTATTAAACTGAACTAACATTCTCATGTAAAACGTGCACATCAAAGGGTCCGGAGAAGTACATCATGTACAGAATTGGACTCCAAACACAAATGAGAAATGTGAAGACTGGAGGTGATCCAACATACTCTTAAAATATGTTTCTACCATCAAGGTACAATCTATTCTCCTTTACTCAGTGGATGCACTTTCTGCTGGAAGAGGACAGGCTAGGGAGAAGTGCAGTGCTGAGAGCCACTCTGAACACTTGGAATTAAGACACAAAACAGCAGATCCTAAATCAGGAAATTCCAAGCTGGATTTTCCTAAAACCTCGAGAGCAGTACCCACTGGGATGGTCTGGCATAGCTATGTCCACATCCTGTTGGCTCCCCTAAAAGCCCTATTCTTTATCAGATAATGGATTTTTTAATCCTAATGCACAGAACCTCTCTGAGTGCAGCCATGCTTGAGCATTGGTTCACTCAGGCCAAGAGGAAGGGTCTTTCTCTCATACAGATCCCAGACACTTCGCAACTTTCCGCTGTCCACATCACACGGCAAAGAACTTTCCCAGGGAATTGTGCGCTCAAGAAAAGGGAAACAAAGCAAATCAGAAAAGCTTTCATCATTTTATTAGGGTACAACCTACAGTATTTCCTTATGTCAAAATCGGGACAGGAAATACAGACGTGACTTCTGGGAGTCCTCTCCCTACATTATCATTTGAAAGGACGGGAACTTTGTGTCATAACTAGCTAGAGATGCAGGCGGCTTGCTAAGCTCTTTCCTGCAAGATATAAACAAACCGGCAGCCAAGAAGATTCGCTCTCTGGGTTATTTATATACTTTTCCTTTGACCTGGTCACCTCTTTCCTGCACAACTGCTCCCCGTGGGAATGTATTCCCAAGTGTTCCTCTCCCACTTTCTTTACACTTGCCTCTCCTGCCTGAAAAACCCAAGACCTTTTGCTCCTCTCTGATGTTGCTCTCAAAAAAAAAAAAGGAAACACCCAGGTCTGCCACTCTCATCTCTTTAATTCATAGCACATTGACATGCTGCACAAATGTAATGTACTTCAAGTACCCTTCAGATGCTGCATGTACCTCTGGGATGCCCTTTGAGCTGCTGTTTCTGGCTACTGCCCCCTCATAGCTGTTAGGAGTGAGGGCTGTGCATGGGTTGGTGTTCCTGTCCTCCCTGCTCCCCTCTCCCCTTCGTGTCCCACAAGCCAAGAACAAGTTTTTAACATGAGAACTGCAGGCAACAGTGAACAAACAGACTGAGGTTGTGCCTCTCCCCAGTCCTGGTTTCGGCAAACCCCACAAAACCACACACACAAGTGATGGCTGACACCTTAGTTGCCAAGTTGCAACCAAGTGGTGAGTGTTTGGGAGTCAGCTTAGCACCAGTAAGTGGAAGTCAAAGCCTGTGCAGATTCAGTTACGAATGGAAGTAAAGGCTTTGAAAGTTCACAAAAATCTAAAAAAGAGCCCATAGCTGGCTTATTGCAATGACAGGCAAGCATGGGGGAAGGAGGGGTTTTAACTAGCTGTCCATTCCCTGGATGGGTCTGAAGTAGGTCTGTGCTGACCAGCCCCTCTGAGCCTGGTGGGTGCGTACTGAGACGAGCCAGGTTAGTAGGACAGTTTCATCCTAATCCATTTTGCAAAGCACTCTTCTGTCTTAATTACTCACACTCCCAGTCTGGAGATGGCACAGCTGCAAACAACAGGGCTGTTGGTGGGTCAAGCGCCTAATTACCTTGGCGAGGCCAAAGCAGATGGGTAAAGCAAAAGAGACTCCATGAAGGCAGAGTTGTTGCACATGCAACAAGGAAACATTGCCTTCCCAGTGGGAAGTGCAAGGTTCAGTCTCCAATTGCCCCTGTAGAGAGAGACACAGTCCTATGGAGAAGCCCCCAGGGCAATGTTGGGACAGCCCTGGTGACAGACAGGAAGTGGCACTTGTGTCTGTGATGCCAGACCAGATGAAGTACGGAGAGGACTTGTGGGTCTTCTGCCCAAGGTGCTTCCCCTACTGCTCATCCTGCTTTTGTGCTCCAGACAGGACAGGTCCCTGAAAGGGATGTCCCTTTTGCACCCCTCAAGATCTGAGTAACAGGAGCCTATGTCAAGGCCAGTCCTGTCCTCTGGCTCACAGCCTGGGCAACCAAGTGGGTCTTTGCAGATCCAGACCCTGGGTTTCAAATTCCCAAACAGTCAGGCAAGTATGTACCAAGAGGTTGGAAACTTCCCAATCTGAGAGGCTGTTTTACTGCACCATCGCTGTGATGGCAGGGGAAGAGTCCAACCTGCTCATGGGTTCAGGCTGCCCTGTGAAATCCCCCCCAATCCACGCGCAAGGATGAAGCCATCAGACTTTTTATTTCACAACTAATTCCCAGGGCAGCCTCCACTGAGCCTCTTCTGTTGCTTCCTGGGCACATTCCAATAATTAACCTCAGAGCTAATGAAGCCAATTATCAATGGCAGACATGGTGCCCCTCTAATTATTTTCCCTGGAAAGGTCACCCAAAGCAGCACATTGTGAAACGCAGCTAATTGCATTGTCTGCTCACAGCGCGGGGCTGGCTCCTGCGGGGCTCCACCAAGCTCGAGGGGAGGCTCATGTGCCATCGCCCAACAATTGGAGCCTCCAGCTGGGGAAAAAAGCAGCTGTGAGAGAGGAACCCATTGCCAAAGTCTCCTTGCCACCAACATTGCTCACAAATACAGGCTCTGATTGCTGGCTTATCCCCCTCCTTTCAGATATGGCCAGCCAGCCCAGCAGTCAGGGCAGAAGATTAGATGAATGCACCAAGCTATCTGGGTGTCAGAAGAAAGCGGCTGGATGCGTCTCTTTTGAAATTGTTTTGTTTTCCTATGACTTTTGTTTGTTTGTTTTTTGAGAAAAGAAAGGGAGAGAGAATTTTGGCTGGGAAAATCCAAGCTCACAGCATAGCTCTGGGATACGGAGAGGGATGTCTTTGCTAGTATCAGCTATAGAAGAACCCAGTGAAGCGGCTGCCCCATTTCTAAACTAACAACAGGGTGGAGGACAAGGGCAATCCTTGTATTTGTGAAAATTCTCTAGAAAATACATGGTCAGACCAAACCAAAGGAATGGCACAGAGCAGATTTTGCACTGTTTCTCTTTGGACAAAACATATTGCAACAACCAGCAATGTTCCGGAAGAGTTCATGCAGGTACAGAGTCTCCACTCTGTCACTTTTATGATGGACCTACCCTATTTTATCTCCATGATTACCAAAGCATCCCTGAGAAGCTACAGCACATCGAGCATTTGCTCTCACCAGCCCACAGAGCAGCTCAGAGAAGGGGAAAGGGCATCACCTTCTCATATTTTCATGCAATAAAAGTATAGCGCAACATATTGTGCCCCGTGTTCACCACCTGCATCCAACAGAAAATACATCTTCAGTGCAAGACCCCGATGTCTTTGATCCTATGGATCAGAGCTCACCATATCCCACCTTTCCCTATAAAGAAAGGTTTAAGAAGACAGCAGAAATTCCTGAAGCAGCACTTTTCAAATCCTGTCTTTGTCATTTGGGATTAAAAAGGACAAAGTATTTATGCCTACAAATAGATATCGTTTGAGAATTTGAGTGGGAAGTAATATTGTGACTGCTTGTCATGTAACCAAGCTGAATCTCCAGGTTTGCTGCCCCAGCTCCTAATAGAAGTGCGGTGGGATCTTCAGTATTTCTGATGAGCTCTCCTGAGCCCATCAGCACTACCATAATCAAGTTGCTGTGAAACTCTGTTTTGTTTTAAAACACAAAACCACATCTTATCTGTCAAGGAAGATGCAATGTCCACCCCTCCAGCAGGAAAATCCCGGATGGAAATCCAGCTGCTACCCTGGGCACTGAAGCTTGTTTTATCAGAGGTTGCTTTGGAGAGAGAACGTGTTACATCAAAGGTAGTTAACAAAAAAATACGTGATCTATCAAAAGCAATCTCTAGATGCTGAATTTTTGGCATCAGCAGCAGGAGGATCCAAGTAGCTGAGTGTTAGACCAGCTGCGTGGACTCTGCCCCTCTCCTCTCCCCGCCATGGCTCGAGGCGCAGTGTGCCTGTGCCCTGATGAGACACAGCCCATAATCACATTCACACGTCAGGTCACACCAGGCGGGAGACGATGTGTGTGACCACATTAAAGAAGGGAATTTTTTCCTTTGAGATTTCTTTGTTGACTTTAATAAAGGCTCCCTCTGGGCTTTCATGCTTCAAAGGAAAAGGGAAGAGGGACCATCTTCACACATCCTAATTAACAACGTTTAATAATTGTTCTTGCATGCTGCTTTGGTTCTGCATCTTTTGCACAGCTCAAAGGAAGTAAGAGCTTTCTGAAAAGGCTTAGAGAACATCAGCGTCCTCCAGCCTCAACAAACCTCAGAAAGCCACAGTGCAGAGGTGGATGTACGAAAAGACCCACATGTAATCCCTTACGGATATGGAACCCACAGTGGCACACATGGGTAACCAGATAGCATCTTCTGCAAAGTTTCTTAAGCTGGAGGATGGAATTTCTTTGGTGGGCTCTCCTCTGTCCTGTAAGAGGACAGAGCAGAGCACCTGCTCTGATGTTGCTCCATTTAAAGAAGCATTTGGAAGGTTAGCAAGGGAACACAGCAGTCAGCGTGCAGGCAACACGCATCCCCATCACCTCCGAGGTGCCTGGAATAGTAGAAGCAGAGTCTTGGCACCCCCATGATATCAGGATCCTGTATCCTACAGTGCACTCCAGGAGGGACCGGCAAATGCCAGGACCTTGAGGGAAGCCCATGGAAAATGGGTTAGTCATACACTTGCTATTTTCAAATGATACTTTGAGGTCCAGCTTTCAGCAAGAAACAGAATTTCTCCCAACTGTGTGGCCACTGAAAACAAAAAATTCTCATCTGCATTTGTAAAGACAGTGCAACACTCTGGCACTGAATCACCGTCTTTGGCACTCCTGATGAGGACCGGCCGTTAGTGCAGCACGCAGCCCTCCTGTATGCAACACCTGCACGCCGGAGCTCCCGCCGGGTAGCACCACTTCTCACTTCAGTGTGAGATATGGACTTAATGCACTGAGCTAGCGCACTAGGTCCTACTGATTGTCATACTGATTTCTCTTATTCATACAAGTCTGGGGATTTGTACCTGTTAGGCAACACAGGCTTCCCTTAAATTACCCGTTCGAAATTTAGATAACCTTTAAAGAGTAAGTTCTGAACACAGTGACAGGAGGACTTTTGGAAACCCATCAGGGATTTTTAAGTTATTTGCCAAACTTTATGACTCTCCACTCCCACATAGGACGACGGTGTTCATGTAGGCACACTCCCTCATACCAATATCTGCATGCTCATAGCAATACCCTCTTCAAGACGGACCAATCAGGAACTCCCACATTCAGTTTCCGTAAGGGCAAAGTCAAATGCACAAGCTTCCCATACAACCTGAGCGGAATTACCTGGGCAATTTGTCAATGTCCTATGTCTAAGTTGTGTCCCAGTAACTGAACCACGGAACTGTGCTTCTTCCCCCTTGAGAACAAGCATGGAAAACTCTTCAGCTAAACACAGAGACAATCTCAGCCCTTTCAGCATGCTCAGCTAGAAGAACCAGGGCTCTCTAGCACGAGAGTCACACCTGGTTTTCCTGCCCTTCCCTGCAATGGTCCACTTGAATGGTTCCCATCACCACTCAGTGGTGGGAAGGTGGTTCTGGCATTTTGCTTAGCAAGACAATCTGTGCAGGACAGCTTGCAGCCCATCTGAGCAGACTTCTTTAAAACCCTCCTACAAGCTCCCAGTCTTCGTTCGCCTGGAAACGCTAGGATGAATATTTGAGCTATAGACAAGAGCACAAAAACTGCCAATGCCATTCTGAGCAGACTTCTTTAAAACCCTCCTGCAAGCTCCCAGTCTTCGTTCGCCTGGAAACGCTAGGATGAATATTTGAGCTATAGACAAGAGCACAAAAACTGCCAATGCCATTCACAAAATATTTAGGAATATTTAGGCAGAAAAGGATTGCAGTCCATTTAAATTTTTAAGGGCAGCTTAGGTGTCATAGCTATGTCTGGCCTATAAAGAAGGTAAGTAAAAGAGTCCTCAGGCTGATACTGTGAGCAGAAATATAAAAACTGGCAAAGTTTTCTGAGGGCTCTGGGTCTGAGTAGCAAAGCAGAAGTATTGATGGTATGGTATGGGGAAGATACAGAGAACCTGCCACAGCTACACTGGGTTTAAGCTCATGCCAGTTATGGCCTTGGGTAAACGAACGCTACATTTGTTAACCAACATGAAATGCAGGAGTCTATAGGAACCACATGTTTTCCATCCATTCCATGTGCTCCATCAGCTTGATGGAGTTAGATGATGCAGACAGACAGTCTGAGATCTGGGTTAAATAAGTTGAACTGCTTTCTTTTTCTCTTGGCATTGCAGTGTGTGCAAGAAATTCTCACAGGGTGGAACATCTGGAGCGCATTATTCATTAAGAGTGAAAGATGCCGTTGTGTTTGTGGAGGAACCAAGCACGCTTCTTGCAAGCATCTGACACAAACCAGAGTGACAATTAACAGCATGGCAGCTTTCTTTAAAAGATATTAGTTCTGCCTCATGTTAAATAAAACTTGTGTCAGCTTAGCTGACAGCACAGATTTCTGAGAGGGCATTTCTCTAGCCCAGTAAGAGACATGAAAGAGAGCTTTTAAGTAGCACACTAGCATTTGTACGCACAGCAATGGGAATTCCTACATACAGTAGCAATATGTTACTCTTGTCAGATTGAAAGCACGGTAGGAATTGATGCTATGACTTCTATCTACAAGTTGATAATATTTTTCACCCAACAGCTTACTCATAAAACTAATACAGAAATACAGTGTATGTCAGCCAGAAATCTGTGGATTTGAGTCAAAATCTGATAAGTTGAAGCAGCAAACAAAAAGGTTTTCTATTCTTTAGTGGTCAGTGGCTCAGGCTCTCGAACAGAATGTGGGAACCTTGGACTGGGTCCTGTCTTTCCTTGAGAGACCTTTAGCTGAGCTCTCCTGGCTCCAGTATCATAGCCCAGCTTTCCACATACTCTTTGCTTTAGCTAAGACACCACATCCTCCAATGACCAACGTTACACTGATCTATCCTATCTTCAAAGTGTTTATTTTTTGTAAGAACTCAGCACAGAAAGCTAGGTGAAAAGGTGGACACAGAACTGGAAAGATAATACAGATGACTTCTATGGAGGACAGATGGCAGCAACCTGGAACAGGTTGCCCAGAGAAGCTGTGGCTGTCCCCTGCCTGGCAGTGTTCCAGGCCGGGTTGGATGGGGTTTTGAGCAACCTGCTCTAGTGGAAGGTGTCCCTGCCCATGACAGGAGGGTTGGAACTGCACGATCTTTAAGGTCACTCCCAACCCAAACCATTGTATGATTCTATGAACATGTGTCATGACAGGCTGTACCTAGCAAGTGCTGCAAGGGAATGGGGGAACTTGAGGGATGAACCAAAGGAAGAATGAAACAGAGATGATACCAAAAGGTGACCGAGGTGTGACAGCCAAGGCAAGCCATGCTCCTCCTCGTGATGATGTCATCACACAACCAACAACACCAGGTCATTTGGAAGAGGAAAAGAGAAGACAGGGAACATGAACTGCAACGTCAATGGAGGAAAAGGACTTATGAAGACAAAGCAAAGCTCCTTCTTGTGCCCATGATATCACAGTGTGTCTCTCACCTCCAAAATGGAAATCCTGAATCAGAACCTTTTCAAACTGCAGGTTTTGTTAAATCATATATGTGTAGGTGTATCTTAGTATATGTTTGTCACATTATACCAATGTCAAACCCAACACGTCAGTGACACATTTTAAGTCTTCAGGAAACCATCTTTGTTTTCCTTCTCCGAGTATGATAAATTCAAGTAATTTGCTCTTACCCACTCTTCCAGAAATGAGAAAATAGGTTCTAATAAGACACAGAGCAATCTTATGTCAAAAAGCCTAGTCCTTTTACCGTGTTGACAGAGGAACTACTTCAAGTTCAGACAGAATGGACAAATAAATATGAGATTTCAGACCATAATGGCAGAGAAGTGCTTCCACTCTACGTGTACATCAATTATTTCCTTCTGTTTAAATCCATGACTAATTACCCTTGGAAGGAAAATAGCTAACATCCAGTTGAGTACAGGCATCCCTTTTAATGTAATCAAGAACTCATCTAGCTCGAAAATTATAGTTATTATCAATGAAGTGGAGGGTTGTATGAACCGAAGCCCTGCAGCAGAAAGTGCAATGCATCATGGGAATGCAACTTCCAGAGAGGAAGGGACTGTCCAGACCATGGACAAAAATACACAACTTGTGATACAAGTCCAGAGAGGCACTCATGAGGACTCAGGAAGATGCAGAGCTTAGCATTTGCCCCAGCCTCGAAAGTCCCCTCTCCAATTTACAGAAAAATTCAGCATTTGGAGTGAAAATTTTTATGGAAACCAGATTTTTCCTTCAGAAGGTATATTAGATACAAAACTTCAAGTCACCAGCATTAAAAATGCTTTAAGATTTTTCTTCAGTGACATCTGAATCAATTCTTCCTGCTTCTCAACAAAACCTGGCTCACCACGAGATCTTTAACCTGACCCCTGGAGTTCAGATTTCTACGCAGAGCTTTGTACACTCATACACATGGAGAAAAGCACATTGAGGAGACCACACACACACTGTACCAGCTTTCTCAAGGATTTTGTGTTGTGTCATCCTCATCCCCCCCGTCCCCCCGCCAAGTACGGCTGTCATACCACCTCACAACATTTCTTTGCCTATTCTTGTATCCAGCTGACAAGCCATGTGCCTAGCAAAGTGCAGAGGAGCAGCTAGGGTATTGCTTCAGACAATATTTCAAGGTATGGCCATGGTTTCTAATATGCAAACACAATTTTTGCTTTTGCCTTGTTACTATTGCACAGTCCTATCCCAGTTTTGGCCTCCCCTGTTTAACTGGTTAGGAACAGGCTAGCTTTCAAAGAGAGGAGTTTGGACAGAAGAAGATGGCTACAAAGGTTTTCACTGCGCAGTTCCAGACCTCCTCCTCCTCCAGAGACCAACTGTCAAGAAGTCACAAGAATCAAAGTGATGTTCATAAGCTGGCATTGGGAGTAATTTCTTCATTTTTAACACCCCTGTGTTGGGAATACACCACATATGTTTAACAGGAAACACACAGCTAAATCCAAAGTGGTATGTGGAAAAGAAGGTCCTTTACCCACTGGTCATTAAGTCCCTGCAAGAGTTCAGGATCACTAGTGGTTTGTATTACTGACATTTCGCACTAGTCCTTTTGGATGAGGCTCAATGTAATGGGAATTAGATGGTTTGCTAAAAAAAAAAAACAACCCAGAGATGTCCATGGGTGTTTTTAATGCCTCTTTACACTATGCATCTCAATGCAAGACTTTTGAGACAGAGAAAAAGACACAACACTAAGAAGTGTGTATTTGTATATATGTGTAAAAATACATATTCTCATCTCCAAAGATGAAGTCAGGTCACCAGTGGGTTCTTATATTTAACAAGCACTGCATGAAGCCAGAAAAGAAAAAGCATTTGATTAAGACAACGAATTATGGTTTGGCATGGGCACTACAAATAGCTTTGAAGCTATTTGCTATCAAGACTTTTCTTCCTGAAAGAGAAATCTTTGTTGCCTGTCAGAGAGAGTAGCAGCTCTGCAGGCTCACATGCTGTTCTGCAAAGATGCGAGGCAACAGGACGAGGAAGACATCCGCCTTGCCTTAGGAGTTGTTCTCTGTGCTTACTCATCCTTGACTAGCTGTTGGCCAAAATCGACATGAGACACAGAGAGGAATGGTATGCTATATACAGCATTTGGTTTTTCATAAAATAACAAATTGCAACCTGAAATTCCAGGGTGTATCTTCTAAAAAAAAAAAAAATCCCATTTCTTACAAAAAAGTCAGTTCACAGTCAGAACGAATTTCACATAACTCTACATAAGCCATGGCTTATCCACACTTGAAGGAGCATCGAAGGGTTGTTTTCTGACCAAATATCCCATTAGAATTCTATATTCCCTTGTTTGCAAGTCTTCCTACAAACGGGGCACGTTCAAGGCAAAAGCTTTGATATCTGAATATCTAGGAAAAGCTTAATCCCAAGTGTGCTGTTGTGACAATGAAGTAGTTACGTACCTCACTTCATATCTTTCCAGTTTACAAAGTTATTTAGCAGGACACAGAAGACCTTTTGCTCTTTATAAATAAAATAGCTAAGAGACGTGAGTTTCTAAAATTAGGTTTCTGAGTGTGTACTCAAGCCCTTAAATGAGTGAAGGATAATTCCAAGATGCAGGAAACCTTTGGCCCTCTCAGTAAGGTGCTGCATATTTTGCTTGCCAGCTTGTACATGTTTCAACAGCCTTCTACCACAGTTTTGTGCTTCTGGAACTTCAGGTTTAAACAAATTCGGGGTGCCACAGGGAAAACTAAAGCTGATGTAGAAGCAGCAAAGCCTGTTTATCTCCAAAAATCACTCCCAAGATCATCTTTGAGCAGATGCAAAGATATCTTTGGAAACACTGAGCAGCGAGGTGAGGATGCAGGAAAGTGGGCAAGAAGGTGGTTTTATGTTCATTTCTTCATGCACACACATGCAATTCCTCTTGTGCAAGTCCTAACGAGGCAGACACAGACCTCAGGCAGAAATGAATGCTTCCAATCCCTTTTGGCTTTGCCAGGCTGTCTGTTGGGCAGGGCACTTTGCAGGTGTATCACAGCCCGGCAAAGTAGCTCATCTGACATGAAGGGCAAGGAGGCAGCTCAGCAGACCTACTCCAACTCTACAGACTGAGAAGGCAAGACTGGGTACCAAAATCGCCCCTGAAGCCACAACAGCTACCAGGCTCGGTAGTTTTGCTAAACTGATGTCACTGTGCCCAGTATCCATCCACAGTCCCAGCTGGGCTGTGATGCACCAAGAAGGGCTCTGTGGGGACTCCTAGGGTGTCCAGCTCTGCTGGATCTCCACCTTGTTGAATTAAATCTCAAAGAAAATATGAGCCCAGCTTTTGTTTTCTAAATAGACCTTTGACTAACTTCGCTGTGCTCTAATCACAGGAGCGAAGTTCATTTCTGTTACATGGCTGTGGCTCGTTTCCCTCCTGCAGATGATGAGAACGTCCCTGGGAGGTTCGAAGGAAGCGAGCTGCTCTTGCTGCAAGCCTGGTCGAATGCAGGTGGTGAACAAATGTACAGGCAAGAAAAAAGAAGTACAGAGACAAGGAGAGCGCAAGGGGGAGAGAAAAAATGAGCAGAAGCCAGCAGCAAGGCAGACTATGGGGGGAAAAAACAGACTGAGGAAGAAAGAAAAGGAACAAGATAAATAGTGGGCTGTGGCAGCTGTGTGATGACAGGCACTGGGATGAGCGGACATATACAAGACCCAGCAACAGTTGTGAACAAAAAGTTTACAAAGGCTCATTTCTTTTCCTAACTCCCACTTTATAGGACTTGAACTCAGGAAGAGAGAAAACCACAGACTCTGTGTCTGCTCAGCCTGACCGGGACATCCTTTAAGAACCAGCCAAAAACCAAAAGCGCTGCGATGTGTGGCCGAGGGCTGTGACGAGCTCATGCAAGAGAGCAAATCCCAGGGAAGCCACTCATCTCCCAGCGCTGGCTGGCCCAGAAAGAGGCGCAGTGGCCTCTGGGATGTTGGTCACGGGCACCAAAGTGCATGCGCAGAATTAGCCCATGAATTGGGCATTAGCTCTGTCAACTGGACAACCTCTCGCTTGCAGCTGGAGAGACAAACAGCATTTATTTTACTCCATTCAGGTTTGCAGGAGATTCATCCTGGAGCAAAGTAAACACCTACTTCTTCCCCCCCGCCCCTTTTTTTTTTTTTTTTTTT
>Ga0065711_1038565_pt1 | contig 18637 bp, 12 predicted proteins | sample Hoacrofraction12_FD_59098 | JGI IMG/M metagenome (GOLD analysis project Ga0065711, IMG submission 59098) | Hoatzin crop microbial communities from Cojedes, Venezuela - Epithelial fraction 12 v2 (version 2) | ecosystem: Host-associated > Birds > Digestive system > Esophagus > Crop | place...
TCTTTTTTTTTTTTTTTTTTTTTCAAACTCTGAGGTCCTGTCCAATAGTCCTCTATAACACTGCTTCAATAAAGAACCTTTAAGCAGATATCCTGTAATCTTTAGTTGTTGATTCTGTGAAAACCTCCACCTTTCTACTAACAATTGTTCATTACCTCCTGTCATCAGCATCAGCTTTCTCCAGGCCTTTGGCATCCTCACAGACATACCAGCCACAATTATAAATCAGCTGTGATAACTTTAACAAAATTTCAGTGTAGACACAACAGTATTATCAGAGACGCCCAAATCCTCACCATCATTCAACTATCATATAGATATTCTTACAATGATGGAAACTGCTGAATGGCCCTGAAACAGCTTTGTGCTACTCCACACTTTTATAAATGTACCTGCAGGAAAAACATTAGGACACATTGCCAGTGCTTGATGTATAAAAGTATGTTTGTTTGTTTATTTTAAAGTGACCTTTGTTGGGAACATTTTCAAAAGCATCTCCTTTCTACTACACTGAAAGAGTGATCCTGAGAAGAAGAATCTTCTCAATAGTTCCAACACCAACAGTGCCTACGCCAAATTAGAGTGAAGACAATACAGGCTAAAAGGGAGCCTGAGAAACTGAAAATGTACCAAGCTGTTGTACAGCTGCTTACATAGACAGAACTGCTATAAAGAGACCAGACGGGATCAAACACCTTCTTCAAATTATGTCTTTGAAATCTCTCCATCTATGTAGATTTAAGAAATACACTACTACTTAAGTATGAAGGTGCATGTTTAAGCATGCTAGACATACTGTGTTTAAGTACACATGCTGCAAACTGACGTTATTTGTACTGTAAACTAGAGTAAAAGACCCAGTGATTTTATCCTCCAGCAGCTTCTGCTTCACACATGCACTCCTACTACATTCCTAAGGCCATTCCACCCTTCCCTCTACAGCTGCACACTGCCGCGGACATGACTCATTCAAACACCAGTGGAAACAAGTGCAAACTGCTATGACTAACGGCATAATGACCTGCAGCTCACACAAACAGTAGGGACTCTTAAGTAATTAAAACTCAAGAAAAGATACAATGTACTTTTCTCTGAATTAAATGAAATCTCAACTCATTGCTACTTGTTCAGAATCCCCCGGCAGAGACCACATTGCAGCGATTTACTTTTACCACTTCAATCGTCTGCATCCCCCCACTAGCTCCATTTTACCTATCACAGCCGAAAATCTACCCCATTTTCTTCTGCCTTTTCCAAACCAATTCCTTGTTCTGCACCACATACAGTACTGGTCTTTACAACCTGTTCAAAAGCTCAGACTAGGCACCCCCAATTCTTTACCTTTTATTTTCCTCAACATTTAGGAGTCCAAGAGCCAAAACTCTCTTCTTCAAAGCTCTGCCTAGATCTTCTGTTCCCAAGACTGTTACAATGTTGTGAAAGCAGTGGTTGGGCAGCAAGACTAGGACTCATCCAAAACAGTGCCTTTTTCTACAAATTTCTCTATATATGTGCTCTTGTCTGCCGACCTATACCTTCAGCTGGCAACTCCTTACAGTCAGTGCTTTAGTTGCTGAAGCTATTCAGAATCCAGATCTGCAAATTTTTAAGTCTTCAAAAATAATTTAACCTTACAAAATGAAAATGCACATTCCCAAAAGACCGACAAATGCTCAGTAGAATCACAGACTCCATCAACTCATCTGAAATTCATGTAAACGTAGGTAGTTCATTCACAAAGCATGGTTGTCACCTGGTTGATATGTCTTTCAGGAATATGTATTTGAACTGAAGCATAGGAAAGTTAATCCTTTGCTTTAGTACTGAATAAGATGATGGTGGGAGGAAGAACTGTCCTTCCTGTCTAATCCCTTACCCCAATTTAAGAAGCTCATGACATCAAATGGCTCTCTGCATTGGATATTGTGAGTGAGCACTAAGAATATATTGCCCTATGTGACACTGAACTACACTGGGGATTATTCTACTCAGTTTCACTGATTTCCTCCTAACTAAAATAAATTTATAATCCTGTACTGTGAGTGATCACTCATCTCCCTTCCCCAGCTCCCATCACCAAAACAGATTGTATATTGACAAGTTTGTACTGGTGAGTTGCAAAAAGCTCAGCACACAACCTCGAGAACATGCAACCTTAGCACATAAAAGTGGCAAAAAGTGGGCACAGAAGTGTTGTTCCTTTACTGGAGCTGGTTAGCAAATGTTAGGGATATTTGATTTTCATTTCATGTGTCTGTATGCTTCCATGTTAAGTGAACTGTTTTCTGCAGTAGTAGCTGAAATTCTTTAAACGCGGAAATGTCAAATCATCTTACTACCACAACAGACATGAAAAATCCACTGGCTCTACACAGTTTTTCAGCTTCAGGACAGAAAGACTGAAAATACCTTCAAGAACAACAAATTGTGAAGTGTACCAAAGCAGTTTAAGGTATTAAGAAGGATAGCAGTCATATGGAAGAAGAGGAGCTGTGAAGAATTGACTGTAGCTTCTATAATATTTTCAGATGCCAGAACATATCTCACAACCTATCATAAAAATACGTATCAGATGGTAGCATAGGAGAATTGCAATGCAGTGTACCTTTTGCTAACAAGTACCTCTTGCTGAAAGGAAGAAGTACAGCTACAAATGGTAATTTCACCCAGAAGGTGACAAATTAACAGGTGTCTTGCAGCATATATACAGTTGGTAAAACTTTTGATATAGAAATGGTCTATCATAATCTAAAAATACAAGGAGAGTTGTCCTAGTACAATACTATCATGAATTCTTTTGATTTACTGTGTTTTTAAAAAGAAGGCTTCTAAAATGATTGCTGCCCTGATTAAGGAAAGTGTTTACTAGAAGTAAGCACCTAAGAATAGGTAAGAAAAAAAGTGTTTTAAAATCATAGTTGCCTTTTTGCTACTCACTTTCTACCTGTCTTCATTCAGGGACTGAAAAGAAAATAGTCACTGTCACATCTGCAGGATTGTTGGTTGTGAGCCACAGGTACCAACATACTGTTGTCAGGCCCTGCAGTAGTCATGGAAAGTGGATCTTTATCGAAAGCATAAAAGGGGCAGAAAGGAAAATAAAGGGTCACATGTGGACAGAAGGCAAGCTGAGGAAGCAACACAATACTTGGTACAAGTGAATAGGGCTCTATGGAATCTTTACAGAAGAGACCAGGAAACAACAGCGCTAGGACAGAAACTTCGGGTGTGATGGAAGGAGGAACTCAAGAAACTTTCCATTATATACAGTGTCCTCTGCCCAAAGAAGAAATGGCCTGAAAAGACAGAAGTTTTCAGGAATTTTTTATAAAATGACATACACTTATTTTGGTTGAGGCTCTGAGGAATTTGGGATCAAGTTTACCTGGCAAGTTACTCATTAACAATAAGGTCCTGAACCCACACTTAATTTCAAAAAATGATATAACTGTGCCCATGTCATGCGGCACTTCAGTTCCTCTGCTCAGAAGCTGAAGAACTGGGATTTAATTAATCTCCAATACTGGAGAGATGGTCTCTTTTTGAGACATTTTGTCCTGTTCCCTCATCTCCCTCCACCAAGATCCCACACAGGCAGGCTTTTGATCACCGTGACCTGTGGCCAGGTTTCCAAAATCCCCATAAAACACAAGTGAAGCTTTGGTTCTGCAGGTCTATATCAAGCAAGCAAAGACAGCAGATGTGAGTATCAAACGGGAACAAAGGGGTGAAGTGTTGAGTAGAACTTCACAACAGAAGAATTCGACCCCGAAAATGGACAGAAGGGCTGGAAAGCAAAGGCAGACAAGCCAAAACAGAAATGACCCCCAGAAGTTAAAGGATAAGAGGATTTGGTACTGAATGTAAGCAGAGAGCATGAGCTACTCTCTGCTTATATAACAGAGCATTCCTTCCACCACAAACATCTACCAACTTTAGTGGGTAGCTCGATTCCATGACTGAGACTGCAGCAGTCAGAATGCAGGTGCATATGTGAACAGGACAGGTCAAGAGAAAGAATGGGAAATTCTGGGACAAAAAGCATGAAGCTTTGGCAACATCTAAGGAATCCTTCCTTTTGAAAAACCACATATGTGTGCATTGAAGAAGTCAGTGAGATATTCAGTAGCCCTAAATTCACCACACTTGTCTTACTGCTATTAAAAAACACAACCACAAACTCACAAACAGTGTGGTTCCGTTTTTTTTGGAAAACAAAACTCATACTAAGAGGAAGTTTCAGGCAGTACACCTGAACTTTTATAACTATTTTTACTTCAAAAATTCTGTGGGTTTATAAAAAATTCCTCCCCACCTTACCCTTAAATTTAGAGGGAACTGAAGATCATCTTCCTGTTAATCATGCTTCTTCTTGTTAATCTTCCTGTTAATCTTGCAAATATTTTCATACCTGTAGTACTACACTGTATTCTATAAACCCAAACAGTATTATTTATTTTTCTCCACACAGGAAACATGTAAAATACTTATTTTACTTGATATATTAAAATCTTAACTCGATAAAATTTTATTTTTATTTTCAAAGTGCACCTAACCATATGCTTTAAGTGCACACAAAGTATTCATATAAAAATGTAACATATTCAAATGAAAACTACCCAACAAATAACAGTTTCAAAATAATTTATTTACAAAATAAATGCTGTCTAAATATCTGACCCATCACATTCTCAGAACTCAAAGCAACACAGAATTTGCAGCATCTGGAGAAGCAAAACTGGCTGCAAGTTCTGAAAAGGAAGAAGCAAATCCCCAAACATTATGCTCCTCACCAAGTCCTGCCTTGCCAGCTCTTGTCCCTTATAAATCAACCATCAATTCAAGGACTTCAGCGGTCTCATCTATTGTGGTTAAGAGGAAAGGAAAAGTTTCAGAAGCCCAGAATCCAGCCATTATTTGCTTTATACCTCAAGAATAACACCTTGCTAACTTCCAAATGTACTACCCTCCAAGGACAAGGTCCTGCAGAGGACAGTGAGCCTGCTTAACTTTCTGATAATGAAGTCACCCTATTAATGTCAGTGGTACTAGTCAAGTTTAAAATTGAGCATATTTTTACTTTTTTTCCTGGACAGTTACATGAGACAAGTATGCAAGTCCCACCCAGCTAAACATGCAGAGCCTTGAAGATCAGAAATTTTGAAGAGTACGGAACATCCTAAACGACCAGATAAACTAATCTACTCTAGAATAACTCTCTGCTGCAGCAATAGAAAGTTCAATGCCAGATAACAGCACTTTATCTGAAATAACAGGGAAAAAAGCTGACAAGAACAAGAAGAGGAAAGAAGTGATGACCAGTACTCAACCCAAGAGTCTCAAGTCCAGCTAAATATACAGTTGGACACACCTATCATACTCTCACAACTACAGAAACAAGTGTATTCTTAGCATCTGTATGTAGATACTTAGGGCTAGTCTATACAATACATCTTAGTTTACAGGTTATTTGCCACATTTTGATCTTTTGCAACAGGGTTCAGGGAGCACTGGAAGACATCAGAGCTACTGGTTTGCCCATTTTCTGAGTGAAAGAATCAAGTTAACCACAACCTGACTCAGGTACCTGGCTATTCCTTCCGCTCCCCACAGCCACCAGATTCAATTTTTCTTTTTTAACATGCCTGAACCATGTTAAAAAAATACTGGATATGAACAGCTGTGTTTGAGATTTTGGTAGAGTGAAAAGAAACTGCTATGCCTTATCCACCTACAAAAAGGAATAGTTTGTAGCCACATCAATAAAACCAGAAGCAGTGTTATAGCTACAGTCACATTCAGGATGTTCAGCACAGCCAGGAATATATACAGCGCTTGAAAACACAAAATCAAGACAGGAGAAAAGGAGGAAAGAGTAAAATTACAGCTCTGTAGTTACAATTCTATGCTTCTACACATACAGACAGTTAAAAGCAAAGCTTTAAAAAAAGGGGGGGGGGAGGGGAGGAGGATATCTAATTCTGACCAGCTGGTAGGTTCAGAACCTCTCATGAACAGTGATAAAACAAAGCATCCAGAGCATTATATGTAATTTGGAGAAATGCACAAAGTATTTTGATTCCAAGCCACTTCCAACAGTACAGCCCTACTGTTTATCAGTGACTATTTTTGAAATGTCAGTATAGACAAAGAATGGAATTTGGAAATAAAAAATTTGTATTTGCAAGTGTGAACAGATGAAATGGTTACTGGAAAGACAGCTAGTACATAGGAATTAAACCAGCATATATTCATAAATGTTCTGTACAATAGGAAAAAGCCAATGTAAATTAAAGTCAACTTTGTTTGAAGGCTTTAATTAGCATGAAAATTTAGAGTGATCATTTCTGGCACATGGTGCACTTTAATACTTCCTAGGGGAAGGCTCAGCAGAGGGGAGATGGCGATTTAATGCAAATGTGTGACCACACAGTTTCCCCTAAAATATCCAAAGCTCTACTCTTCAAACAGTCCCATATTACACATACATGGCAAGGACAAGATTAACTTCTCTTTCTTTCCATCAAATGCCAGATTTCTCATACACATACTTTCATCAGTCAAGTATCTTTTCTAATGTCCTAGTTGGACACACGTGAAACACTGAGGGCTTTAAATAGGCTTGTCACTCTACAAACTGCATAAAAAACTAATAACCTCATTTGTGAGAAATTGTGTCTAGCTTTGATTTTACTGCTGTGCTAGATTACCCATCCTGAAATTTGTATCAAATTTCTTCAAAGCATCACAAAGATTAAAAAAAAAGAAAAAAAAAACAACAATGCCAACTTTGTGCAACTTTGGATCCCATTTCTGGCCTCTTGACCATTTACAATTTCACACCAGAGCTGTTATGAAACTGAATTTCTTTCACTTTATTTTGTTGCAAAGCCTTTTTGTTTCAACAGGAATACAGGCTGGAGTTTTTTACTATTACTTGGCAGACAACAGAGGTACTACCAGTATTGAGAAAGGAGTATCTTTTTTCTCTGCTTCACCATGCTTTAAACTGATTGTGAAGATGACATTTTATTAGCCTGATTCTTTACAAATACAATGTTGAAACTATCACACCATTTGCATTATTTCTCTCTTGTTCACAAAGCAACTTTGGAACTAATGACCTGTTTGACAGTGGGGTATCAGAAAGCTAAATTTCTTTCTCACAATTCCAAAAAACAAGTGGCTAGAGGCAGCAGAGGGAATGACTTCCTCCATGACAACTTGTTAAGACTGTGGCACCAGGTTCAAAACTTATTAGTCAGAGAATCCACATTAAAAAGCAGCGCTATGAATATCCTAACCATGGAAAAAGTCTGTGTTGATGTTTATTCTATACTAAGTACTGAAGCATACATGCAGCAGCACCCATGACTATGGACTTGATTTTCGTTTGTCTTTTAAAAGTACTAATTTCAACTCAAAACCCCAACGAGTGGAAAAACCGTCAGAATATGTCTTACACTCCTCTTTCTTCTGTCCCTAGTATATGGACTGGCATACCAATAATGGATAGTATATACGCAGCCCTACTGAAATTCAAACAAAACGTAAGCCTTGTATGAGAAACATGTCTTCTGGAATCAGGTTCTGTTAGTTTTTATGAAACTGTTAGATTTTTTCATTAGGAAGTTTAGGCACACAGAATAGTATAGCTGTAAGCTGCCAGACAATCCAAGAAGCATTACTTGTCTGCAATCACAGTGCCTTATGAAACAGAGTGCACAGTATCAATACTGGAATCTACTTTTGCTTTGAAATATTTTCAAAAGATTCTTTGTAAAAATCTATGCTCCATTCCATCTTCTTAACAACCCTCATAACTTCCTTGCACCTCTACAACCAGAAAACATGTAAGTATGTTCATATCAGAGCCAGTACCAGACCCACAGAGACGACTACTGCCTTAACCCAAGACTACACGGGTACTGTCGACCTCCAACTGAAATGATGCTGAATGTCAAAACTGGTCTTTGACAGCTGCCTTCACCACGACATTTGAACTTGCAAATGGCTCTGCATTGCTTTTAGGTCTTGTTTATCTGAGGGATATTTGGCTGCATTAATGAAAAAGCAAAGCATGAAAATGCCACAAGTCTGTTAAACTGGAATGTCAGTCAGGGAAAACCATAATCATACAAGTGCACAGGTAGCTCTAAGTGACACCATTTTTCCTGTTAATCCAATGTAAGTTCAAGGTTGTGATTTTAACATGAGTCTACAACTCATGATCTCTCTGACTTTTGCCCAAATGTAGGCACGACAAATCTTCCTAATAAGGACTGCAGACTTTTGAGCTGCTTGGTCACAGGAAAATTGAAGTGAGTTTGACATTTCAAATATTCATTTATTTGAAATAAAATATGCCTTGTAAGATCTATAGAAAGTTTAAAATTATGCAAATAATTGAGCTAGCATTGCCTGTGAAAACTAGAAAAGTATTGCGTGCAGGGGGAAGAACCACTTATTCTTCCCAAAACACAAGAATATAGAAAGAATTATTCCCTGGAAGAGACACCAGTCAAGGTAGCTGCACAAGACCATGAGTATCAGCATAGGGAAATGAAGCATCTGATACAGCAAATACAGCCAATATTCTTTGCCTCAGTAAGAAGAGTAAGAAAGATGTCTGGGCTGACCCCCTTCTTCATCCGCACAAGTGTGAAACTTTAATAATTACAAAGAGCTTGAAAATTCTGGGTTTCCTGACAGCAGCCACAAGATGCAGGCCAAAAAAAGACTACAGGTTCTAGCAACAGACATGCATTTGAACAATTTTTCTTTTAAATAAATGTATCATAGTGTAAATTGAAGCTAATTAAACAAAGACAATGCATGGACCAGGTGTCAAAGGGAAATTCCCACTGTGCTTTATTTAGTTTAATTGTCAACATCAGATAATAGTTGTGGATGCCCTCTCCCTGGCAGTGTTCAAGGCCAGGCTGGATGGAGCTCTGAGCAACCTGATCTAGTGGAAGGTGTCCCTGCTCATGGCAGGGGGGTTGGAACCAGATGATCTTTAAGGTCCCTTCCAACCCTTACCATTCTATGATCTCCAGTCCCTGCCATGGGGCTGTTCTCTGGGCTGTCCTTTGGGAAGGGGATTGCAATGGACAGAGCGCAGTGAGTGCCGCTACAGGTGGCCATGGTAAGTTCCAAGATTACCCATTTTCGCACTGACAGCTGCGAGCAATGGTGAGATTTCAAGGGTTGAGGCAGTGGGAGAAAGTATACACAGTTGTGAAACGTGGTGCAAATTATCACAAGACGTGAGAAAAAAAATGACAAGAGCTTTACTGCCGGCGTATTCTGAGTAGCAGCATTTGTCCCTGCTCATCGCAGGAGAGGTTGGACTAGATGACCATCAAAGGTCCCTTCCAACCCAGACCATTCTATGATTCTACACACAAGCAGCTTTACAATTTTACAGGCTAAAATAAGAATTCTCTCTTGAAAGTTCTTACCTGAGCCAAGAAAAATAACTTTCAAGAACTTTCAGAAGCTCAGCTGCTTCTAACTTTGGCCATTTAATCATTTCCAGGAGACTAAAAATCACATACAGGCTTTCTTAAGACAGAAAACTTTTTTCCCCTTGAACTAACTAGCACAGGTGTACATTCCCAAACCAAACAGAAGAGAACACAACCTTGCTGTATTAATTAGTTGTTGCAACACTAGAAGAGTGCTTTTGTACATTGTAATTTTATTCTTCCACGTTAATCCAGAAGATAATAGAAATTCCATAAAGACAAACTATTTCTGGTCATGTAGATGTAAAAAACCTGACAATATAATCTACAAATAAATTACTATACATACACTTCATCTTGGTAGCTGTAATATAAGATAGGAGAAAAATTTCTGGAAAGCAGAAGAGTTCCATTAGGGAATGGCATAACTCATGATCTTCTTCCTATTCTCCTTGCTTTGGCTTATTTTTTGTTCCACAGTATTATGTATTTACATATTAAAGATTATAATGTTATCATAGTCATATTTTTTAAATCAGAATTAACCAAACTTAAACTATGACATGCCTGAGTCACAGTTCAGTACAATCGGATCCATGTGTGCACGAACACTGTAATCCTAATGACTCTTAGTTCTGGTCTACTGACATCAAACACAGCACTTAGTTTGAACAATGCATCATGAAAAAGTTTGATTAAAATGTGCGTACACACTTTAAATTTTTGTAAACAGCATTATAGCAATGAAAGACTGATTTACTCCTGAATGAGAACATCCATGTAACATTTTACTATTTCACAAGTTCCTACACTGAAATAAAAATATTACAGGGTTTTTTTGATAAAACTCTGATAAGGTAACACAGACCTCCCTACACTATTAGTCCCAAACAATCTCAACGTGACTGTAAGCATTAGAGTGCATACCTCAGCATATACGGCAGAATGCTTACGACAGGAAAATCAGACTTGCACTCTCAATTTTCTTTTAAATATACTAATGAAAGGTGCAGAGTCATCCCAAGAAGACTCAACAAGTGACATATTTGCTGACTGTCAAGTTGGTAGTGTGTTCTGCTCTAATGTGACTGGCCTGTGAGGTCACGGAGCACAGCGTATAGAGATCCATTGTAAAAGTTAAAGACAGCAGAAGTTAGAAGTTGTTACCACAGACTTCTGTGTGTTTTAGCAGAACAATTGGAAGATCAAACACAGGAACAGCACTTGCTGCTATGACTCAAAAGACACAAATTCTATTAACTGGCTGCACTAACAACATCCTTTGAATCTCTTACTATTTTTAAAGCATCATGTTTCAATTCTGATCAGCCAGAACTTCTTGACATTTTCCTCTCAAGCATTCTGTACTTACTGCTTGTGCAAAAGTGTTCTTCACAGGACAAGGAAAGTTAGCAGTTACAAGTATAAATATATTTAATATGGAGGCTTTAGTCTCTCAAGAAAAGAAAACATCTCTTGGAAATCATGTTTAGTAACTGCTCTTGAGAAGAAAGACATAAGATAAAACTTCAGTGTATACCACCATATTCTTTTTATGGCAGCAGCCCTGGCTGCTTGTGTTCTCTGAAGTATGCAAACCAAAGAAGCAAATTATGCTAAAAAGCCAGTTCATGTCAGCAGGTACATCTCGGAGATCAGTGTCAAAGGAATACTAAACACACTGAAGTCCTTTCTTCTTTCAAAGTGAATGGGGTATAGAGAAGACAGACTTATTTTCAAGCAAGACGAAAGCTTGATCCTGTATGCCGCAAGCAAAAAGCATACAAAGACCACTCTACGTACACAACCCCACATAATTAGGACCACCCTTCCCTCACAAGATTTGAGAACAAGAAATCTTATAGTGATGGACACAGCAAAATTATAAATCCCAATTCAGAAGTTGTCCTTTGGTTATCTTTTCTCCATCTTTAACTCTGTCACTCAAGCAGCCTAACATTCTCATCTTTGTGCCTTTAACGGATTACTGCATTACACTGAATCATTCTTGTGTAAGCTGGGTATTTTTTCCCCATTTTATAGACCTCAATATCAGAACAACAAAAAAAGTCACTTACAAAATTAATTACTTTTTTTGTAAGCAGCAAAATAACAGCGATGATAACAGACTCCCGAAAGAAATGCTAGTTACGAGAGCATAATTCTTTCTCAAGAGTCATGGATGTTATAACCAGGAAGTCAGGCAAGAATCACGAACAGGGATAATTTGCCATTAGCTCAGTGTATGCTGGGTTCCACTGAATCTTCAAGAAAACCAGCTCACATGTAGCTCTAGGTTGGAGGCAGCTGGAACACCACTCCTTTTCCTCTACACTCCATCTGTACAAGCACTGAATCCAAATCAAGTTTCAACAGTTTGACTTCTTGGTTAAAACTGCTCTGTTAGAACAATGCAAAGGGTCATTTCAAAGCAATTCAGTGACTTTTAAATGTTTCCTCCATGGGAATGGTACATGCAATGCTACACCTTTTAAACATTCAGAGGCAAGACCCTAGTGCTTAAAAAATATTTCTGAAAACTACAGATGTCAAAAGAAAGACTAAAAATTCAAATCATTAGGATCCCACAGAAAGAGTGGTATAGAAGGACAGTTCAAACAGGTATGAGTATTTAACAGCCCATATACTGATTGATCTTGTTGCAGAAGGAAAATTATTTTGAAGCCTGAGCTATTCAGTAAGTCAAAAAAAGAAGACATTCTCAGAATTCCTGAAATCTATGAATCCAGTTCATTCCTCTCCCTCCCCACCCCACACGTATTTCACACTGGTTTTTGTTTGGCTTCTTCCATCAAGACCCAAATTGAGTACTAGGGAGAGAAATCAATCCCTGTTAGAATGCAGAGTTATAATAAGCAGCTGCATCTTTAACTGAACATTTAATGGTCTAGAAAAATACATAATAGTTCCTATGCAACAAACATATGTAAACTAAGGTTTTACAAGGTACCTGGCATGGAGTTTGTTGCTCTTCCCATTTTGCGAGGGGTACTCTTCTATAACATCCTGTACAAAAGGTGGCTGCTGCCGGTGTGTTCTGGTGTACGGCAATGTTCCCAAGTGGCTAAACATATCACAAGACCTAGTAGGAATTGTCCCCTTCTTCTTCCTGGGGAGAGTGCCGTGGATAGAGATGTCTTTAAAGGAGTCTGAGCGATGCTCAACTGGCGAAGGTTTAGTGGTCAAAAGGTCCATGGAAGAAGCTAATGAGAACTGGTGGTTCACTGGGCCATTTCGGGGAAGACATGAAACTTTTCCTGCAGCTAACATTTTCGGTTCTGGAAAAACAAAAACAAGATTTATCACAGCGCATCAATCATCAAAGCCCCCCCTTTAATGGAAGTTAAATAGCCTGAGGAACAAAGGCATCTAGAACTGAACTTCTGCTTTGCTTTGAGGCAGTTGGATACTTCAAGATGTAGCCTGTATTATAACCCAATCGCGTTGCTCCCAACTGCACGTCAAGCACATGTGCATATTAACTTTTATACATGCGAAAAGTCACAACAAAAAACAACCGATCTGGACACACATTCAAGAGCAGGCCCTGAGCAATTCTCCATGTTTATCCACAAAGTTCCTCCTTTTTGTTCCTTTACATCCTCTGAAGACTCAGAAAGGACACTACAGCTTGTTTGGAAGAATAAGTTTCTAAACCCAGCAGTTGGCACACTGAGGAAAAAAACATTTCTGAAGAGTCTTGCTCACATAACAAATCTAGCAGAGAACTGGTCGCATATTTCTAACAGGCTGTAAACTAAAGGGCTCTACCCAAGATAAGCACAGGAGCAGATGACTGGAATTCTCTTCTTCAGCACGCACAGCCTGCTGGCTCAAAGCACTGTTGACATTAGGGATTTGCATAACTGTCAGTCTCTTGTACAATCAATTATAGCCTGCCGTACAGTACAGGTTTTTCTGTTATCATGAGCAAAAAACTCTGTAAGACAAACACTTCAGGCACATCAACAGAGTGTTGTTCTGTGCCTCAAAAAATGCTGCCTTGTGCTCACTTTATAGGGTTCTGTTACAGAAGACAGGCTGTCTTATCCTATCCGTTTATAGTAGCCTGCAAAAACCACTCTGTGGAACATACACACAGACCTAAAGGTCAGCCAGTCCGACACTACTTAACCTAGGTGGCAGTCAACCAGGTGCCTCCTATAAAAACTGGAAAAACCACAGGAGCAGCAGAGATTGATATGAAATCAGAAAGCAGAAGAGCTTTTGGAAATCACAGTTATGGGCAGGGAGAATCTGTTCTGACCTTGGCCAAGCTTCGTGCTGAAGAGTAGCACCCTGAAGGCCCAGCAGCCTGGAAGTCAGCTGCTTACAGCAGCACAAGAATTCCTCTGGTTTTCAGGAATGCACAGGTGTTGCAAGGAAAACAGAGCTGCCCCTATAGTCTTCCTGCTCCCTTCCCCAGCCTCGGCATCACAGGTACTATCGAAGCATTGCTGCGCTGAAGCTACTATTAATTCTATTCTGAGGTTAGCATAACAGGCTTAGTTTTACGGTAACGCTAAAGTTGATCTCAAATTTACAGAAGAATTCTGCTATTTCCTGTCAGCTGCATTGCAGAGATTCACAGCCTGGATAAGGTTTCTAGATTTCAGTGACAAATCCCTTCCTAAGTCTCCCTTCTTGAAGGTCCTACAATAAATACTCATTAATTACAGATGATAAATAATATTTACATTAATTTTTTTAATCTTCAAATTTCCAAGGCTCTGTCTGAGCACAGCTACTATGTACTACAGTAGAAAAGCTTCTGGAAATAGCACCTGTTTGACTTTGGTCAGATTTCCTGTTGAAAGGAACAGAAACGAGTGGAGAAGTTAATAAGAACTGATATTTTAGTTACACAGATCCAAATGAAATTTGAAATCCTAAAGAAAACAAACCACCCTCTCACAAAAAATCATAAATTATCATATGGGCCCTTGATGTAAAATACTAAATCACCTCTCCATTTATCAGGTAGTTTGAGGACACAGTTTCTGCTGGCTAGTATTAAAAAAACCAAACACATAATTATTTTCAAAATAAGTTTTAAAAGTGCTGTGAAGTCAGTTTTGCACTACAATTGTTCTAAGCAAAACAACTGGTCCAGAGATACAATGCTCTAAAATGCAAATGCTTACCATATAGCTAAAGCAAACTGACAGAGCTTGTTTCCAGTAAATTCAGCTTTATTATTAGAGAGGAATAATAAAAATTACCTCAAACAATAGGGGGGAATAAAGCTTCTCAGAATTCACACAATCATTTGAAAACTCATCTTAACGCATTTACTATGACCAATGAAAGCTTCGGTTAACACCAAATGAGTCCACGATAGACTTACAATGACAGTAAACTGTCAACCACTTCATGCCTGAGAATCCATAAAGATAGCTGGGAATTCCCTCTCCTAACCAAATCACAGGACACTTGGTCAGACAATTATAGCAACCCAGTAGGTTTCTAATCCAACAGTCTGAGAATTTTCAGCAAATAAACAGTGACCCTCTGAAATGTAGCATTCCCCATTTAACCTCCCCTCCTAAGAAGCCTGTCTTAAGAAAGAAAACCAAACTCCCTCAGTTATGTCCTTATCATTGCACTTTTTAAGTCCCTCTCAGTAACATCCCACTATTTACAAATTCAATATTCAATCCTCAAATCCACACCTGAGTTTTGTTTCGAGGAATCAAGTTAGAGTTCCAAAGTTAGCACGAAATACCTACATTCAAGAACTTGCAAGACACTTCGCCACAATTATGTGTGTACAGAAGCTCGGAGAATATTTTGAGCAATCCTCCCTGCAAAACCCCTCCAAAAAAAAAAAAACAAACCCCAACCCAAAACCCCAAAACAACAGGTCTCCTAACCTCTACCCATAAATTTATCTACTTGCCTATGTGCTGCTGCACTATGTATTCTTCACAAATGTAAACAAAGAACTACAACAATTAGTTCAGTAACAAAAGTCCTGCCGGCCGAACTATCCACACAGCCTCTTCACCTGAAGACTCTGGAATGTCTCAAATACTTTAGCATATGATTCAAAGAATGTTTGACTTCACTAGATACAGAAACACTGAAAATTTTGCTCCCTAAGAGACAGCGCTCTCTGAACATCTGTCACCATGCAATCAACAGCGGAAACAGAAATTATAGCAGAATGATAGCCCAAAAGGACCTGAAATTTAATTGTACACATTCCTATTTGTCAAAATACAGCATCTAACAGAACAGAGCACTTGGGAAGTCACGGAAATTTCCCCTAACTAGATGCAAACAAGTTTGACTCATGCCACTACAACGTTAAAAATGCTAGGCGAATTTGTATTTATACAGAGAGTGGCGTTTCTCTTCAGTCTGTAATTCGGTAAAGTATACAGGAATGGAACTGGCAGGAGTCAGACTGTGAATTCGGAGAACTGGAGGGCATGAAAGGTTTCCAGGTAACTTCTGACATGTCGTGGTTTTTTATTACGAATGAGGGTGAGGAAATACAAACTAAGAAGTCTTTAAAATCAACATGGCATTTAGGAAATGAGATTGCACATACAATAAAATACATGGTGGGCAAAACCAAAAATGCACCAAGTTCTAATTCGATGGGGTGTGCATCTCTTCACACCATTGCTCAAAACAAAAAAGAACCACATGAACAATGAAACAGATCACCTTCGCTTCCCCAAAACAACAAATAAAATATCCTTCTACTCACGCCCTCTTGGCTTTGGGATGCAAACACAAACTTTCTGGCTCAGCTTGTCTTCATGAAAACTTTCTGATGTTCACACAGTCTGAAGAAGTGTTCTGATGGTTCGTTCGACCTGATATAGGTACAAGAACAAACGTCCCTTCCATGCCACATCAACACAACGAGCGAGAATGGCTGCTGCTTTGTTGTTTCAATACATTGGAGGAGGGGAAGTTAGGGAAAGGGAAATCTCCAGTTTGGCTTCAGAGATTCATGAATGACATAACCAAGTCCAAGGCTGTACATGCTCATAAAAGGAAAAAAGCCTCATAAAAGGAAACAGAAAAACAATTTCAGAGTTCTGAATCAGACTCTCCAGCTATCTCAAAAGTCTGAGTTATATATAAACCAGTTTCGGACATTAGAAGATTCACACTTCTCTCAACGTGGTCTGAAAGTTGATCTGCAGTGCTAAGTTACTTGGCACATTTGCATGCACTATGCAGATGCACATAGGAAATAAGCAAAGTGATCAACCTTAATGGTGAAGAAAGTCAAGTTCAGGACAAAAACCAGATTGATTTCCATGGATTTCATTTTTGTGTACTAACAGCATAAGTTAAGGAAACAGAAAAAGCAAAAGCATGACTGAAAAGGAAGAAATACAGTTAAAACTATAGCCACTATAAACCCAAGGGAGATTTCATGTTGTCTCCCTAGAAACAATGTAGTCTTCTTCATTAGTATAACAAAAAGAGGGGATTCCTGCTCTCACTATGGCTCAGAAGCAGCTTTCTACAACCTGTATTTTCTGTTTTTCTTTAAACAAGATAAACTGATGCAGTAGCTGCTACAGCAAACAGGTCACAGGACTTTGAGAAGAATATTAAGGTTCAAGAACCTGCAGCTTTCTATGATAAGGAGAAATAGATTAAGAAAGCATACGCAATAGTTCAAAGGCTTTAAGCTACTATCAGAAAAAAACATGAGTCTGTCAAACATCACAAACTCCCCACAAGATTACAGCCAGGTCAGTGCTTCCAAAAGGTCCTGAAGTGGTATCAAAATGTTCATGCTCTCTTCCTCTCTCCTTACAGATTTCATACAATTTCCACCCCCCATACATCCTTGCACTGTAATCTGACAATCTATTTTTAAAATGTTATTTTAAACTAGTATTTGCAGGCAACAGAAAGCACACAGGCCAAGGTAAGTTATCTTTGAAATTTCTCTGTTTCGAGATGAGAGAAAGAGATAAATCCCACACTTCACTCTGAGTTTTCACATGTAGAATACCTTGATATCTATACAAAATGCCATGAAAAAGTGATCATTGAAGAGGATTCAGTAACAAGTAGAAACCTCCTCATTTGGCCTATACTATGAAATCATCCCAGAAACTTCAGTGTTCAGTTAGCTCAGTAATCCTGAACAGTATGAAGCCCTGACTTGACATAAACATTCCTTCCCCATTTTGCTAGCAGAGATAGAAGACTTCACCCAGGTTACAGCCAAATCTCAGGGTTTTTCAGCTAAGGCTTCAAAATACAGGCTTTTGTTCCTCCTCCGGTGTAGGACATCATTTATTATTTTGCCTGCTCCTCTGTTCCCACGATGTTACTGACAAAAAAACCCACAAAACAACCCACCCGAACTGAAAATGAAGTATGTTTAAAAGCTTTTCAGCAGTAAGAATGCAATTAATTATTCTGAACTAACAACCGACTTACGGAGATTACAAATTTGGACAGACAGAAGCGCTCCCCCTCAGCTGACCAAGAAAAAAAAAAGACACAACATTTCCTTCCTCTGTCCTCGGTGAAGTAGCTCGGCACCTGGCGGGGTTTATACTTAAAGAACATTTAGTAGCTCTCCACGCGAGGCGTCCCGAGCCCTGGACCAAACGCCCCGGCACGGCACTCCCGGCTGCCCGCCCGCCGCCGGGCTCGCCCCGCTCCGGGCCCTCACGCACACTCTCGCTCAAAGCCAGCTTTCCGCTCTCCGCCCGATGTCCCCACGGTTACCCGTCTGATGGCTGCTGCTCCTTTCCAGGCTTTCTGGGGAGCGGTCGCGGGCTTTGTCCCGGCCAAGCGATCTGCTGGCAGCGAGTCCCGCCCAAGTGCCTCGGGGCTGCGGAGCCGGGGGGAGCGGGCAGCCGGGCAGCGGTGGCCACCGGTCCGGAGCGCTTCCAGTAAACGAGCCGGGACGCCCTCGGCCGGCGCGCCCCCCTGCAGCAGCCTGCCCTGAAGCAGAGCAGCCGGCGGTAGCTGAGCGGAGGTGACTCAACCGGAGCCCTCCGAGCGCTCCTTACTGCTCCCTCGCCCGAGCCGCGGCAGCGCGGACCTGGTTCGGCGGCTCTCCCGCTCCCACCCCAGCAAACGAGACGGACTCCCGGGCGCCGCGCACCTGGCGGGCGCGGGGGGCGGTGCCCTCTCGGCTCCGGTCCGGTGGG
>Ga0065711_1038566_pt1 | contig 18636 bp, 13 predicted proteins | sample Hoacrofraction12_FD_59098 | JGI IMG/M metagenome (GOLD analysis project Ga0065711, IMG submission 59098) | Hoatzin crop microbial communities from Cojedes, Venezuela - Epithelial fraction 12 v2 (version 2) | ecosystem: Host-associated > Birds > Digestive system > Esophagus > Crop | place...
GGAAGGGACCTCTGTGGGTCACCCAGTCCAACCCTCCTGCCAAAGCAGGGTCACCTACAGTAGGCTGTAGAGGACCTTGTCCAGGCGGGTCTTGAATATCTCCAGAGAAGAAGACTCCACAACCACCCTGGGCAGCCTGGGCCAGGGCTCCGTCACCCTCAGAGTGAAGAAGTTCTTCCTCATGTTCAGATGGAACTTCCTGTGCTTCAGTTTGTGCCCATTGCCCCTTGTCCTGTCGCTGAGCACCACTGAAAAGAGCTTGGCCCCATCCTCCTGACACCCACCCTGCAGATATTTGTAAGTAAATACTAGGTCCCCTCGCAACCTTCTCTTCTTCAGGCTGAACAAGCCCAACTCCCTCAGCCGCTCCTCATAGGAGAGATGTTCCAGTCCCCTCACCATCCTTGTAGCCCTCCACTGGACTCTCTCCAGTAGCTCTTCATCTTGCTTGAACTGGGGAGCCCAGAACTGGACAGAGTACTTAAAGACCTAAACTAGTACTTTTATGACAAAAACCCCACTGTCTCTTTGACAGCTGGCATGCTGTGATCTTACTCTTTCCCTGCCTTGCCCAACATCCCATGCTTTTTCAGCAAAAGCTCAGCACCCCACTTTTAACTCTTTCCCTACTCCCATACCCTTCAGTCCCTAGGACAGAGCTCAGGCATTTCCCTGGTACTGACACCCCAGTTTCAGAGGTGTGCAAATTCCCAGGAGCTGCTTGAAGTGACCCTTCCATGCTGTGCTTCTGAGATGCCAGGAGCAGTCACAAAGTGGTAGTGGCCCTCGCAAAGCACGAGTAGGCTGGGCTGTGTTTTACAGCTGTCCCCAGGCCATTTGTGAGAAGCAAATGTCATCTTCTTTAGCAGCTCTTGAATCCAAGTGGAGCTAAACCAGCACTGACCTGTTTGTCCAGGCTGCCTGGTGTCACTCCAGAGAGCAGCTCAGAGCTGAATACTTCATGACCACTGTGACAGGATGTTAGAAGTGTTGTTTCCTATCCCAAAAGTGGCGTAAAAAAAGATGAGGAAAGGCTATCAGATTGCCCAGAGAAGGATGTCGACATGGAAGACTGTCCTGGCAGTATCTCTAAATGAAGAGAATCCATCCAGAATGTTATCTCTGGCTTTTTGCCCATGCAGTTCTCATGGGAACAGGCATAGTTGCATTCCCAGCTTAGTTCCCTACTGCCTTCCACTCTGTGCAGTCATTGATACTGGTGCATTCAGCACTTTGCACAACAGCCCAACTTTCTGTGTTGTAAAGAATTAACTCCAAAGCCCTGTCTGGATGCCACCAGCATTATGCCTTCCCAGGCAATAAAACGCGAGTAGCTGTAGGCTCTGTGGCAGCCTTGGGCTGGATTCCTAAGTCTGCCTTCTTCCTTGAGACCACAGCTTAGCAGGAGAGTCGGGCTGGAGAGCCTAAATATAATCCAGCTTCTCCAAAGCCACTGAGTTGGTGGCAAGGAGCTAGTTTAGTTCTCATTTAATCCAAGCTGGTCAATGTTTCCTTGGGCTGCTTTTAATTTCAAGCCCTCCAGGGAAGTAACAAGGTCTCCAGGATTCTTGTTGCAGTCGAGGGCTGTGGGTACTTGCTCCACTGCGATGACTGTAGTGCCACGTTCCCTTCCCTTGCAGTTTCCCTTCTTGATCTCCTCCCAATATTTTGGAAGTTAACGAAATCAGTCACTGCAAAAATAAAGAAAAACCCTGACCTTAGATCTTGTTATAGTGGAGCTAGGCTTTTTTTTTTCTTTGTTTCTTTTTTTTTCCACTTTTTTTTAGGCACATTGCACATATACTTTTTTTTCCCAAATCTAATTGTAATTAAGTGGCTATTGTGCGTGTGTCATTGCTGCCCTCTACTGCAGAAGTCATCAGCTGCACATCATGAACCTGGGGGTGAGTGCAGGGGTCTTCTCTCCTCTGGTCTGGGACTTCTCATCTCTGCTGTGAAGATCTTCAGCACATGACGCGTCCCAGCGAGGTTTGTGTTAGGCCAAGCGTGATGAAAACCCTGGGCAAACGGGACCGGCAGAGGTTGCCTACTCCAGGGCTTTTCTGTCTTGTTTCACTTCGTGGATCCCTGAAGATGTTCCAGTGGAGGTGTGACTCCACGCAGGAGTTTTGCATGTGAAGATCTCTGTGTAGCACAGACAAAGCTGTTTCTTTCAGACTGAAGTCTGCTTCACAGCCGCCTTAGAAATAAACCACCAACCCCCGTATCCATGGCCTGCAGGTTGAAGTCCAGAGATCTAGACCTCCCCCTACAAACCTCCAATCTCAATTCACCTTAAAGCTTCCCTGACAGACCTTTCTAGAATCTATTCTTCAAAATTGTTGTTTTTTCCTGCCATCTCAACTAAATCACAGAAGCCTTTTAGAAAAGCTCGTGTGTTGGCATAATCAATCCTCTTGGAGACTTGGAGTACATGATAACTCACACGTTTTATTACTCTAGCTTGGTACAGTATTTTGGGGCCATCAGATGATGCTATATTCCAGCTTTTCCTGAAATCTTTGTAGTCATCTTGAAACAACAGATTATTGACAGAGCTCTTTGCATCACTGTTATGAACAGCCAAAAGCAGATCAGCATCCTTTCTTACAGCGAAGTGTGCTATCCCGCAGCAAGGATAAGTGGGGCATGATGTCCCTGGATTAGGTCAGAAGAGCAGATCAGGAAATGACACATATTCCTAACAGGAAGAAATCCAGGACTAAAAGTAAACCATAATCAGAATAACCCAAACAAAGGAAAACTCACGTGGGCAACTATCTCCACTATGTGAGCTGTAAAGCTTCCACTGGGGCATCTGCAGGGTAGTGGAGAAAAGGGCTCAGAGGAGTTACTTTATACATGTATTTATTTAATTATGTGAAGGAGCCTTTCAAATAAACTCCAGGACTGCAGAAGAGCCCTCAGCCAAATGACAGCCAAGGAAAAGGTTTTAATTTTAACAAACAGATAAGCTTCTTAGAGATGCTGCCTAAAACATTTTTAGTTACTGGACGCAGATGTGTATTCAGGCCAGGTGAAATGCAACTTTATCCTTGACTATGTCCCTTGCTAGAGCTGCTTGGTGCCTCAGTTTCCTTCTCTCCAAAGGACAGACAGTCTGAACCCTGGAGAAATAAAGCCTAGTCCCAATGATGCCTGGGGCTCACTTAAGAGCTGAGGTTTGGTGACTGCTCCTTTGCAGGCTCTGATTACTTTCTGGGGGCAAAAAGAGGTCATTCAGCATGACAATGTTTGTCATATTGAACGGCTAAGTACTATTCAGTTCAAAGGAATTTCCTAAGTAACAATGCAGATGTTTATATGAATGAACTTTTCAGAATGTTTATCTAATAGCAATAAGCACTTATTTGCGGTCAAAGCCTTTCACACGCGTTGTCTTAACTCTGCCGACACTCCTGTGAGCTCAGCCGCCAGGCGTGATCAGCTGCACTTTGCAGTTAGGGAAGGTGAAGCGGGGAGAGATTTCTCTAAATTCAGGATCATCGTTTAAACCTGGCACACATCCTCATGAGCTGTCCCCACCGATCGCCTGGGGCTCTTCAGCAGCGTGTGGGGTCAGCAGCGAGAGGAGGCAGCACGGAGTTCCTTTATCAAGGTAAATTTACCTTGAGGAGCTGACTCACACAACTTTGTCTTTCTGTCTCTGACAGGCTTGGCTGGAAAATTGTTACTCCTCCCTGAAAACACTTCGGAAATTTTTTTATTACTATTATTTCATGTTTAAATTGATCTCTTTCACTTTTGTACCGAATAGAAAAAAACGTGGACTCTTAACAGAAAATCAGGACTCCAAGTCAAATAGTTTTCAGCATAAAAGTAGGGAGTGGAAAAAGAAAGGAGAGAGCAATACTAGAATTTTAGTCACTTTTAGAGGAAATACCCCAGATTTTCTATCAGAGTGGACAAATGGAATATTTTTTCTATTTTTTTCCTATAGGTAATCAGTTAGTTTAAAACCCTTTTAATTAATAAAAAGGCTCTGATTGGCTTTAGCAGCATGTTCCTTCAACACCTCTAAATGTAACTTGCATGTCAGGTGGATAACGAAGTTAGGGCGATAAACCAAGACACAGAAGTCCTGAGTTAGGAGCTGAAGGGCAGGCAGCCTCTCCTGCATCACTGAGCCCATCTCTTGCTCTGCAGACATCCACTGCCACAGGGAGCCCTTGGCACCCTGCTGTCACCTGCTGAGGCTCATTGCCCTCCCTCCTCTCCTCACCGAGGCCCTTGCAGACTCTTGCTGCTCCAGCGGGCAGGGATCTGCTGCTCCCTTCCAGCCCACGTTGACTCACGCTGATTGACTCCCATCTGTTCGCTTGCACAGCATCTCCCTCAACATAAACAAGTCTTTTCATTAATTGCTGTTTATCTCTTAACTTACTTATGAAGACAAATCTGGTCCTCATTGGCTTCTGTTTTGCTAGGCTGAAACAGAAACTCCTTTCCTCCAGCTATGGCAATGCCAATGAGCCATTTTCTATCACCCTGATACCCCTCTTTTTGGGTGACTCCTTTTGGATTGCATCATTTTGGACGTGGCTCATCAGATCACTGCACCACAGAACCACGGTCATCTCACCGGAGCATTTTCACCTCCACCTTGTGCAGCAGCATTAATATAACCCTCTCTCTACTGCAGAGATCTCATCTGGAAACAGCCTGGGATCACCGTTACATTTTTAACAGCACTGATGTTTGTTCTCAAGGTGAACAAAGGTGGTGTTGTTTTCAAAAGTGTTTTATTCTCAAAATGTTTTTGTTTTCAAGGGTGAAACCCCTGCTCATCCCCATCAGATGAACTGCTTCACTTTGTCACCTAAAGAAAAGCCCTCGTCCACAAGCTAGACCAAGAAAAGCCTGGCAGCTTCAAAGGAGGCCTTGAAACAGAGAGGTTGCACCTTTCCTCATAAATAGAATGCTCAGCAACAAACCATGAAAGCAAGGGACAAATGATGGGTTACATCTACGTGGTTGCAGCTCCAATACACTTCTCCTAAAAGCACGGCCCCGTCTAAACTGCCTGCTGGAGCTGGTTTGAGCCAACTCCTGACCCATGGCTGGGCATTGCCGTATATGCACCAAAAACGACTTGAGGGGATGCACAAACACTTCCACAGCCTGGCTGCTTGCCGTGCAGTGCCCAGGCCTGGGGGTCCCACTCACTTCAGTGGCAGTTACAAAACAGGACTTTCGGTCAGCGTGCTCCACCACAGCATATCTTTTGTGTTTGCAGTTGAAGGATGGGTAGGAACAGTCCTTTGTTTTGAAATACTATGGTTGCTTTTCCCACTCACAGCAGCGAGACTGTGAGACACCGTGCCCACGATATTGGTGTCAGCTTTGTCTTGAGCTCAGGCTGACCTCTTCCACAGGCACGATGAACAAGCAACTGTGTTTTCAGAAGAAAAACAAAGCTCTAGGACTACACAGCAAAAAGAGGGGTGGCTTATTTGAGCCTCACCGCTCCTCATCACTCACTGCTTCATAGCCCCACTGCCATGTGATGATGATTTGGAACAGGAGAGAGATAACAGCTCCAACAAGGAGCTTCTGTATCAGTATCTACAGTGTGCAAAAGTGAGGAAGAGGGGGTTTGAGGTGTTGCAACAGGGAAAATACCTAGAACAAGAGGTGTACAGTATACTCCTCTATTTTAGCTCTACAAAGACACAGAGATGATACAAGAAGGTCACATTTCTTTCCTTCTGAATGTATGAACCCATTTCAGGACATCTCAAATATCTCAATTTCTTATTTTGCCGTTCATGATTTTCCAGTGTTGTGACAATATTGCTACATGGAGACTTATTTGCAATGTGTTTATAAAAAATAGCATTCAAAAGGGATAAGGATTGTATCTGGTCAACAAAGCTGGAAATAACTGGGAAAATCAAATGTTCCCTGCACTGTTCCATTGTTCAAAGAAAATGCTGACAGCACCAGCCTGCTGTTTCAGGGAAAATATCATACAGACCCTGCTTTGCTTGGAAAAAATAATCATTTGCTCTAAGAAAGTTGAGTCAGAAGTTAGTGGCTGTTACCCCAACACATATACTTTTGCCTTCTGAAGGAGCATTTCCCAACCATAGAAGGAATACCACAAACATGTCCAGAACAATTACTTTGAAGATATACTATTTTAACTAGGCAGGCGTGTGTGAAGAATCACAACCGAATCTGTGTGCAATTTTCCAGCCTACTCCCTGTGGTTCCTCTTTATGTTGGGTCATCAGGCTGTTCCTTCCCTGCGGCAGGGACAGTCTTTTCTGGCTATAAGTCTGCAAAGCAGCTAAACCACTTTTGTTACTCTGTGAACAGCAGGGATAATAACTGCATGAAGATAGAAGACAGGACTTCTGGTTTTGCTCAAATAACCTCTCAGGCTAGTGGTGGTCCTCAGGGAGAGGAAGGACAAAGGCATCTCTACATAGTCAAGAGACTTCTGCTTTTGCAACAGGAGCTAGGGTGAGATCTGCGTGTGACATATGTGGCACAGAGCAGCAATAAGCCCCCTGGAACAAGAGTAAATCGGCAGCACAGTCTGGATGTACTGACTAGGCCTGCTGCTATCTTGGGGACTTAGGTGCACTGCTTCTCTGTTCTGTGTAGACATGACCAAAAAGGTCCAAAGCAGACTGTGGAAGGCTGGTTCCACCATGTCTAGTTTCAACAAAGCAAAAATGTTATTAGGCAAAAGGGTTCAGCGTGGCACTTATTCAGAGCCCTTTAGGCAAGGGCTCAGGTTCCAAAACTCACAATCCATAATGGCTGGCTCAAGACAAATGGAAAGTGAAGTGCTCTCCAGAGATATGGTGACTCTCTGTCTGATCCTAGAAGACGGCAGTAATACCAGCGCATGTGAAAATGGAGAGGGTGGAGGAAGAAACACCACCAGAATAAATGTCTACTCAGTGTTTTCATAACACAGAAGGGGTTTCTTCAGGATTCAGCCTGGGTTTTAGGTCCAGCAAATGGAGCTGCTCCCTCCCTCCTTCACGTCCCTAGTTCAATTCGTAAACGTGATTTGTCTTGTGTCATTTGGGGATATCAGCGAGCTCTCTTTTCATGGTTATTTTTCTTTCTATAATGTCTCACTTTTCTGCTGTGCTTGGCAGTTTCCAGGAGCTGGATGAATATTCAGCGAGGACTATGGTGACTCCATTTAAATTGGCATGATAAGAAGAAATGCCAGACAAACAGGGTGAGTTTCTCACTCCAAGACTTTGCAGTCCATAAAGAATAGAATCTGAAAAAGACTTCTTCATAGGGTGCTCTCCACAACAACGTTGTAAGCATTCCCTGTAAGTGTTCCTAAGTATTTCTGCTATGATTTGCCTGATGAGAAGTTACAGAGCATGCAATTGCTTCCAATGTGGCAGCACTATGGGTGCACATAAACAGCAAGACACTTGAGGGTGTGTTTCTCTTAAACACACCACACCTGGCTGGCACGGCAGAGATTCCCTCCTGTTGCAAGCCTTAAGCAAAGAGCCTTGTGGTATTGCTGAAATTGGTTGAACTGATTTCAGTTTAGTTAGATACTTACTCCTTAGAGTTACCTGGGCAGAAGGTACCATCTCAGCTGTGCATGAAGTGCATGTAGAAATGAAATAGTCTGAGAGTTAGTTCTGCAGGAAAAGGATGAGGTAAAGCATGCCTCTACTTGGGGGGAGCCTTCAAAGTTATACTTGCTAGCAGCGTGCCAGGATAAGAGCGTGGGATGACCAATGTAACTGGAGATTACTGTTAAATCTGCAACAGCTTTGGGCAGTTGCTGCACTGAAATCGGAAGAGAAGCTTGATTCTTAAATAATGGTCCCTTTGAAGATCTGCAATCTATGAGACTTTTTGCACCTTTAAGTGACAAAGTGAAGGTGTTCCCTGGACAGTCAGGCAGAGTTTCTATCAAGCCATAGGAAACCTGCATGTCTTGCTAAGGCAAACTGCTTCAGTGGTGTCTTTTGAGCTTTATCAGAGACCTTTTAGTGCCAGTTTGTCTTCAAAAGTGTGTACGTTGCTTAATTACAGGAGGATGCCGAGCTTTTTGTTCTTCTATTTGCATCAGAGATGGCTCTGTCATAGCAAGAAGACCAGAAGCACCACAGCTGAGCAGTGTGCCGTGGAGACTTATCTGTTTGCTCCTGGGGCTGGTCCAAGAGTCTTGGGACTGTACCCTGATGCTGGTTCCTAAGACCCAGATTGATCCCCCATACCTCTGAGATCCTACCAGAAGTGCTCTCACTTGTAACCTACTCCAAGTTAGTTCTCCATGGGAAAAGAACAGCAAGTAACTTCCACCCTCCTTAACAGTGATGAGCATCAAGGTGTGATTTACACCACCGTATATCCAAATCTGTCTTTGGAGCTACTCAGTCCCTCTCCACCGAACACATGAAGAATCTAGCCAGCCTTCCTGCCTCACTTTTTGACAGCTCAAAAGAGGTGTTGCAAATCACATCCTTGGCTCTTCACTTAGGCAGTTCATCTAGGTGGAAAAATCTGGACTTTCAGTGACTTTTTGCTAAGACCACAGACAGAATTTATGGACAAGACACCGAAGGCAGCTCTCCCAGGATCCAGACTACACACCGAACTAACTCTGACTTCCAAAACTTCTAAAAACTCAGGATTCATGTTTTCAAACTTTTTCTCATGCTCTGGAAGCACCCTAGCAGGAAGGGAATAAGAAAGAGAGAGAAAAAATAAAGGAAGAATAAAGCATGCCAGGATCTGTGTGTTATCCCCTATCTTCACAACCTGAGGACTTAATTACCCCCAACAATAAATCTCAGCAGCTGGAGATGTTTCTTACAGGGACGAGGTCTGTATTGTCTGATGCTGTGTCATGGTGACCTGACCCCAGGCTCACTTCTTTTCTAACCCTATTATGAACCTCTCTGTACTCCAGGGGGAATAATTCAGCCTGCAGGGAAGGGACTTACCCTCACAACCCGGTGGCCTTGAGTCAGAAAGACATGTGATAGAGCCATCCAGGACGTGCTATAAACAAATGAGCCAATGGACAAAAAATTAGTTGCTATGTCCTGGGGATGAGGAGACACACACACACTCTCACAAGGTTGGGTGGGGGTTTTTTGTATACAAGTTCCTGAACAGCACCATTCTCAGAGGAGCTGGAGTGATCCACGTACTGAAACAAAACTGACCCTGCCTCACCCTGGATTCATGTTTCTGTTGCTGTCAGCTTGCTGTCCTCTATGGGATATGAGTTGCAAAACACAATTTTATAAAAAAAAAATACACTGTACAGCCATCTATTTTAAACACAATGTCTATTTTTCATCACATATTGTAAACCACTTGAGCATTTCTAAAGTGAATCATTCCTTTATCTTCTAAACAAAGAGCTAGTGGTTGCACAGGGCTGGGAATTTATGTTTAGCAACTGAAAGGATTTCCAAGTCAGGACTGAAATGGGGATGTAAAGAGGTCTCTTGAAAGAAATGTATTGCTAGAATATAATAGTGTTATTGTCTTTTAGGATAATTTATATATGATTGAACTATGCAATCATAAATCAGTATATACCCACAAGATACACATTACAAATGACAAGGAAAGAGGGAAGAACCTTCTCAACAAAGTTTTCCTCACCTCTTTCAACTGTACCTTGGCTCTCTGCATACAGCATTCTCTTGCAAGAAGTGAACGTATTCAATGACATTGTAATGATGAAACCCTTAGGCTGTCACACCTAGCAAGGAGTTTCCTGAACATATAGCTACATAGGTAGATGGAGAAAGATGAAACTAGATCCTTTCAAGACAGCATAACTGTCTGTAGACTTTCTCTGTCTTATAATCCTGTCAAGTTTGTCATCTTCATCTAAGTCCACACTTTACAGCCTATAGAGAACTCCTTCTTCTGCCACTCCTGCTGTGCTTCCTGTGAAGTTACTTTGACAAAAACTGATCAATTTTTCTTTCTTTCCAGTCTATCACATCATGAATGTATATTGCAAGTATTTCCATTTTTGATTTATTTCTGTTCTTTCTTAGGAATGGACCTTCCTATTTTTTCTACCAAGTTTCTTATATCATTTTAATGTCTGATTTCATATCCTGAACTTGTAGTTCCAGGTCTTCCATTTTGTTCCCCAGCTCCTCCATTAGTACACAAACATTTGCACAGTTTTTGACTGACCATAATGAGTGCTCTGCATAGATAAGGAAAAACAGGTGAAGACTGGAACCTTTTGAATGTGAAAAATGTGAATCTCCTGGAAAAGGAACATGAAACCAGATCAAAATTCCTGCAGAAGAAAATAGAAACAATAAGCGAATCTTGAAATAACAAGAAAGATAAAAAATACAACAATAAATGAGACTAACTAGACTAGTAGGTCTACTTGGGAGACTAGCAGGCTTTTGGGATTAAGTGTGCATTGTCAGGAAAGATTTGATCTGGTCCATGATGAGAGGTATTAAAATAAGGAGCACAAAGTTTTCAACTATGCCAATAAAAAGACAATATAGGAATAAGAAAAGCAACAGCTACTCATTGAGCACAATTTAGAGAAAAAATGTCGCCCGAGTATGGCATAAAAAAGAAAGGAAAAGTGTCTAAGTTTTCATTAAAAGTGATGATGCTGTACACAGGAATGAATGAGGGAGATGCCATACTTGAAGACATTCAAAACCCTGATGGACAATGTCTCGAGCAACCTGCTTTATCTGACCCTGTTTTGTGCAGGGTGCTTGATCTAGATGATTTCAAGAGGTCCTTTCCAAACTCAGTAATTTTGAGATTCAGTGAATACAGAGCATGAGGCGAGAGCAAAGGAAGATCTAGGCAACTATGGGAGCTGGAGAGCGGGAGCAAGGAGACAGGATCTGAATTTCTCCATCCCTGAATGCAGAAGGAACTGGCACAAGAGTCTTCAAATTTGATAAGAAGAGTTTAGAAACCTTTATTAAGGTGCAGCTAGAACTGCACTATACCAAAGGTGACACCTAGATTCAAAAATAGGAAAACTAGTTTTTTGGGAAATTTAAGTGTCTGCTATTCATATCCCAGCAAGACAAAAGTGAAATATTTTATAGACGAAGGAAATGAAACTGATCTTCTATGTCCAGACTTCACTAAAGACCTTGCAAGGGTGCCACATGGGAAGTCTTTAGTTAAAAAGAAGATGGAGATTTAAATAGAAAATGGAAATCACATCACAACAGTCTAAAAAAGAGAAGAGAATAGGTATGGTCAAAAGAAACTCTGTAAGACTTGAAAGAGGTTAGTAGAATAGGGCAGTCTGAGGATAATTTTTGCAACCAGATTTACTGAATGTAACGTCCCTCAAAAAACTCAGTGTGCTCTGAGGAAATCTGCTACTGAGAGAAAGGTGGGAAACACTTTCATTACAGAGAAAGTCTGCAATATTGGATAGGAAGTAAGACACGCACGGCCTTGGCAAGTGGCGTAATGAAAACAGCAATGTAAAGCCTGACAATTCAGGATTTATAGCCAAAATGTCTGCTTCTTCAGTTGGACATTATGCAAAAAAACCTTCTGTATACTAATTAAATTTGAAAAAGCGATGACCTTTTTAGCAAAATTCAGTTATTCAAGAGGGACATATCAAGCAAGGTACTTGCAACAGCGATGAGGCAGGCTTCGTGCCTTTCTTGTAGATATGCTCAGACCTTGTAATGAGTCCCAGAGATTTCCAGTCATCCAAACAGGAGGACCTGATGCTAGATGGAGGATCAGGAAAAAGAGAAATTGTCTTCCAGGAAGGGACTACATAACATTGATTTGTCTGACTTGGCAGAATGGGAGCTGAGAAAGTTGTGATTGTTTTCCAGTCACAGACACGGATGACGAAACAGTGAAGAGAGCAGCAGTGCTGGCAAAGGGGCTATAAACTGGCTGCAGATAAATTTAGGTTGGACATGAAAGTTTGTGACCGCAGGAACAGGGAGATTCTGCTGTTATCCTCTGAGAAGTCTATTTAGAGCAAATAAACTCAACATTTTAAATACAGGCTCAATAACTTCAGGAAAGCAATGATATGTTGTGGTTCCCCGTGTTTGCCTGGGGTGGATTCCCTGCCCCTTAAAGGACTTTCTGGTTCCACGTTCTTCTAGTCACTTTTTTTTTCTGTATTTGTCGACTAACATCGTAGCGTTTCGCTTCTGCATTTCCCTCTCCAAACAAAGATCTGGTTTCTGGTGAGCTTAAATTTTTGTAAATGGATCCAGGGAGTTACAAACTGAGGAACATATTTTTGGTCTGGTATATTGTTTATTTAATTTTAGCATTCTTTGCAACCTAAAATCAACAGCCCCCCAGCCTCTATGAGTCAGTGTTAGGTGTTGATGTGTTCATTTTCTCTCAAGGGACTTTGGAGGGGAGGGAAGGGGGTGTCAAACACATTATGCATATACCCTTTATTCAAAGGCTGAAGAAAAGAGAAAGGTAAATATATGACAGCTGGGGTCAGGGCGAGCTTAGGTGAACCACAATTTGAGAGGAGGTGGTCAGATTCACCCGCAGGACAACCATCTTGTCTAGCTCTGCAGTATGGTGACAGATAGGATCCTGTATCAAAACCTACAAAACTCTCCTCTTTTTCTTTCAAGAAGTGGAAGATAAGCCCAGGCCCAGGAGGCATCTAACATGCCCTTTTGTTCTGGTGAAGGAATCACCAATGCAAGATTCCGCAGCAGATCCAGAGGCAGAAGAGGAGGTCAGGAAAGAGTGGGACACTTAGCCAAAAGGCAGCAAACTTAGGAAATCAATATATGGAAGGTGTTTTGGAAGATCAAAACCAGTGTTTGCACAGGTGCAAAAATTTTTGGCTGAAGACAGAGGCAGAGTCTGCATTTAACAGAGCAGAGATCTCAGCCAGGATGGCTGCATTCATAGAGCAGCACATGGCCTACATTTGCATGCATCTGAAGAACAGAAGCAGTGTTCCACACAGTCAAAATACTTGATTCCGTATTTCTCTGCCTGCTCCTGTTCTGCTTATCCTGCGCACTGAATTTGCTACTCTTTCACTCCATTGCATTTGATGAGGTAGTTTTCTCCAGGACAGACTCTGGTGCACGACTAATGGTGGTTCTCACCACAGACATACTCCTACAGGCAGCAAAACAGGGACATTCTGGATCTGTATGCCCATTCTCTGCCTGCACCTTGCATGGTCAGCCAAAAGACCTTATACCATGCCAGAAGACAGCCAATACAGCCCTCAAATATATCTACAGGTGAAAATACCATGCTGGTGAGGTGGACCCACATCATTTCAGGCACTTGGAACTGCAGAAAACATAATTCACTAGGTATTACACCCTCAGCTATATGGTCTTTGCATTGTAGTCGAAGCTTGTTTTAACCCACACCTCTACCACGGAGCCAAAGGAGGATTCTGGCTTTGAGGCAACGTTGCTCTTAAATCATGGGTTTTTGAATCTTTCCATCGTACAGTTGGGATTTACTTGCAACGCTCTGCTACCACTGACCTGACTGGCTGGTTTCAAGGTTTGGTTTTTCTATGGTTTGCAAGTGTCAAGGCATGAAATTCAGAGTTACATCCACGTCCCACAATCCTCTAAACCCAGAGAGAGAAAAGTTAGAGAAGGAAGAAAAGGCAATTTAGGGAACCTTCACGCTTCTTTAGAAGTCAGTACTCCTGAGAAGTCTCCAGTCTTCGGGCTGTTCTGCTTACAAAGAACAAAGACAAATGCCAGGGACAAAAAGAGGTGAATTGCACAATAATCATCCAGAGCAGCAGGAGTGCACGTCTGGGAGCGAGCTGTGTCCAAAGCATGGACAAGAGGAGGCTCGTTCATAGACAATCAGTTACATGCTCAGACCTGGCGTATTTTGACACCTTTTGGTACCTGCAGCATTGTCATGCAACATTGCCTACTTCGGGACGCACGCCATCTTCTAACAAATGTGACTTGAGAAGTAATATTCCAGGGCAGGGCAAAGGAAGAAAGACACATTATCCTACAACTGTGGGCCTTCTTACATTTTGCTATGAATTTCCCAAGAAGGGAAGGACACGGTGAGGAAAATGAATGAATTTACCCTCACTTGAAGATAATATTTTATATTTTTCTGGAAGGCATATTTTTATCCAGCTTCTGGGAAAAAGAAAAGGTCAAAGAAAAGTCCTTTTCCAGATAGATGTGATGAGCAGCGACTGGGTTAGCCTGTTTGAAAACTGTTCCTACGTCTCTGCAGTCACTTGCAGCACCAAATCCCACATAAAAAGAAGTTCCCCTTGCCTCGCTTTTGCCACAGACGGCCGTCACCTTTGGTGCCCTGAGAATCCCCTTGCAGGCTGGATTTCAGTGCTGCAAGGGACAGATGGAAAGAACAAACAAAAGCTCCCCTTGGCTATTTTTGCACTATAAATAATATATTTTTAAAGCTGGAAGGAAGCCCAGGAGGAGTTTTCTTGGTCTTGGCCGCTGGTCCCAGGGGAGGTGGAGGTTCTAGTGGGGTTTGGGGCTTCAGGGGAGGCCTCAGACAGCTCCTGCACATGGCAGGATTTTTCCAGATTTGACTTTTCACTGGAGCGAATCATTCAAAAATATTTAAAGAGAAGGGCTTAATTCCGCTGCTTCTGGGGGTTACACCAGGGCAGCCAAAGGACACGCACCCAGCCAACAGCCCCTGAATTGTTTGGTTAGGAATTAACGTGTGCATGCACACGTGTGGGAGGGAGTGGGGGGCCATGGAGAGGGTCACTGAGACTCTGGCTTTGTTTTTTGTCAAAACAGATCGCACGTGGATGGCAGGCAGGCGTGCATGGGAGGGGCTGGGGGACACAGACAAATTGCTTAGCTGAGCTCTGGCTGGGGATACCATTAGCTCTGTAAGTAGCCTTTTTGACAGAAAACTAACAAAAAGCCACCCCCAACTTTGGGGAGGATGCAGCCACTCTCTTCCTCTCAGACAATCCTCACTCCATCTTCCCTCTCTTTCTTTCCTGTGCCCTTCTTTTCCGCCTGAACATGAGGAAGAACTTCTTACCTCTGAGGGTGATGGAGCCCTGAAACAGGCTGCCCAGGGACGATGTGGAGTCTCCTTCTCTGGAGATATTCAAGATCCGCCTGGACAAGGTCCTGTACAGCCTGTTCTGGGTGACCCTGCTTCGGCAGGAGGGTTGGACTAGATGACCCACAGAGGTCCCTTCCAACTCCTACCATTCTGTGATTCTTCAAACCACCTTGCTTTGAAACCTGAAGTCTCCCCCATACCAGCTACTATCTTCTTGTATTGACCTTATTTTCCTTTTCGTGCTTTCATATTTTCTCTCTTTTCTTCCCTGTCACCTCCTCTTTTTCTTTCTACATCTCACAGATTTTTTTTTTGTCTGGGTCTCCTTTGCCTCCCTGCTGCTTTCCCTACCTCCTTATGTTATAGTTATGCTGTGGTGGGTATGTTCAGCCTCTGCTGAACAACCTGGCTTCCCCCCAACAGCAGAAGAGGAGAAAGAGCCATGCTTGCCAAGACCTTCCCAAGCCTAGAGCATCAGATGCACCTACCCCCCACACAGAAAAAGGCAGGGTGAGCACTACACAGATTTATCCCCTACACCAAGATCAGCTGTGCTGGAACTCAGCTGATTTATGTCACCTGGAGACTGAGGCTGAGTTATTTCAATTTATGCCAGCTGGTGACTGCTGCAAGTTCAGCTGCTATTGCTGGAGGACTGTATCCTGCTCTTCAGGTTTGGCTAACAGCTCATTCCTTCTCTAACTGCTGAGCACACAGTTCTGATTTTTTAAGAAGTTTATTTCTGCCTGCTTGTTTGCCTAGCTGGGTTGAAGTGTGTAGCTACCGATATGGTGTATTTCTTGTGCTCAAAAGTTAGTCTGAAAGGTCAAAGCTATTCCAAAACACAGCAAGGCATTGCTTCCATTTTAAGCACACTCCTGAGGAACTCCAGAAGCAGTTATCTGCAAACATCAGTTAGAGCATCCTTCAAGCTTCTCAGGGCTCCTCTGGCATTGCTTGCCACTGGTAAGAAAAGCTGAAAGTAGTTTGTGTTTCACTTTTTCTTCACTTTCACATTGAAGACTCAAGCAAGAGGCCCTGGAAGCCTCACTAGCCTGAAACTTCCCCTGGTGAGCTGTGTACGTGTCTCATGTGCACCAGAAGTTGTTGCCCAGGCCAACTAACTCCCAGTCACTGCAGGGTGTCAGGGAATCGAGCCCCAGATATTCAAAGGCAGTCAGTCAAGGCTCAACCTTCCACTGCAGTGTAGTTCTTGGGTTGTTTTCCTCATGGTGTTTTTCTTGCAGATTTGGCATCTGGGTGGTTTACCTGAGATCCTCCTGTTCTCCAGGCTGCGGCTGTTCTATAGACTCTGCGGTGGGATTACTCCCTCTCTCTCTTTCATCCCATGAGAATTTGTTCAATTCACTTTGAGTTCAACCCCATCCTTACATTATCAAGACCTAAGTGGGCTTTGTGCACAGAAATAATTGAAACAGGAGAATGCTCACATCCGAATACGTACACCAACTTCCCTCAAAAAGCGAGGTGTTCTTGCCCATCTTCCCTGCTAGGAAAAATCCTTCACTGAAGTTAATTTCTGAACAGGGTCTGGGAATTTCCTGAGAGACTGGTATTTGGACATGTCTAAACCCATGAAGGAGAAGAGAAGGGAGGGCTAAGGGCAGAGTTTATTTCTCTCTTCAGCTACATGACAGGAAGATATGGAGTAGGTGGAGACAAACTCTTCTTCAAAATGCACAGCAGAAGGACAGGAGGCAATGACAGCAGTTTCAACAAGTGAAACTCTGACTACATATTAGGGAATAAAAGATTTTTGTCATAAGGATGACCAAACACTGGACTGGGCTCCAGAGAGCTTATGAAATCTCCATCCTAATCTAAGTTGACCCTGCTCTGAGCAGGGGGTTGGATCACAGACCTCCAGAGGTCATCTCCAACATTCATTATCCTATAACCATATTGACAAGTCATCATACCATTGCTCAAGTCAGGCTTTTGGCTATAGTTTTTTGCTAATAAAGATGAATCTTTAAAGTTCAAAACAGCTTCTCCATTCTTCTCTAACCTCTGATGTTCTCTGCATGTCCTCCTTGTCATTTCCCCCAATTGACTTGGTTTTGGTATTTCTGTTCTTTCAACCAACTCCTTTTGTATGTTTCTTCTGCTGCTTACTGTCCCACCTGCTGTGGCAGATGCTCTGGCTTTGCATTTTTCACATAGCTCAAATACATTCTGCTGCAGATAAGGGGCTGTCAAAAGCTTGAGGAATCCCAGTATTTCTTACAAACTCATTCCATTTAATCCTCAGGGTTTGGTTTTGTTTTCCTAGGGCATTTGCTTTCCAAAGCATTGAGATATCTTGTTTACACCTTTGGTGGGTTTCCAGCACTCACATCTGTGTGAAAAGGTGGAAAGAAAGTCTGAGCTGAAGAGCCAGATCTTGATTTGTCAGTCGTAGGTTTTCAGCGATCCAAACTCCCGAGTATCAGCAGCTGCCTTGCCAATTCGTGATATTATTTCCTGTAGAATTTCCTCGCCAATCATGATTCTGCCAAGGCACATGAATAAGTTCACCTTTTGTAACCTTTTGCCCTCTAAAAGGCAATCTTTGAGCTAGAAACTGCTGGGAATCTCATTGTCTTCTTATTTTCACCACAAGCTATTTGCCTCACACTGGATTTTGTAATGCTGGATGATGGTTCCTGTATGTGGAGAGGCTGAGCTGCTGCTCAAGAGAGCTGCCATCAGTAGAAATGACATATTGTGATCGTCTAATCCAGAATTGTCTCTGCTTTCCCTTAGAGAAGTCAGTGGTGGTACCAAACAGGACAGGTGGTATTATTCATCCTTATCTCATATCAGTATCTGACTTAACACATGGGCTCAGGACTGTTTTTCTTGACCCGTGAGGACTGCCCCCTGACCAAATAAAGACTTGATGACGTTGAATATTTTTCTTGGAATACCCCAATACTTCAGGGTATCCCAAACTGAATCATAAGGAAGTCTGTCAAATGCCTTTTCAGAATCTGTTCAGTGTGGATTTTGCTATTTGATACTTAATATGATGGTTATTCTGAGGGTGAAAAATCTGTTTGACACATGATCTTCCCAGGTCGAACTAAACCTTGTCAAAACAGCAAAAAAGGCATTGAAGCAGCAATTTTGAACTGAGCTAAAGAACAGGTTTCTGCGAGGTTTAAGATCCACCACAGGAAGTCAACATGGGCATATTCTGGTCTTTGCACTGCAGTAACTGTGGTTGGTTGGGTTGATTAATGACATAACTAACATCTGTATTAGTAAGGATTTGTGGCACTTCATAAGAGAAAGAAAAGAAACCAAAATAGAAAATAAAGTTAAAAGTACCTCCTGAAAAAGTAGTAGCAAGAATTTTTTATTAAAGTAAGTACTGGAAGGATGCTCTAAGGTCTCCCTGCAGCCTTCTCTTCCCCAGGCTGAACAGCCCCAGCTCTCCCAGCCTCTCCTCCCAGCAGAGGGGCTCCAGCCCTCGGATCATTGCTGGGGCCTCCTCTGGCCCCGCTCCCACAGCTCCAGCTCTGTCCTGTGCTGAGGGCTCCAGAGCTGGACGCAGGACTCCCGAGGGGTCTT
>Ga0065711_1005981_pt1 | contig 18634 bp, 11 predicted proteins | sample Hoacrofraction12_FD_59098 | JGI IMG/M metagenome (GOLD analysis project Ga0065711, IMG submission 59098) | Hoatzin crop microbial communities from Cojedes, Venezuela - Epithelial fraction 12 v2 (version 2) | ecosystem: Host-associated > Birds > Digestive system > Esophagus > Crop | place...
GTCCCCTTGCAGTCCATGGAGGTCCACGGTGGAGCAGGTATCCACCTGTAGCCTGTGGAAGGGACACTGCGCCGGAGCAGGTGGGATGCCTGAAGGAAGTTGTGACCCTGTGGGGAGCCCGTGCTGGAGCAGGCTGCTGCCAGGACCCTGCGGATCCGTGGAGAGAGGAGCCCATATGGGGTGGTGCATGTTTGCTGGCAGGGCTTGTGACCCCGTGGGGACCCACGCTGGAGCAGCCTGTTCCTGAAGGACTGCACCCCATGGGAGGGACCCACGCTGGCGCTGTTCGTGAAGAGCTGCAGCCCATGGGAAGGACTCACATTGGAGAAGTTTGTGGAGAACTGTCTCCCATGAGAGGAACCTTCACTCTGGAGCAGGGGCAGAGTGTGAGGAGTCCTCCCCCTGAGGAGGAAGCAGCAGCAGAGACAATGTGTGACGAACTGACTGTAACTCCCATTCTCCTTCCCTCTGCGCCACTCGGAGGGGAGGAGGGAGAGAAACGGGAGTGAAGCTGAGCCCAGGAAGAAGGGAGGGGTGGGGGGAAGGAGTTTTAAGATCTGGGTTTCTTTCTCACTATCCTACTCTGGTTTGATTGGTGATGAATTAAACTCCCTTTTCTCCCCAAGTTCAGTCTGTTTTGTCCTTGACAGTAATTGGTGAGTGATCTCTCCCTGTCCTTGTCTCGACCCTTGAACCTTTCATCCTATTTCCTCTCCTCTGTCCAGTTGAGGAGGGGGAGTGATAGAGGGGTTTTGGTGGGCACCTGGCATTTATCGAGGCCAAACCAAAACAAAAGCTTACATTGGATACACACTCAGAAAGTCTTTCAGAGTCTTAGCAATGGAAGTTTAACTGGAGGAATGGTTTTTAAGTAGTAGGAGATGCATTCATACTTTACTTGCCGCCTGCAGAATCAGAGAGCAATGTAGCTTGGATGACTTAAGTCAGGTCTGAAGTAAATCATGACAACCAAAAACCTCTGTTATGTGACCAGTGCTGGAGAAGTAGTGGATACGGGTTTTTTATTACGTTAGTTACCGTTTCATTTACAAAAAAATCTAATTTGATTTTAAAGTGGTGGAACACATTTTCTTGAAACTCTGTAGAAGGCTGTTAAAGAATCTGTGCTTCTGTATCCTTGTAATACTATGCAAGTACCTCAATGCACCCACAACATTGTTATAATCAGATCCCTTCAAAATCAACTGCATGCTTCAGTAGAAACTGAATAAAAAGGACACTTTCACTGTTTTCTATAATTTATTCCACACTAGGGGCAGAACCAAAGAAATCAAGAAGGTTTTCTTGGTGCAATGATGCAGATAGAAAGTCAATTTGCTGTTCAGTCAAAAATGAGACAAAACGAGCCAGTGTTTAGCTGAACATAGAAGTTTTACTTTGATACTGTATCTGACAACATAATCACACTGCACTAATTCCTAAGTTCTGCATATTTCTGGGCATTAACGCCGGGTTCATTTTCACTCCAAAACAGTTGAAAATATAATCCTATTTGTGCTTTGGTTTAAACCATGTAGCTTCTCTTCTAGGAACACTCCAAATAATAAAAAAAAAAATTCTTCAGATTCTTCTTTCTCTTCACTATCTCAGAAAATGTCATAAGACTTCATATTAAAGTTACCACCTTAAGGCTATCAGATTGCTTATCCACCCCAAAAAATCATCTATATCCTCAGCTAGAAATCCTATGGAACATACTGAAGCAGAAATCTATCCCTTTATGAAGTACAGAGATATTTTTCACAAAAAATCATACCTCATGATGTTGTGCCAAATAATATATATAACTGTTACTCTGCAATTTTCTTTTTTGTACAATCACAGAAGAATTTATGTTAGAAGAAACTCCTGAAGACTATCTAGTCCAAAAGTGGACACAGCTCCAGACATGATCTGACAAGCTTCAAGCAGAGGGGAATAATCACTTTCTTAGACCTACTGTTTATGGTCTCGTTAGCATAGCCCAGCATAGTCTTGATTGCCATAAAGGAATGGTGCTGACTCATGTTTGTTTTGCTGTCCACAAGGACCTCAGATCCTTCTCAGCAAAGCCATGACCTAACCAGTCAGTTCCCAGCCTGCACTGCTCAATGAGGTTGTTCTGCTCCATATCCAGGACTTTGCATCCATCTTTAATGAACTTCTTGAGGATCTTGTCAGCCCATTCCTCCAGCTTGTCAAGGTTCCTACAAATGGCATATGTTTTTACCAGCCATTCACATCACTTCTGTGTCACCCATTAATTTAATGAGGGTACATTCCTTCCCACTGTCCAGATTAGTAATAAGGACATTAAAGAGTATTAGGCCGCACATCAACCCCTGCAAATACTGTATTTCAGTAGCTACCTGTTAGACTTCGAACCATTGACCAGTAACTCTTTGAGTCCAATGGTCTCGTAAGTCTTTCAACAGCTTGAAGTCTAGCGCATCCACCCCATAGCCCATAATTTGCTACAAGGCTGCTATGGGAGACCTTTTCAAAGATCTTGGAAAGCCAAGGTAAACAATGTGCACTGCTCTCCCCTTCTCCACGTAGCCAGTGCTTTCTTCACAGAAAGCAACCATGCTGATCAGACGTTACTTGTACTAGGAAAATCCATGCTGGCTGCTCCCAATCACCTTCTTGTTCTTCATTTGCTTTAAAATGGCTTCCATGAAGACAGTCCTCATAACTGTCACAGGAACTGAGGTGATGCTGACCCTCCAGCAGCTACCTGGATGCTCCTTCTTGTTCTCTTCCTGAAGGTGGACAGTCTTCAGAAAGTTCCCAGGATTGACAAACTGTTTGAAAAACATGTAACAGGCCTTACAGTCATATTGACAATACCTGAGCTTCATCCTGTTCAGTTCCTCTGGCTTGCCTATGTTCAGTTTGTTCTAGCTCATTCCTCCTCTGCTGCAGGTAACACATCTCTCTGCCTCACTGTGCTACTAGGCAGAGATCTAAGACTGACAATAAAGACTAAGACTTACTTGCTAGAACAGAGCAAGGCAAAGAAGCTACTGAGCACTTCTACTTTTTTGATGTCATTCATCATCAAGCTGCACATGCCATTCGAAGCAGATCTCAATTTCTGTGGTTTTCTTTTGCTGCCAAGCAAAAGAAACAAACATGGAGCATCAGATTTCCACTGAATTCTTTAGCTTGCTTGTTTACATGTAATGTCAGCTTGGGAGGTATGGTTCAGTTCAATCAGAAATTACATTCGATGCAGTAATTCCTGGAAGTGAAAGTCCACATTACATGTGTTAATGAGAAATCAAATGAGGTGAGTAGAATTATACCTTGTAGCCTTAGAAGCCAATTACTTGGAGGACACGGAGAAATGATTTACTTAAAATAAGAATCCTTTTGGCCTTCCAGCAGTATTGAAGCCCAAACTCAGTTGAAGTCAAAACCCCATTTTTTTTCTTTAATATCAGCACTGCTTTATTTTTGTCAAATCTAAAGAAAAACTATCAATCGTTTATAAAAAATATTGACTTTGTCTCGCATATTTCTGGTGCAAATTAAGGCAGTCAGAAACCTGACAAAAAGACTCTCAAGTGTTCTCACACAAACCTCTGCATTGTTGAGTCCTTGACCTAAATCAGTTATAGATTTGAAGGGAACAAAAGGTAAGGAAATGTAGTTCTCCTGCTAGCATTACCCAACATGACACATTCTCAGCTAAGCTAGGTGGCTACAGCACTATGGTCATATGGATCCCACTACAAGACACCAACTTACTTGTAATGTCAATTTACATCTACAGACATTTTATTGTTTCAGCGTTTGGCATTTGTCTCATGGTCTTACCTTATATCTCACTCAGGATTTGGCACGTGTACCTTTGATCAAAGTATGAAAGCCATCCCCGTTTCCATTTCTCCTTGGCTGTATGCTTTCATGATAGTTCCTTTTTTCTCCTCTCAGAAAAGAAGCTCAGTGCACAGTAGACCATTCCCTAGCTAAATTTATGGGCTTTGGTCTCAGTCTTTGTGAAACTAAAATTTCATCTCAACTGCAGCATCCCTTATCTACCAACGTAATAAGAGAGGCGCGGTTTTAATGTTCTGTTGACACTGGAAAAATGAACAATGACCTTTGTGTTAATTAGTTAGGTCAGAAAAGCTATGAAGATGGAAAGTGTGGAGCTTGGCTGGGCACTAGGTTACATATTCTACCCAAATCTTATGTTAATTATGGCCTCAAATAAATGTTGCTGTACATGCTCTCAGCCTTCTAACTCCTTCATTTTAGTTGTGGCAGGCATATATTTCCTCTCAAATTTATATACATTTTTTTTAATTCAGGTGAACTTGAGTGTGAGAAACTGATCAGTGGATTGTGTACATGGTGCTCACCTGTGCACCATGTGATCACCTGTGCAGCCTGCTGTAGGTGACCCTGCTTTGGCAGGAGGGTTGGACTAGATGACCCACAGAGGACCCTTCCGACCCCTACTATTCTGTGATTCTGTGATTCTGTGATCCACTATGTTATTTTCTTCTTTCTCAAGATATTCTCATGACAAATTCCCTTTTTATTTTTTGATCATATAAAGAGTTAAGCCATTATCCGTGTCATTACAATAAAAAACTGTCTCATAAACATGCAAATTGGATCTTTTCAACATGCAAATTTTGCCTTTTCAGATACTTCAGCAGTGTATCACCTGAAATATAACAAAATTGCTGCACACTTATAAATAAGTACAATTGTCAGATTCTCCACTCTCAGCCCCTACCCTTACAATGAAAATGCCCAGAGTCTAAATGCTATTCTTGGTCACGTTATTGGTTCCTTAAGGCCTTTCAGAGGTGACCATTTTGGTCAGAGAATGCATTATCTTGAAGTTATTACTTGAAAGGTTATTTGGCAGTGAAGCTAACAGAAAGATTGCCAGGTATGACTGATTCTGTCAGCCTGAAAGCAGTCACACAGCCATTACTGCACAGATAGAGAGCTGAAACTGCCTGAGCTTCCACTGCAACAGGACCTGTCAATCTGTCGCATGTCACCTGCTCTGATTAAAGAATTTGGGAGCAGGTGTCTGAAAATGCAACAAAAGTTTCCTAGAGGGTAATGATGCAAAAATAAAAACCTAACTGATGTGTCCATCACAGAATGGTCAAGGGCAACAAAGTTAGTTTAAAAGTTTATATATGTGTTTTCATTAATCAGATGGCTGTTTGGTGGAAGTTGTGCAAAAGTTCTCTTTTGACTCCCTATTTCCTCAGAAAATACACATAAAATGTGTCATCAATACAGGCACTTCAGGTACTTTGTCTTCCACCTTTGTTTAAGAAAAGAATTTCAGGCTGTAAAAAACTAATAACTTCTTCAGTTTATTAAAATGCGGGAACACATATTTTCTGCTCTCTTTTTCAGTTTACAGAAATTTGTCTGCATCAGGATTACAGTTTTGTCTCCTCTCCAAAAGACGTCCTCTACCCATAGCCGTGAAGAGGGCCCTTCAGTGAAAACAATCCCTAGAAACTTTGGCTCTAAATCACAGAGCTCTGTGGATGACTTGCAATAAATAGCAGCAGATCAAAGGAGAATTTGAGTCTTGCTGTGAAGAACATGAGCACAAATGACAGAAGGAGAGGCACTAGCATTATCTTAGTTATGTTCCCACCATGAAAATAATAAAGGAAAAAAACCCTTCGCCTTATTCTAATTTGATGGATTAATTGCCTAATAGAAGAGTTCCTTGTATCCCTGTGTTACTATTGTCCTGTTGCCCTATACACTCCTGCAGAGCATTTCTTGCTCATGGATGAGCAGATCACACATCCTAAACCCAAAGAATAGGCAGCAGAAATTTTAAATGTTCTGTTACTTATAGCAACTTCTTAAGATCTGGAAAAACACACACATAAAACAAAGTAGAAAACTAGACCTTCTCCATAATTATTATTTCTCTCCTTGACTTCTCTTTCTTCCTTACACAGCTGGGTTTGTTCCAGCTTCCTCTAAGGCACACTTTGCCAAGGTGAAATAATAAACAGCAAGTTTGTTCTTTAGATTTATGAACACTGACTAGCATTTTCCCTTCTTTTTTTGTCTGCAGAATTAGAGAAAAGCCTATTTTAAGGTCATCTTTATCTTCTAATATATACTTTCACAGATTTGTGCTTCAGGACTTGATTCACAGTAAAATGAGTTTGAGTTTAGATCTGAGTACTATGAGATGTGTTGTCATGCATTGCTATTACATTCAGGTGGTTAACGGGTTATATTTTGTCCTCTGACTTACTAGTTCATGGCAATAGTCTCCTACTATGTGTGGCCAAACCATGTACCAGGACCCTTTCTTCTCACAACAGTGTAGCAGGGTCTGACAGATCATGACTGTAGGCAATCTAGGACTAGTGGCTAGCGTAAGCATAAAACAATAGAATCATCAGAGGAAGCTCCCACATGCCCACATGACCAGGTTTCCTTTCTGTGGAAAATGGAACACAGGGAAGAGAAGAAGAGGGGGAGAAAAAGGGTGAAGAGCTGTGATCAGGGCAGAAATCCACACATGGGAACTGGGAAGTTCCCTCAGGCTGCCTAATGTAGATGAAATTCTCACAAGGCCTAAGGTAAGCATATACAATACCTGACCAAACATCCCTCTATGGAATTGTATTGTACTTCCTACAACTTTGATCTGAGGATCTAGGAATGTGTTACCAAGGCATTCTTCGTATCTCTCCTCCTTAGCAAAATGGGAAGCTGGAATAAAATGAAGTTAAGCAATTCCCAATCACAGAACTACTTATCTTTATAGCCAAGATTCAAGACTGTAGAGCAGTGGGATAGCTAAGCCTGGAAAGTAATAACAAAATCATGAGTTCATGGAAATCAATCATAATTTTCCCTTTGACTTCAGCAATGGAGGAAACAGTCAGGATTTCAGCTCAAATCTTTGACTCACCAACTGCTGCTTTGCGTCATGATGGAACCTCATTCCTCTGATGAAGGGCGACCGATCTCCTCCAAAATATTTCCTTCCACAATGATGTCAAAGAACAGAGGAAACTTGGAACTCAGAAACAAAAATGCACTCAAATGCTGTGTTTGAAACATTTTGCTTTATGCGAAGAAATTCTGCTAAAGCCCATCTAAGCCTTAAGCCATTTCACTGCATGTAAGCCTTGCAACTCATAGAATGCAATTCCTAGGAAATGTAAACTCTGCCTGACATCAATAAGACTGTTTAGGTGGATAAGGACTGTCCCATGCAGTTAAGCTTGATTCTGTAATGAAAAGAACTTAAAATCAGCCAAACTCAGTAATACGAGAGACCCATCCAATGCAACAGTCTGTCTTGAAAAGTGTTTTGCAACTGATGTTTGGGAAAACGGGCATACATCAGGCAAAGGTTCTCCTGATGCCTCTGTGACTGTTCACTCAAATCCTGCTCAGATTTTGGCTAAGCCAGCTCATGCTAAAACCTAATGTATGCTGGGAGCAGCGCCATTAGATCAAAACAAGAGCTGCATGTAGACAGGACAGCTGGACAGGAAGGGCCATTATGCAGCCATGATCATCAGCAAATTGCTGTCTCTGGCAGCCTTTATCTTATGTCTGGCAGTTTCCTCAGTATACACCAACTTATGGAAATGGTGTAGACCAAACCTCCAAGCTGGAGGTTATAAAACATCAGCTTATCCAAAAAGCTTTTGAAGTAAATCCAGCACTAGCTGGAGTACTGAGGCTTTTGTGCTTCCAAATGTGATACATGGGACGCCCACAGTGTGATGGAGGAGGAAGGATGAACACTCTCACGGTCGGCTAGGGAACTAATTCTTTTCTTTTGCTCATAGCTGCATGATATTAAAAGTTACAGGTTATAAGTTATGAAAGTTTATGACTTGACACAGTCCCCCACAACAACCTTCTCTTTAAATTGGAGAGACGTGGATTTAATGGATGGTCTGTCTGGTGGATGAAGAACTTACTGGATGGTCGAGTCCAGAGTGTGGGGGTCAAGAGCTCAACATCTACATGGAGATCGGTGAAGAGTGGTGTCCCTCAGGGGTCCCTACTGGGACCAGTACTGTTTAATATCTTCATCAGTGACATAGACAGCAGGATCAAGTGCTCCCTCAGGAAGCTGGAAGAAAACATGAAGCCAAGTGGCGCAGTCGACACACCTGAGGGACTGGATGCCATCCAGAGGGACCTGGACAAGCCCGAGAAGTGGGTCCATGTGAGGACTCACGAGGTTCAACAAGGCCAAGTGCAAGGTCCTGCACATGGGTCAGGGCAATCCCCAAGTATCAATACAGGCTGGGGGGTGAAGGAACTGAGAGAAGCCCTGTGGAGAATGCATGAAAAGCTGGATATGAGCCAACAATGTGGACTCATTTGCACACAACNTGTGCACAGTGCAATGTGCAATGGTATCCTAGGCTGCACCAAAAGCAGCGTGGCCAGCAGGTCAAGGGAGGTGATCCTGTCCCTCTACTCCGCTCTGGTGAGACCCCACCTAGAGTCCTACATCCAGCTCTGCAGCCCTCAGTACAGGAAAGACATGGACCTGTTGGAATAGGTCCAGAGGAGGGCTGTAAAGATGTTCAGAGGGCTGGAACACCTCTCCTATGAGGAAAGGCTGAGGGAGTCGGGGTTGTTCATCCTGGAGAAGAGAAGGCTGCAGTGACACCTTATTAAGGCCTTTCAGTACTGAAAGGGGGTTTATAAGAAAGATGGGGACAAACTTTTTAGCCAGGCCTGTTGAGTTAAGACAAGGCATAATGGTTTTAACCTAAAAGAGGGTAGGTTTAGACTAGATATAAGGAAGAAATCTTTTACCACAAGGGTGGTGAAACACTGCAACAAATTTCCCAGAGAGGTGACAGATGCCCCATCCCTGGAAACATTCAAGGCCAGGTTGGACAGGTCTCTGAGCAACCTGATCTAGTTGAAGATGTCCCTGCTCACTGCAGGGAGGTTGGACCTCAACCCCAACTATTCTACGATTCTATGATTCGATGAAAGGTAAGTGAACGAACATAATAGACTAGTCTGAGCAACAGGGGATTAAGCCCTTGTTTGTCTTGTTTGTTTATTATATTTCTTAATGAGCTCATGAAATAAAGTTTAAATCACAGATTACTTTGTCCTGTAAATTTGAGAAATCTGAACGGACTTTGACATTTTCCACTGTGCTTGAACAGTGGACTTCCTACACCAGACATTGCACCCCAATTATCATCTTTAACAGATGCTGAAGGAGGTGAACCCATTTTGGCCTGCACAGTATCATATGACAATGAATTACACAGTTTAATTATTTAAGACCTGAAAATAAGCTCCCTAGAGAGAAAGCAATAGTTTGAGTTGTAAGGCATCTTACTTAGTCAGATATGCCATGGATCTGGTTGCAATGCCAGGGCCATGGCAAATACCCCAGACAGTGATATCGAGAGCGAGGGATGTGCATTAGCAATGATCTAGTTCCACTTTCTTGCTATTAATAGCTCACTGAAGTGTGATGGGAACCACATCTTGTATGTCCCAACAGGACCTACACCACAAGGAAAAACAGGGGGAGATATGTGAGGAAGAGGTCTCAGCCTGCAACTGTGGTTATGCCTTTAATATTGACAATGACTTCAAGCACATTGCTCAGCCAAGTATTCCACTATGCAGCTCAAGAAGATTATCTGAGGATCTCTTCAGTTTTGCAAACAGAAACAAGACGTGGTAGAGTAACAGCAAATGCTGACTATTTGCTTTATTACAAGTTTGAGAAAAATTGTTATGGCTTGAAGTAAGGAATTTCCTAGTAGAGATTCCAGAGAATGAGAAGTGACAGAGAATTTTTAATTTTTCCTATGCTGTCAGACAGATAATAGATTCATAAGGGAACAAAATATATTTTTATCTCTCTACTGACCTTCATACAGTAGGTGAGGTAGTCTTAGGAGTCAATAGTGTTAGGAGGCTATCAAACAGCAAGAAAATATTCAAAACAAGGTAAGTCAGAAAGTAAAGTTTTATTCACCTCACCTTTCAATTCTTGCTGCATTTAGATAGTTATCTGACTCACATATTCAGAATCTTAATTTTTTTCCTGTGACATTGTTGTAAGATGCATGAAAACTCTATATACTCTTGTTGTGGAAAAATAAAAGTACAAAACCAAAAGTGCAACTTTGGAAAGGGCAGGTAAGCAAATTTGTGGTTAACAATGGAATTAGGATTACACCAGGGACTTCAAAGGATTGTCCTAATCTTTCCACACTACTGGGAGCTGATGCTTGCTGCTTTGTCAGAGAACCATATTTTAAGTCAATCAGTCAGTCAGGTTTGTTAGTATGACAAATTTTGCAGGTTGACTCCGTAGGTATTATGCACTTGTGTTTATCATCAGGCTTTTAAAATCTCAGGGTTTCTGTGTGATATCACATAATATGGCTGACCTAATCCAATGGCTTCCTACTGATAGGTGGGCTGCCCATAAAGGAGGGGTTGAGAGGATCGAAGGGAGTTCAGCTCTTGCTCCTGTCTTTGCCCTGTCAGACCGACTACCAATCGCAGATAACCCCTTTTGCCCCTGTGACTGTGTTGCGTTTCATTGCTGTGATCATCTGGACAGAATCTACAGTAAAGCTTTGCAGTTGCAACCCAGATGATTTGGGCACAGGCACAAAGGAAAAGGAAAACAAGAAGGGCAAGGCAAGTAGCGGATATCACTGACAAATAAGCTCCCCTGGTACTGTAGTTTAAACTTTTGTACTTTGATCCCAAGTTTTGGGTTTGTTATAAGTGACTTTCTTTGCCACCAGCAGGTCTGACTGTCTGCTCTGAAGTGTCCAATTCTCTGTATATCTGAGGCTGTTTAGAGTTAGTTTAATCATCTGTAGCTCCTTAGTTGTTTGTAAAGAGACAGGAGGCCATAGCAATGTCACAGAAAGGGCAGACAATCTATTCAAGCCGATAAAATGTCACTATATGACCCATAACTCGCAAGCAGAGGTTTATATTCAAATTGATACTTCATTTAAATTGATACTTAATTTTGTAACAACAAAATATTCAGCCTTTATCAATTGCAATCTCAAACATTTGCAAAGGCAAAATAATCCATGTAGATTCAGATCGTCTCTCACATTCCTGCCAAATTTTAACACAGAAACACAGCAAGCTTTCAAATGCCAGTGGCAGAGCTGTACACCTCACTCAAATAAAAAAAAAAACCCTACTAGATTCCAGAAGCCACAACAATGTCTTAGCTAGATGAACTGATCCTAGCAATTGGGTGTCCTGACACACAATATGTGTGTCTGAGGGCAAGATTCTTTCGCAAAACAACAAAACACCTTCTGCAAGTTCTGGAGCCAGCTATTAGCCTGCCTGTATCCATAAAAAAATCTGACCTCTTTGCACTTTTTTTTTTGTCCAGAAAATGTGAGGGAGTTTCAGCAGGAAAATGGAAAGGGTTACTCAGATCTGTCTGAATATTCCTTCCTGTCCTCTCATTCAGGGCCATTCAACAGTATTGTTAATTCTGTACCTTCTTCATATCAGCAATTCCTACCATGAAGTATTAAGTTGTAGTCACATGGTGTTCCCCAAAATATCTCTGTTTCTTTTTCTTTTACATAAACAGTAAAAGTTTAAATCACTTTAGCAGTCTAACTGCCCTAGACTTTATAAGAAAAGGAAACGTGTTCCCAGTGTATCCCATGACCATTCTTTGGGCATCTTAGCTCTGTGAGGCACTGTGAAACCTAATATAATGTACACCCAAATAGAAGAGCCAGCATAGGAAAAATTACCTATGTACTGCAAGTAAACACAGATAACCAGAGCTCAGTGCACAAGTAGGTTTGCATTCTCGATATCCTTTCTCCCTAAGCAAATATTTATCAAAGTAAACATAGAAAGTAGCTGCAACACATTTATTGTCTCCCCAAAACCACAAACTGCATGCTTTCAGACTCTCTTTTTGAAAGAAAACATAACATAATTTAATTCCTTCGGCATTTTTTTACACGTTTATGTCATTTTGGTTGCCAAAAAGAAAAGTAATTGCCAGTATTCTTCATGGGCTACATGTAAAATATAAGTTGCTGCATTTGCTTATTTAACATTATCAGGAACCATAAATCTGGGAAGAGTTTAGTGAGTTCCACTAGCAGGCAGAAACAGTATCTCTGTTTGAACCCAAAAGCTGAGGAGCTGGTATTTCCAAAAAAGATGTTATTAAGATGCCTCAATTTCCCTTCTTATCTTATATTTTATTTGCTTCTTGTTTTCACCTATTCAAAGCCATTGCAGTTTAAAAAGGAATAGTGGTGCTATTCAGATTAGAAAAAATACAACATCCATCCTGTCTGACTGTCTAGGAAAATGTTACTTGCAGCAGCAATTACAAGGATGATCTGGACTTTTTCTCTAAAGGAAGTAAAAAGTTAGCTCTTGACTAGCTAAATAAGGTAATATGTTCCATTTTTTTTAAAAAAAAAAGATGCAAAAAATGTTATTGCAGTGTAAGGATTTCTAGAAAGCTGCTGTCATTGCCTTAACGTGTCTCGCAGCAGACAGTGAAGAGGAATTTGTAGGAAATATAAGTTTGCCCAGACCCACTCACTGAACAAATGAATCCCTGTGAGTGGTTGGGGGAAGAGGCAGATCATTGCACGGCTGTATCTAGCACACGGTCTGCTACAAGGAGCCATGCTGGGCGAGATGGTAAAATCGCACTTCTCCACCTGAAGAAGCCTATCCTGTATTCAGATGGACTCTGCCTGCCTCAATATCTAGTGAAATTTTTGGGACAAATGACATTGGTTTCTACTAGTTAAGAGCTTAGCTTCTGTGATCATTCAGATCATTCCAGATTTCAACCTGGTGTTGCAGCTATCACTCACATCAGACTCCAAAATTTAGAGCAGGTTTTTCACTTGGCCTTGCAGAGCTTTTGCTCTGCACCAAATCCTGTTTGCCTGCAATTCCTGTCAGGCACATTTTCTTTCATCTGTTGTGAATGATGTGTATGTACCTCTGGTTTGTGCATGTTTGGCAGTTCTTTGCATCATCATATATGAGACTGGGTGCCCTTGCTGGCTACCTGGCTGCAACCGTAAAGCCAAAAAGGAAGACCCTGATGGCAGACATCATCCTTCCAAAGGGCAGGAATTTTGTGTTGGGAAGTAAAAGTCACATCTCAGTGAACAATGAAACTACAGAACAGCCAACAGTAAAACATGAGTAGTCCCATCCTAAGAAAATCACGGTCTTTGTCAGAATGTTCTGGGAAAAAAGGGAACTACAAAAGATTTTGATTAAAGGAACATAAAATAGCAGGGGGCAATAGAAAAGCAGAATCTGTCAGAGAAGTAGTGTTGCCGTTAGCACCAGATCTAAGCTTTCTAGACAAATGAGCCTGGCTTCACTTCAAGACATCAGGGTGTTGAGAGTGTATGGTGTCCAGCAACATTGTTTCCAATATTTTACTAATGGGGTAGAGTTCAAAAAAATTAACAACTGCTTTGAGAACCTGAACAAAAGGAGATGAGAGCCAAACTTGTTTTGAATAGCTGGTCCTAAAAAATGACTTTACAAGCATTTTTACTTCCCACTTTATAAAAACTTCTGATTCTGCTTGAAGTTTTTTAGCATCGAATTTTCCACTGTTTGCTGGAAATCTATGAAAGTCAATCTGAAAGTGTTTGATACAATCTGCAAGTGGCAGACAGTGGTCTCTTGCACAAATCCCTTTAACTCTTTCCCACAGCTAGGGATTGTTTTCTCCGAACTTTGATCCCAGTGAGTCATTTCTATCATAAAGTATAATATTCCCACTTTCAGGAAAAAACCGAAAGAATAAATCAGAAGTATAATAGTATCTAGGAAGCATCACTCCCTTCCTTGTAGAGCCGGCCTGAGGTCTTGGGGAGGTCATTTCAGGGAGATCAAAGCACTTGGGACTTACAAGTAGTATTCAGAGGGGAAACCAGATGAGTGAGTCAGTTGCCTTTGAAAAAGGATACACTGGCATGGATAGGGCCATCCTCATATTTCAGTAAGAAGCAGCTGCAAAAACACATCAATAAGGTGGCAAATAACAGTTCTCCCGACAAACAGGTCTAGTAAACCACTGAAGTGAGGGATACCCATTTAAACAGGTACATTTGTGTCACTGGCAATGAGGTGTATCCCTAATGTAGGGTGCCAGAACTGATAGCTCCTGACTTTTAGTGTATTTTCACTCTGGTGAAGATATTATTTTTCTCTCAAGGCAAATACACCACCTTACACCAGCATAACTTCCACATCATTCTTCTTATAGCTGTAAACCAGGGTAAGATTTATTTAAATACATAACTACTGTATTTGATTGCAATTGTCTCTAAGGTTTTCACAAAGGGGACCAAAAAATCAATGTCTTTAAGTATAGCAGGCTAGCTCAGTTACAAGGTACTAGCTTGGGCTATGGGAGATGTGGCTTAATTGATATGTTCCGCTTACACTTACGGGGTGACATGGAGCAAATATTCCAAATGTACGGTATCAAAAATCTTTACTGTTGAAGTGGTAATTAAAGCCATTCTGTCTTCCACGGAAGCACAATCATGTCAAAAAGAGAGGCTGTAATACCTTTGATACCATCATAAACACTTCACGTAAGTTTAATGCTACACAGCCTAACGGGCATTTGGAACTGCTCCCTGTTCACTGAGCCAAATGAGTGTTGGCTTTTAATTTTGCCACCAAAAAGACACGGTGTTGCAAAAGGCAGAGCAGAGCTCAGGCCTCTTCAGGCAGCAGTAAACCAGCACCCCATCCTAATATTTTTGTAAAAAAAAATAAATCCGAAAACTAAAAAGAAAGATCACTTTTCAAACGGTTTAGCTGTAACTAGTTGAAGAGCTAAAGACTATGAAGATGTGTCGGTACAACTGCCTTGTATAACACTATATAAGATTGAAACTACCTTTCATTAATACAGGGGATGTATTTTTAGGTAACATAATTCACTGCATAACTATGACAACACACTTCAAATATCTGAAAATAGACGGACATTCCTATAAATTACTTCAAAGAAAACAAGTGCAGATTTCGGGCTTTTCATACTAGATGTTACAACTCAGCAGGGCCCAGGCTGGCTCTCAGAATTTGGAACAACTCTCTCCACCTTAAGACACCCCATGGCTATCTGTATTTACTCGCTCCTTCCCGCTTGTCCCAAAACCAATGTCAAACAATTTAGCCTATTTGTGATCTGTACCTGAAAAACACATGGAAATAAAACTTACCGCATTCACCGATATCTAAAGTATAATCAGTTCTGCTCATTAGGTAGGAACATGCTTTTGTCTATTTTCATTAAAACAAAACAATATAGTATCAGCTAGGCTTACTGACTAGCTGACAAGGCAAAGGACTAAACCAAGATCTGTTGTCTCAATAAAAGTGTAAAAACACAGAAGAGGAAGATTAAGCAAGTCTGGTTTTCATCAGTGAAAGAGAGCACTTCTTCTGCCAGAATTTCACTTCTCCCACCTTCTGTTATGGAAATGACTCCTTTTATTTGTTATTCTGTACCCCTGGGCACAGCAGCAGGTGCTCCTGGTCTTCATGTTCTTGGAAACAGTCTGCACGGGTCATCAGAAATGTGACAGAAATGTGAGAACAGCTATAGGGACAGTAAACTGCATTTAGTCCTGCAAATGCACCGTGCATCCCAGCAGAAGTATGAAGCCAAGTGAGCAGTGCTGGACTGGGCTTCTTGACTAAGCCATCACCCTAGGGAGGAGCATAGCCATTTTCATGCCCTCGAAAATGGGATGTCCTGCCCCTTTCTGTGGCCTTCTGACATTGCTCAATACAAAAATCCCTGGGATCGAGTCTTTTGCCAGTGTGCAGCCATACTGTAAAACTCTATGTTATCACAGTTTGCCACTTTTTCTTGGATAAATGATGAAAACATAATTATGATTATGCTATGTAAATAAAAATAAATAATTTTGGAAAAGATCTTAAGGAAACCAAATAAGAACTAATTATAGTCAGCCAAAACTTCATCTGCCCAAATTTTATAATCTAGGTAACTTAAAAGTACATACTCAAACCTAAACTTGCAACTCCAGATTCACTTTGTAGTCGGTGAGGATAGCTACACTTCAAAGGCGATTCAGCTCATGATAAAATATGGGTTTAATGTGAAAATTCCTCTGGAGGTGTCTATTTCTCTCAAATTACAGTATAGCCTAGGATGACTAACTTAGAATTGTATGTCTAATTTTTAGACTCTTACATTTTGGCAGATGGATCCCACCATGAGTATGCTAATGTAAGGCATCTATGACAAGTACTATTAAGACAGCAGCTCAGATAGAAAGAATTTGAAAGAAGCTAAACGGTACTGCAGTTCCCATTACAGCAATGTTTTTCTTCTGCAATCATTTCACTACCCATCATAAATATTTCTTAGTGATATCTCCTGAAATGAAGTGCACATGCACCTGGCGCCACCAGCTGAGCTGTACAGCCCATAATCTTTTATGTGAAATGTCATGAGCATCAGACACAACATCTTTACAGTACTTTCTAGCGTGCTATTAAGGCATAAACAGCCTATGATACAATGTGGAAAAGATTGTGTGGTAATGTTGATGACAACGGCTTTTATCTCCCCTGCACTCAAGCATCTTGATTTTAGGGATTCATAAATAAATCTCAAAGAACACACTAAAGAAAAGAGAAAAGTGAGTAATATATTAAATTGTCTGTAAAACACTACAGAACTTTCTAGCTAAACCTAGAAAACAGAGTTGTAATCCAAACCCTCAGCTCACAAATGCAGGGAGATTCTGTTGCATCTAAATCTAACTCTAAACCTAAAACTAAATCCAAATATAAATCAAAATCTAAAAGTATATCTAAACATAATTCTAAATCTAAATCTAAATCTAAATACCAATACAAATATTTCATAGTCCAAACAAAAATGAAAATGTTGTCATATTTTCTAGTATTAATCATAACAATCTCACTGCTCTCTCTATATATTATATATACACTATTTCTCTGCTGGAAAAGTATCATGGTGAGCTGTAGGCATTCCAGGAGACTCCTGGAGTGCACTGAGGAGAACTTCTTAATCCAGATCATAGACAGCACTACCAGAGCAGATGCAATACTGGACCTGTTGGTCACCAATGCAAGAGAGGTAATCGGTGATGTCAAGATTGGAGGCAGCCTGAGCTGCAGTGATCATGCAGTGGTGATGTTTGCAGTCCTGAGGGATATGGGACAGGCGAAGAGTAAAGTCAGGACTCTGAATTTTAGGAAAGCAAAATTCCAGCTCTTCAAGGAGTTAGTCAATAGGACCCCCTGGGAAACTGCTCTCCATGGTAAAGGAGCAGAACAGAGCTGGCAGATCTTTAAGGACACTTTCCATAGAGCACAAGAGCTCTCAGTCCCCAGCAGTGAGAAATTAGGAATGGAAGGCAAGAGACTGGCATGGCTGAGTTGAGACCTGCAGGTCAAACTAAAGGGCAAGAAGGAAATGCACAGGCAGTCGAAGCAGGGACAAGTATGCTGGGAAGAGTATAGGGATGCTGCCCGGTTGTGTAGGGATGAGGTCAGGAGGGCCAAGGCACAGCTGGAGCTGAACTTGGCAAGGAATGCAAAGAATAATAATAAGGGCCTCTACAGGTATGTCAGCCAGAAAATGAAGGCTAAAGAAAGTGTACCCCTCTATGGTGAGCGAGACTGGCAAACTGGTAACAATGGACAAGGAGAAGGCTGAGGTACTCAACTAATTTTTTGCCTCAGACTTCACTCCCTTCCCACACCTCTTGAGTGGATAGACCACAAAACAGGGACTGGGGGAGCAAAGTCCCTCCCACTGCAAGAGAAGATCAGGTTCATGACCACCTGAGGAACATGAACATATACAAGACTATGGGACCTGGTGAGATGTATCCCAGACTCCCGAGGGAATTGGCTGATGTAATGCCAAGCCACTCTCCATGATATTTGAAAGGCCATAGCAGTCAGGTGAAGTCTCTGGTGACTGTATAAAAGGGAAATATGACATCCATTTTTTAAAAAGGGTAGACAAGAGCACCTGTCATCCTCCCTTCTGTGTCTGGGAAGATCATGGAACAGATGCTCCTAAAAGCCATGCTAAAGCACATGGAGGACAGGGAGGTGATTTGAGAGAGCCAACATGGCTTCACCAAGGGCAAGTCCTGCCTGATCAACCTAGTGGCTTTCTAAGATGGAGTGACTACATCAATGGACGAGGGAAGAGCTACGAATGTCATCTGTCTGGACTTCTGTAAAGCCTTCAACACAGTCCCCCACAACATGCACGGGATGCCTGCAGCTTGACGGAGGAGAAAGGATAAGCACTCTCACCATTTGCTATGTAATTCTTTTCTTTTGCTCATAGCTGCATGATATTAAAAGTTACAGGTTATAAGTTATGAAAGCTTACGACTTGACACCGTCCCCCACAACAACCTTCTCTTTAAATTGGAGAGACATGGATTTGATGAGTGGCCTGTTTTGTGGATGAGGAATTTATTGGATGGTCAAGTCCAGAGGGTAGTGGTCAAGAGCTCAACATCTACATGGAGATCGGTGAAGAGTGGTGTCCCTCAGGGGT